>ENA-OWOD01000566-OWOD01000566.1-gut-metagenome-genome-assembly--contig:-NODE-566-length-24388-cov-5.193822_pt1 | contig 24388 bp, 20 predicted proteins | sample MGYA00248256_ERZ651792 | MGnify/ENA primary metagenome ERZ651792 (study PRJEB26908, sample SAMEA4031714) | gut metagenome | biome: gut; feature: normal infant; material: stool | place: China | collected 2015...
CGATATGGTGGTGGAAGAGCTGCGTACCGCGTTCAAGAAAAAGTATCCACAACTGGAGCACGACGCGATCATCAAGATCACCGGTGATGCCGATAAAGACGCGCGAAAAGTGCAGACCATGATCACCCGCTTCAATAAAGAGCGGCTGCCCAATATCGTGGTCACCGTCGACCTGCTGACGACCGGCGTCGATATTCCGTCGATCTGTAATATCGTGTTCCTGCGCAAGGTACGCAGCCGTATTCTGTACGAGCAGATGAAAGGCCGTGCCACGCGCTTATGCCCGGACGTGAATAAAACCAGCTTTAAGATTTTCGACTGTGTCGATATCTACAGCCGCTGGAGAGCGTCGACACCATGCGTCCGGTGGTGGTGCGCCCTAAGGTGGAGCTGCAAACGCTGGTCAACGAAATCACCGATTCAGAAACCTATAAAATCACCGAAGCGGACGGCCGCAGTTTTGCCGAGCACAGCCATGAACAACTGGTGGCGAAGCTCCAGCGCATCATCGGCCTGGCCACGTTTAACCGTGACCGCAGTGAAACGATAGATAAACAGGTGCGTCGTCTGGATGAGCTATGCCAGGACGCGGCGGGCGTGAACTTTAACGGCTTCGCCTCGCGTCTGCGGGAAAAAGGGCCGCACTGGAGCGCCGAGGTCTTTAACAAACTGCCTGGCTTTATCGCCCGTCTGGAAAAGCTGAAAACTGACATCAACAGCCTGAATGATGCGCCGATCTTCCTCGATATTGACGATGAAGTGGTGAGCGTAAAATCTCTGTACGGTGATTACGACACGCCGCAGGATTTCCTCGAAGCCTTTGACTCGCTGGTGCAACGTTCCCCGAACGCGCAACCGGCATTGCAGGCGGTGATCAATCGCCCGCGCGATCTCACCCGTAAAGGGCTGGTCGAACTCCAGGAGTGGTTTGACCGCCAGCACTTTGAGGAATCTTCCCTGCGCAAAGCGTGGAAAGAGACGCGCAATGAAGATATCGCCGCCCGGCTGATTGGACATATTCGCCGCGCTGCGGTGGGCGATGCGCTGAAACCGTTTGAGGAACGTGTCGATCACGCGCTGACGCGCATTAAGGGCGAAAACGACTGGAGCAGCGAGCAATTAAGCTGGCTCGATCGTTTAGCGCAGGCGCTGAAAGAGAAAGTGGTGCTCGACGACGATGTCTTCAAAACCGGCAACTTCCACCGTCGCGGCGGGAAGGCGATGCTGCAAAGAACCTTTGACGATAATCTCGACAGCCTGCTCGATAAATTCAGCGATTATATCTGGGACGAGCTGGCCTGACACGTATACACTTCATCCTTCAGGCTGCCTCTGCGTTGGCTGCGCTCGTTCACCCCGGTCACGTACTTCTTTACGCTCCCGGGGATTCACTCACTTGCCGCCTTGATGCAACCTGAATGATTTTGTGTATATTACCCTCGGCAATTTCTTCTTCTGCGGCCCGATGAATTTGGGCCGCTGCTTAATTTACGGAACTCACAATGAACAATAACGATCTGGTCGCGAAGCTGTGGAAGCTGTGCGACAACCTGCGCGATGGCGGCGTTTCCTATCAAAACTACGTCAATGAACTCGCCTCGCTGCTGTTTTTGAAAATGTGTAAAGAGACCGGGCAGGAAGCGGAATACCTGCCGGAAGGCTACCGCTGGGATGACCTGAAATCCCGCATCGGCCAGGAGCAGTTGCAGTTTTACCGTAACCTGCTGGTACATCTGGGCGCCGACAATCAAAAGCTGGTGCAGGCGGTGTTCCAGAACGTCAACACCACCATTACCCAGCCGAAACAGTTGACCGAGCTGGTCAGCAATATGGATTCGCTGGACTGGTACAACGGTGCGCACGGTAAGTCGCGCGATGACTTCGGCGATATGTACGAAGGGTTGTTGCAGAAAAATGCGAATGAAACCAAGTCTGGCGCGGGCCAGTACTTCACCCCGCGTCCGCTGATTAAAACCATTATTCATCTGCTGAAACCGCAGCCGCGTGAAGTGGTGCAGGACCCGGCAGCGGGTACGGCGGGCTTTTTGATTGAAGCCGACCGCTATGTTAAGTCGCAAACCAATGATCTGGACGACCTTGATGGCGACACGCAGGATTTCCAGATCCACCGCGCGTTTATCGGCCTCGAACTGGTGCCCGGCACCCGTCGTCTGGCACTGATGAACTGCCTGCTGCACGATATTGAAGGCAACCTCGACCACGGCGGTGCAATCCGTCTGGGCAACACCCTGGGCAGCGACGGTGAAAACCTGCCGAAAGCGCATATTGTCGCCACTAACCCGCCGTTTGGCAGCGCCGCAGGCACCAACATTACCCGCACCTTTGTTCACCCGACCAGCAACAAACAGTTGTGCTTTATGCAGCATATTATCGAAACGCTGCATCCCGGCGGTCGTGCGGCGGTCGTGGTGCCGGATAACGTACTATTTGAAGGCGGCAAAGGCACCGACATTCGTCGTGACCTGATGGATAAGTGTCATCTGCACACTATTCTGCGTCTGCCGACCGGTATTTTTTACGCGCAGGGCGTGAAGACCAACGTGCTGTTCTTTACCAAAGGGACGGTGGCGAACCCGAATCAGGATAAGAACTGCACCGATGACGTGTGGGTGTACGACCTGCGTACCAATATGCCGAGCTTCGGCAAGCGCACGCCGTTTACCGACGAGCATTTGCAGCCGTTTGAGCGCGTGTATGGCGAAGACCCGCACGGCTTAAGCCCGCGCACTGAAGGTGAATGGAGTTTTAACGCTGAAGAGACGGAAGTTGCCGACAGCGAAGAGAACAAAAACACCGATCAGCATCTGGCCACCAGCCGCTGGCGCAAGTTTAGCCGCGAGTGGATCCGTACCGCGAAATCCGATTCGCTGGATATCTCCTGGCTGAAAGATAAAGACAGTATTGATGCCGACAACCTGCCGGAGCCGGATGTATTAGCGGCAGAAGCGATGGGCGAACTGGTACAGGCACTGGGTGAACTGGATGCGCTGATGCGTGAACTGGGGGCGAGCGATGAGGCGGATGCGCAGCGTCAGTTGCTGGAAGAAGCGTTTGGTGGGGTGAAGGAATGAGTGAAAAAACGAGGCCAGAATCATGGCTGTCAAAAATAGCCATTGATTGCTTTGATCAAATTTCAACCACAAACAATAAAGTAAAAAGTACTGCTTGTTCACCTCATGGGTTATATCCTGTAATTGACCAAGGGCAAAATTATATCTCTGGATATATTAATGATGAGAGTAAACTTATCAAAATAACTACACCTATTTGTATATTTGGCGATCACACCAGGATCATCAAATGGGTGGAACATAATTTCGTGCCTGGTGCTGATGGTACTAAACTACTAAAACCTAAGGATTTTATTTACCCTAGATATGCATATTACAGCCTTTGCGCTCTGAATATTCCAGATAAGGGATACTCACGCCACTTCAAGTATTTCAAAGAGTTAAAGATTGATATTCCTGCATGGGAAGAACAAAAAATCATCGCTGAAAAACTCGATACGCTGCTGGCACAGGTAGACAGCACCAAAGCACGTCTTGAGCAAATCCCACAAATCCTGAAAGGTTTTCGTCAGGCGGTATTGGCTGCAGCGGTGAGTGGAAAATTAACTCAAAAATGGAGGAGTAACAATAAGACTCTCGAGTCTGCTCAAGATTTGCTAAAACGCTGGTTAGATATTAGGGAGAATAATTTCATTAGCAACCAATATGATTTATTGGAAAATAAAAAGATAAAAAAAATCAAAAAATTCCCTAAGCCTCTTCAACCAGATACAACCACGGGCAATGAACTAGCAGTTCCTGAAGAATGGAAAATTGTCAGTGTTTCTCAATTCGCTGATTGTTTAGATAGTCAACGTATTCCAGTCAAAAAAGAAAACAGGATTGCATCTGAAGGGATCTATCCTTATTTTGGAGCCAATGGCGAAGTCGATCGGGTTGATGACTATATTTTTGATGGTGATTATGTTTTGGTGACAGAAGATGAAACGTTCTATGGAAGAGTAAAACCTATTGCCTACCGATTTACTGGGAAATGTTGGGTAAATAATCATGTACACATCTTGTCAGCGCCAACCAAAATAGCTAATGACTATTTATGTTATGCATTAATGTATTACAAAATAATCCCCTGGTTAACTGGAACCACAGGCCGCGCCAAATTGACCCAAGGTGCGTTAAATGTTTTACCTATCGGACTACCTCCTGAGAGAGAAATTGAAGAAATCGTCCGCCGCGTCGAGCAACTCTTCGCCTACGCCGACACCATAGAAAAACAGGTCAACAACGCCTTAGCTCGCGTCAACAACCTGACGCAATCCATCCTGGCAAAAGCGTTCCGTGGTGAGCTCACCGCCCAGTGGCGGGCCGAAAACCCGGATTTAATCAGCGGAGAAAACAGCGCCGCCGCGTTGCTGGAAAAAATCAAAGCTGAACGCGCAGCCAGCGGGGGTAAAAAAGCCTCGCGTAAAAAATCCTGATCATTATTTTCTGGCGCACCTTTCTGGTGCGCTTTTTATTATTTTACGCCAATCATAACTCACGAAAATATATTTTAAATCACTCCAGAAATTGCCCATTTTATTCTATTTTTAGCTGGACTTTCCCTGTATTTACTGATGATATATCCAGGTATTTAGCGCGGTGCGGATGTGCGCCAACACACCCGCACCGCTAATCACAATCACTATTATCGGAGAATAGCAGTTATGACTGACACGCATTCTATTGCACAACCGTTCGAAGCAGAAGTCTCCCCGGCAAATAACCGTCAATTAACCGTGAGTTATGCGAGTCGCTACCCGGATTACAGCCGTATTCCCGCCATCACCCTGAAAGGTCAGTGGCTGGAAGCCGCCGGTTTTGCTACCGGCACGCCCGTTAATGTCAAAGTGATGGAAGGCTGTATTGTCCTCACCGCCCAACCCGCCGCCGCCGAAGAGAGCGAACTGATGCAGTCACTACGCCAGGTGTGCAAGCTGTCGGCGCGTAAACAAAAGCAGGTGCAGGAGTTTATTGGAGTGATTACCGGTAAACGGAAAGTCGCCTGATACATTGACCCGGTAGCGCCAGTGCTACCGGGTATTATTCGCCACGTTATACCAACGCGCTCTCCATCTGTTTTTCAAATGCCTGACGAATTAATCCCATAATGTAAGGAAGTTGTGCGAGGTCGCTGAAACCAATTTCCACATCGCCATTACCCCATCGCCCAACGTTTGTCACATCTTTGGCAATACCTTTCGGATCGACCAGTTCATGAAACTGCATATTAAGCGACAATCGCAGTCGGCTTTTTTGCGGCACAACATCAACAAAATTCGTTTCAGCTTTAAACGCAATATAGAGCTTCAATACTTCCTGCGTGATCCCTGCGTCCAGGCGCATAACTTCATCGCGAAGATGATCGAATAACACTCGGCTATGCGAACCATCAGCAAGAAAAGGAAAATCATTCAGGCTGTAACTGGTTTTGTTCTCCGGCTGCGCCCGATAAACAGCTAAAACCTCTTCAGGAAGAGCAGGCGCTTGCCAGACCTGAACCGCGAGATCGGCCAGACGATCGGCTCGGGCGTGAATGGCAGCTTCATCCCATTTTTCGCACTGTCCAAGACCGATATTCAAATAGAGCGGGCTATGTTTAAAGCCATCTTCAATATCGCGTTTTTCCGCGAAAGGTCTGTCACTGTAGCGGGAGTTATAGCGCGTTAATGTGAGATTCCCCAACGTATGCAACAGTTCTTTATGCACACGCTGCCAGTCGCTTCCCAGCTCTTCACGCCATTTAGCCGACAAATTTTCGTTCTGCGGCATAATATGTTCAATAGTAAACTCTTCCACGCGCTCTCTACGTTTATCGTTTTCCAGCCGTCGTAACCAGTAGCTGCGACTGCGGAAGTTATAGAGATCGCGAACTTTTAATTCCCGTTTAAATTCATCATCGTTGGGAAAACGACGATATGAAGGCAGGTTCAGAAAATGCACCTGAATACTTTCCAGATATTTTTCTTTATTAATGACTTTATAAAAAGTGGCAAATGTCTTGTTCAAAGAATTCGTCGGAATCGCACACACTGCACGGCGGAAAACATAAGATTCAATTAAACGAATTATGCTCAGGAAATCTTCGTGAGACAAATCGCCATTTTTATAGTCATGATAAAGCGCCAGTAAGAAAGGATACGCCACATCGACCTTTAACTCGCGCAAATCCTGAAAAGCCGTAGCAAGCGATTTGTCACTTTCTTTACCCAATGCCATTGCACAGTAATACTCCGCGTAGATGTGTATATCTTCAACCAGCCGATCCACGCCCTTTTCAGCAACACTCTGGCTGCGGGCATGCAGTTTAAATGCCTCATAGACTTCATCTGTCCGAGGGATCTCCCCCATTTTTACCGTCAGATAATGACGCATAAAACTGTCAAAATATTCGCTGTAACCTTGCTGACCAAAAGCGACTTCCATGGGTCGCCAGTGATCTTCATACAACCGGGTTTGATGCTCTGGTTCGAGGCCCATCAGAATAAAATTGCGCACCAGATCGGCCTGACTTAACGCCTTACCGGTAGAGTTCATACTTTCAAAAATCAGTTGCGGATTATCCTGACCACGATTAAGCGCCACATCGACAATTAATAATTTTGCTAACCCACGACATAAGGGAATCAAGTCATCCCCGAGTTTGGCAATTTGTTCATCAAAGAAAGTAAAGTTTTCCATTATTCGATGGGAATAGTTTTCTGGCATTGGTCTTTGTTTTATTAACGCCAGCAAACTGTCTTTATCAGTCTCGGTCAGCAGTAATTTAAATCCTTTCTCGCCGGACTCATAAGGATTGAGTAAATAATAATTATGCAATTTCATTGCTGAAAAGCCATCAAAAACTTCGTCTTCGCCAAGATGACGCGATAAAGCCTCAATCAGCAACATTGCGGTCGTCAGCCTTTGTTGACCATCAATGACCAGTAACGGAGAAATACCAGAAACCTGATACAACCCCTGCTCAATATAAACAACCGAACCGATAAAATGCGCTGATATATCGTCACGCTTTCCGGCACGAATGATGTCGTCCCAAAGTTGCCGACATTGTTGTTCTGTCCATGAATAAGTCCGTTGATAAATGGGAATAACAAACTGCTGCGAACGTTTTAAAAAATCGAGTAGGCGGGCTTCTGTAGCTTTCATTCTGACGTCTTTCCGTGAAGCGATGATTTCGCAATAATAACCCCTTATCTGACGAGGTGACATATAAATCCCATCGTTTCGTGAAGGACTCTCTCCATTACACCACATCCTCCCTGCATAACCCAATATCCTTTAACCGTTCATCTCTCACCTGCTGTAACACGCACCGGGTCTGCATTTGCTGCCACCAGCAGCGTTAATGTACCGTTCACATAAATGGCGGCGGCAACGTTGGTGCAGGAAGGTCACTATCATCGCCACGTAAAGTGTGCTTCGTTCATGCCGGATGCGGCGTGAACGCCTTATCCGGCCTACAAACCGCGCAAATTCAATAGATTGCAGAGATAATGTAGGTCTGATAAGCGTAGCGCATCAGGCAGCTTTGCGTTTGTCATCCGTCTCTGATTAGCTCTTGAGCCATGAATAAGGCTCACGCTCAGGCAAGGGCTGCTCTAATGCCTGTATTTGCTCTGCCGAAAGTCCGGTAATCTTTTGTATCCATTCAGGATCTACCCCATTCTGCAAAAACAATCGAAGAATGCGCTGTTCCCCTTTTATATATCCATCATTATGAATTCGCTCTGCAATCGTCATTATTCGCTCCCTTTGTTGTGGCAGTCGACGGGTAATTTCACTGATAAACTCATTAAAACGCGCTTCATCACCAGTCAGTAAAATGTAATTTAACAGCGCGGTTATCTGGCTGTCATTAGCGCACCCTGTAACCAGTAATACTGCCAGTTGATCAATAAGCCCCATTAGATCGCGCTGGCGAATATGCTTTTGGATCAACTCCAGCAGGGCGACTCTGCGATGCTGCACAATCTCGTCGTCTGGCACGACAGTGATATCCACCAGCGGGAACGCGGCGGTATAAAGCTTCCGTGCGGTAGTCGGGTCGGCAAATTCGTCCAGCCAGCACAAAGACCAGGGATAAGGGCTACGGCTACCGTGATAAAACAGCATCGGGATGACCAGCGGTAGCTGCCGGCGTTTATCATGTTCGATATGGCGCTGCATCACCGCCATGGAATATCGCATCAGACGAAAGGCCATATGAATATCCTCACGGCTCTGATGTTCAATCACTACATAAATATAGCCATCGCCTTCACGGGTCTTTACCGACCACAGAATATCGGAATGTAGCGCCCGCAATTTTTCATCGACAAAGCTGGCGGATTCCAGTTTTAAGCTATCGAGATCGCACAGTTCACGTAAATCTTTGGGTAAGTGGATCTCCATAAAATCCCGCGCGGTGTCAGAGTGTGTGAGAAAGGATTTAAATAATGCGTCATGCGGCGTGCTGGTCGTAAAGTTTGTCATGGCGATCCGTCACCTGTAGATAAGATGGCCCAACTTTAGCGACTAACAAAGCCATTCACACCTGGCTATTTCCTATTCCCCGAGGCGGTTTCCAGGCTATTTTTATTCTTCTGCAAACGATACATTTTTATGGAAGATATCTCGCTTTTTGCGTTTTCTTACCGTCAGGCTCTATTCTTACGATATGAATAAACTCATTGAACTCAGACGCGCCAAAATGTTGGCGCTCTCTTTACTGCTTATCGCCGCTGCTACCTTTGTCGTTACGCTGTTTTTGCCGCCCAATTTTTGGGTGAGCGGCGTGAAGGCGATTGCTGAAGCGGCGATGGTCGGCGCACTGGCGGACTGGTTTGCGGTGGTGGCGCTGTTTCGCCGCGTGCCGATTCCGATCATTTCTCGTCATACGGCGATTATCCCGCGTAATAAAGACCGGATTGGCGAAAATCTCGGCCAGTTCGTGCAGGAAAAATTTCTCGATACCCAATCGCTGGTGGCATTGATTCGACGTCACGAACCGGCGTTGTTGATTGGCAACTGGTTTAGTCAGCCGGAGAACGCCCGCCGCGTTGGTCAGCATCTGTTACAGATCATGAGCGGTTTTCTCGAACTGACCGATGATGCGCGTATTCAGCGCCTGCTTAAGCGCGCGGTCCACCGGGCGATCGATAAGGTCGATCTTTCCGGCACCAGCGCACTGATTCTGGAGAGCATGACCAGAAACGATCGTCATCAGGTGCTGCTCGATACGCTGATCGCACAGTTGATCGCCCTTCTCCAGCGCGATAAATCGCGCAAGTTTATCGCCCAGCAAATTGTTCGCTGGCTGGAGAGCGAGCATCCACTGAAAGCCAAAATTTTGCCCACTGAATGGCTGGGCGAACATAGCGCGGAGTTGGTTTCTGACGCGGTGAATTCTTTGCTTGATGATATCAGCCGCGATCGTGCGCATCAGATCCGCCATGCGTTTGATCGCGCCACTCTTGCCCTGATCGACAAGCTGAAAAACGATCCGGAAATGGCAGCGCGAGCCGATGCCGTAAAAAGCTATCTGAAAGAAGATGAAGCTTTTAACCGCTATCTCAGTGAATTGTGGGGGGATTTACGGGAATGGCTGAAAGCGGATATCAACAGTGAAGATTCTCGTGTGAAAGAACGTATCGCGCGGGCGGGTCAATGGTTTGGCGAAACGTTAATTGCCGATGATGCCTTGCGGGCGTCGTTAAATGGTCATCTGGAACAAGCCGCACACCGCATTGCGCCTGAGTTTTCCGCATTCCTGACTCGCCATATCAGCGACACGGTAAAAAGCTGGGACGCACGGGATATGTCGCGGCAAATCGAGTTAAATATCGGCAAAGATCTCCAGTTTATCCGTGTCAACGGTACGCTGGTTGGCGGTTGTATTGGACTTATTTTGTATTTGCTGTCGCAGCTCCCGGCCTTGTTCCCCCTCGGCAATTTATAGAAATCCATGAAAAACTAAGTGGCTAACCGCGAGAGAGATCAAATAAACCACACTAAAAGAATGGTAATAATGTGGCCTCTTTTCATTATCTCCCGTGGTACGGGGAAGGAAAATCATGTCACTTGTCACCGATCTACCCGCCATTTTCGATCAGTTCTCTGAAGCTCGCCAGAAAGGCTTTCTCACCGTCATGGATCTCAAGGAGCGCGGCATTCCGCTGGTTGGCACCTACTGCACCTTTATGCCGCAAGAGATCCCGATGGCAGCCGGTGCGGTTGTGGTTTCGCTATGTTCCACCTCTGATGAAACCATTGAAGAAGCCGAGAAAGATCTGCCGCGCAACCTCTGCCCGCTGATTAAAAGCAGCTACGGCTTCGGCAAAACCGATAAATGCCCCTACTTCTACTTTTCTGATCTGGTGGTCGGTGAAACCACCTGCGACGGCAAAAAGAAAATGTATGAATACATGGCGGAGTTTAAGCCCGTTCATGTGATGCAACTGCCAAACAGCGTTAAGGACGATGCCTCGCGTGCATTATGGAAAGCCGAGATGCTGCGCTTGCAAAAAACGGTAGAAGAACGTTTTGGGCACGAGATTAGCGAAGATGCTCTGCGCGATGCCATTGCGCTGAAAAACCGCGAACGTCGCGCACTGGCCAACTTTTATCATTTGGGGCAGTTAAATCCTCCAGCGCTTAACGGCAGCGACATTCTGAAAGTAGTCTACGGCGCAACCTTCCGGTTCGATAAAGAGGCGTTGATCAATGAACTGGATGCAATGACCGCCCGCGTTCGTCAGCAGTGGGAAGAAGGCCAGCGACTGGACCCGCGCCCACGTATTTTAATCACCGGCTGCCCAATTGGCGGCGCAACAGAGAAAGTGGTGCGCGCGATTGAAGAGAATGGCGGCTGGGTTGTCGGTTATGAAAACTGCACTGGCGCGAAAGCCACCGAGCAATGCGTGGCGGAAACGGGTGATGTGTACGACGCGCTGGCGGATAAGTATCTGGCAATTGGCTGCTCCTGTGTTTCGCCAAACGATCAGCGCCTGAAAATGCTTAGCCAGATGGTTGAAGAATATCAGGTCGATGGCGTAGTTGATGTGATTTTGCAGGCGTGCCATACCTACGCGGTGGAATCGCTGGCGATTAAACGTCATGTGCGCCAGCAGCACAACATTCCTTATATCGCTATTGAAACAGACTACTCCACCTCGGATGTCGGGCAGCTCAGCACCCGTGTCGCGGCCTTTATTGAGATGCTGTAAGGAGTGGCAGTGACATATTCGATTGGCATTGATTCCGGCTCAACCGCCACCAAAGGGATCTTACTGGCAGACGGCGTGATTACGCGCCGTTTCCTCGTTCCAACACCCTTTCGCCCGGCAACAGCAATTACTGAAGCCTGGGAAACTCTGCGCGAAGGGTTAGAGACAACACCGTTTCTGACGCTCACCGGCTACGGACGGCAACTGGTGGATTTTGCCGATAAACAAGTGACGGAGATCTCCTGTCACGGGCTGGGCGCACGGTTTCTTGAGCCAGCAACGCGCGCGGTAATCGACATCGGTGGTCAGGACAGCAAAGTGATTCAGCTTGATGATGACGGTAACCTGTGCGATTTCCTGATGAATGACAAATGCGCGGCGGGCACCGGGCGTTTCCTGGAGGTGATCTCGCGCACGCTTGGCACCAGCGTCGAGCAACTCGACAGCATTACCGAAAATGTCATACCGCACGCCATCACAAGTATGTGCACAGTGTTTGCTGAATCAGAAGTGATCAGCCTGCGCTCTGCGGGCGTAGCGCCAGAAGCGATTCTCGCCGGAGTGATTAACGCGATGGCGCGGCGGAGCGCCAATTTCATTGCTCGTCTCTCCTGTGAAGCGCCGATTCTGTTTACTGGTGGCGTTAGCCACTGTCAAAGGTTTACCCACATGCTGGAAAGCCATCTGGGAATGCCGGTACAAACTCACCCTGATGCGCAATTCGCTGGTGCAATTGGCGCGGCGGTGATCGGTCAGCGGCAGAGAAAACGCGCATGAAAGAGTATCTGTTTTTATTTCACTCCACGGTCGGCGTCATACAAACCCGCAAGGCGTTGCAGGCAGCTGGCATGACTTTTCGCGTCAGCGATATTCCCCGTGATTTACGCGGCGGCTGCGGGTTATGCATTTGTCTGACCTGTCCGCCTGGCGAGGAAATTCAATGGGTGATCCCTGGGCATACGGAATCAGTTTATTGTCAGCAGGATGGTGGCTGGCGCTGCATTGCACATTACGGGATTTCTCCGCGTTAAGGATTCATTAAGATCGCTACGTATACTTCTCGATATCTTATTGATTTGCCTTAAAGGGATTACCGTGACAAAAAGTATTTCGTTAAGTAAACGCATCTTCGTTATTGTGATTCTTTTTGTCATTGTGGCAGTGTGTACTTTCTTCGTGCAATCTTGCGCCCGTAAAAGCAATCATGCAGCATCATTTCAGAATTACCACGCCACCATTGACGGCAAAGAAATTGCAGGCATAACGAATAATATCTCTTCGCTGACCTGGTCGGCACAAAGCAATACTCTTTTTAGCACTATCAACAAACCTGCCGCCATTGTTGAAATGACCACCAATGGTGATTTGATCCGCACAATTCCTCTGGATTTTGTTAAGGATCTCGAGACGATCGAATACATTGGCGATAATCAGTTTGTCATTAGCGATGAGCGCGATTACGCCATTTATGTGATTTCACTGACCCCAAACTCGGAAGTAAAAATCCTCAAAAAAATAAAAATCCCGCTGCAGGAATCCCCAACCAATTGCGGTTTTGAAGGATTGGCCTATTCTCGCCAGGATCACACTTTCTGGTTTTTTAAAGAGAAAAACCCGATTGAGGTCTACAAAGTTAACGGGCTATTAAGTAGCAATGAATTGCACATCAGCAAAGACAAGGCACTACAACGGCAATTTACTTTAGATGATGTGTCCGGCGCAGAATTTAACCAACAAAAAAATACGCTTCTGGTGCTGTCTCATGAATCTCGCGCACTCCAGGAAGTAACGCTGGCTGGCGAGGTTATCGGTGAAATGTCACTAACCAAAGGCAGTCGAGGTTTGTCGCATAACATCAAACAGGCCGAAGGGGTTGCGATGGATGCCTCTGGTAATCTTTATATCGTTAGCGAACCAAATCGTTTTTATCGCTTTACCCCTCAATCATCGCATTAACAGGCTGGCATGTTTCACCTTTTTGTTATTAACTTGTTAACAACAAAAATGACAAACAAGGTTAAACATGCCTTCGCCCTCGCATCCCGTAGAACGCTTTTCTTTCAGCACCGCGCTTTTCGGGATGCTGGTTCTGACCTTAGGTATGGGTTTAGGCCGCTTCCTTTATACGCCTATGTTGCCCGTCATGATGGCGGAAGGATCGTTTTCATTTAGCCAGCTCTCGTGGATTGCCAGCGGCAACTATGCGGGGTATCTGGCTGGCAGTCTGCTATTTTCGTTTGGCGCATTTCACCAGCCATCGCGCCTGCGCCCATTTCTGTTGGCTTCTGCCCTGGCGAGCGGGTTGTTGATCCTCGCAATGGCATGGTTGCCGCCATTTATTCTGGTGTTATTGATTCGCGTCCTGGCGGGTGTCGCCAGCGCCGGAATGCTGATTTTTGGTTCGACGCTGATTATGCAGCACACGCGCCATCCTTTTGTGCTGGCAGCTTTGTTTTCTGGCGTTGGCATTGGCATCGCACTGGGCAATGAATATGTTCTGGCAGGCCTGCATTTTGACCTCTCCTCGCAAACGTTATGGCAAGGCGCCGGGGCGCTTTCTGGCATGATACTGATTGCACTTACGCTTTTAATGCCCTCGAAAAAACACGCCATCGTACCAATGCCATTGGCAAAAACGGAGCAACAGATAATGAGCTGGTGGTTACTGGCTATTCTGTACGGCCTGGCGGGATTTGGTTATATCATCGTCGCGACTTACCTGCCGCTCATGGCGAAAGATGCAGGCTCACCATTGTTAACCGCCCATCTCTGGACGTTAGTCGGCTTATCAATTGTGCCTGGTTGCTTTGGCTGGCTATGGGCAGCAAAACGTTGGGGGGCTTTGCCCTGCCTGACGGCGAATTTGCTGGTGCAGGCTATTAGTGTGTTGCTTACTCTCGCCAGCGACTCGCCTCTCTTGCTTATCATCAGCAGTATTGGTTTTGGCAGTACCTTTATGGGCACGACATCTCTGGTGATGACTATCGCCCGCCAACTGAGCGTACCGGGAAATCTCAATCTTTTAGGCTTTGTGACGCTCATTTACGGCATTGGGCAAATTCTTGGCCCGGCGCTGACCAGTATGCTTGGCAATGGAACATCGGCGCTTGCCAGCGCCACTCTCTGCGGCGCGGCGGCGTTGTTTATTGCTGCGCTTATCAGCACAGCGCAATTATTTAAGCTGCAAGTGGTCACTTCATGAGGGAAGTTTCCCTTACCACTCAAGAAACTCAACCGCAACCGTTGATGTCAGCCAGACCCCGTTTTCCGCTTGCCAAAAAGGGATGCCTCGTTTCGCCATTTCCTGTGCTTTGACGGTTAAAATAACTGGCGATCCGTGTCTTGCTCCCACTTTGCGTGCCGTTGCTTCATCAGCAGAGAGATGCACGTAATGGCGCTCCCCTGCAATCAGCCCTTGTTTTTTTATCTCGTCAAGAAAACGGCTTGCCGTACCATGGTAGAGAAATTGTGGCGGTGTTTTTCGATGAAGCCAATGGCGACCTGCGAAGTCGAATGCCCCTGAACGGCGCGAATACACGTACCATCACTGGAATAACTAAAGCGCTTCTTATCGCTGGTGGCGACCACAGTATCCAGTAATGCGCGGGTTAACCGCTTGCCCGCTTTTTGTGCACAGAGTATGAGCTTATCGATATCCGCCCATCCTTCACGGTCCAGCACGATGCCAATCGCCTCTGGTTTATGTCGGAGGACAAAACTTAAAAACTTGCTCGTCTCTGCCAGCTCTTTGTCGTTGTATTTTGCCATCGCGTTTTCGTCCCTGAATTTTCTGTTTTTATTTACTGATGTCATTGTCACTGGGTTTATGAATTTTCTGCAACTCAATCCTGCGCAGAACCTTTGCCACACAGCGTCATTTTTCCGCTATGCAAAAAACGCATAGCAAGAAACATACTTGCATTTTTCCCATACCCACATGGCTGATAAGGTTTTTCAGCTCCAGGAATTTTCCTGGCTCAAGCAACACACATACACAAAAAAACAATGGGGATTGTTATGACACAACAAGGGGATGCTGTAGCTGGGGAGCTGGCGACAGAAAAAGTGGGTGTTAAAGGGTATCTGGCCTTTTTTCTCACGATTATCTTTTTTTCCGGAGTTTTTTCCGGGACAGACAGTTGGTGGCGCGTTTTTGACTTTTCCGTTCTGAACGGATCGTTTGGGCAACTGCCTGGTGCGAATGGCGCTACCACCTCGTTTCGCGGCGCAGGTGGCACTGGAGCTAAAGATGGCTTTCTCTTCGCGCTGGAACTGGCTCCGTCAGTGATTCTCTCTCTGGGAATTATCTCGATTACCGATGGTCTTGGCGGATTGCGCGCCGCGCAGCAGTTAATGACGCCCGTGCTAAAACCGTTGTTGGGCATTCCAGGCATCTGTTCACTGGCGCTGATTGCTAACCTGCAAAACACCGATGCCGCCGCAGGTATGACCAAAGAACTGGCGCAGGAAGGGGAAATTACCGAACGTGATAAAGTGATATTCGCCGCCTATCAAACCAGCGGTAGCGCCATCATCACCAACTACTTCTCTTCCGGCGTCGCGGTGTTTGCCTTTCTGGGCTCGTCCGTAATCGTACCTTTAGCCGTCATCCTGGTGTTTAAATTTGTCGGAGCCAACATTTTGCGCGTCTGGCTTAACTTCGAAGAACGTCGCAACCCAACGCAAGGAGCGCAAGCATGACAACTCAGGTCCGCAAAAACGTCATGGATATGTTTATCGATGGCGCGCGCCGTGGCTTTACTATCGCCACGACCAACCTGCTACCAAACGTGGTGATGGCCTTTGTCATCATCCAGGCGCTGAAAATTACTGGCCTGCTCGACTGGGTGGGACATATCTGTGAACCCGTAATGGCGCTGTGGGGATTGCCCGGTGAAGCGGCAACCGTCCTTTTAGCCGCATTGATGAGCATGGGCGGCGCAGTCGGTGTTGCCGCCAGTCTGGCAACCGCTGGCGCATTAACCGGCCACGATGTCACCGTTTTACTGCCCGCGATGTATTTAATGGGCAACCCGGTGCAAAATGTCGGTCGCTGCCTGGGGACAGCCGAAGTGAATGCCAAATATTATCCGCATATCATTACGGTCTGCGTGATTAACGCATTGCTGTCGATCTGGGTTATGCAGCTTATTGTTTAACAAGGAGTTACCATGATTGATTATTCCGCAGCCGGTTTTACCCTGCTGCAGGGAGCGCATTTGTATGCGCCGGAAGATCGGGGAATTTGCGATGTCCTCATCGCTAACGGCAAAATTATTGCCGTTGCCAGCAACATCCCTTCTGACATTGTACCGGACTGCACGGTTGTCGATCTCAGCGGGCAGATCCTCTGCCCAGGTTTTATTGATCAACACGTCCATTTGATTGGTGGTGGCGGCGAAGCAGGTCCCACGACACGCACGCCGGAAGTGGCGTTAAGTCGTCTGACGGAAGCGGGCATCACGTCAGTGGTTGGCCTGCTGGGCACCGACTCTATCTCTCGCCACCCGGAATCCCTGCTCGCCAAGACCCGTGCGCTCAATGAAGAAGGCATCAGCGCCTGGATGCTGACCGGCGCTTATCATGTCCCTTCCCGCACTATTACGGGTTCCGTGGAAAAAGACGTGGCGATTATCGATCGCGTGATTGGTGTGAAATGCGCCACCTCTGATCACCGTTCTGCCGCACCGGACGTTTATCACCTGGCTAATATGGCGGCGGAATCCCGCGTTGGCGGTTTGCTCGGCGGTAAACCTGGCGTCACCGTGTTCCACATGGGTGACAGCAAAAAGGCGTTACAGCCTGTCTATGACCTGCTGGAAAACTGCGATGTGCCGATCAGCAAGCTGCTGCCGACCCACGTTAACCGCAACGTTCCGTTGTTTGAGCAGGCGCTGGAGTTCGCGCGCAAAGGCGGCACCATCGACATCACCAGCAGCATTGACGAACCGGTCGCCCCTGCCGAAGGTATTGCCCGCGCCGTTCAGGCGGGTATTCCGCTGGCACGCGTCACCCTCAGCTCCGACGGCAACGGTAGCCAGCCGTTCTTTGATGACGAAGGAAATTTAACCCATATCGGTGTTGCAGGTTTTGAAACATTGCTGGAAACCGTGCAAATGTTGGTCAAAGACTATAGCTTCAGCCTTAGCGATGCCCTGCGCCCGCTCACCAGTAGCGTAGCCGGTTTCCTTAACCTGACCGGGAAAGGCGAAATTCTGCCAGGCAATGACGCAGACTTACTGGTCATGACGCCTGAATTGCGCATTGAGCAGGTATACGCTCGCGGCAAACTGATGGTCAAAGACGGCAAAGCCTGCGTGAAAGGAACGTTTGAAACGGCATAAACGGTTGTCAGCCGCCCGAATGGACGTAGAATGCCCGCAAGGGCGGCTGACAGAGTATAACGTAATGGATGACTGTGGTGCGGTTTTGCATAACATTGAAACCAAATGGCTTTATGATTTTCTGACCCTGGAAAAATGTCGCAATTTTTCCCAGGCGGCAGTCAGTCGCAACGTCTCGCAACCAGCATTCAGCCGCCGCATCCGTGCGCTGGAACAGGCGATTGGTGTTGAATTGTTTAACCGCCAGGTAACGCCGCTGCAACTCTCAGAACAAGGGAAAATCTTCCATTCGCAGATCCGCCATCTGTTGCAACAGTTAGAGAGCAATCTGGCAGAGCTGCGTGGCGGCAGCGATTACGCGCAACGTAAAATCAAGATAGCCGCTGCACACTCTCTTTCCCTCGGTCTGTTACCGTCCATTATCAGCCAGATGCCGCCGCTCTTTACCTGGGCAATTGAAGCCATTGATGTCGATGAAGCGGTCGATAAACTGCGCGAAGGGCAAAGTGACTGTATTTTTTCCTTTCACGACGAAGATTTGCTGGAAGCGCCGTTTGACCACATCCGCTTATTTGAATCTCAATTGTTCCCCGTCTGCGCCAGTGACGAACACGGAGAAGCACTTTTTAACCTCGCTCAGCCACACTTTCCGTTACTGAATTACAGCCGCAACTCCTACATGGGACGATTGATTAATCGCACTCTGACGCGCCACAGTGAGTTGAGTTTCAGCACCTTTTTTGTCTCTTCGATGAGCGAGCTTTTAAAGCAGGTTGCCCTCGACGGATGTGGAATTGCCTGGTTGCCGGAGTATGCCATCCAACAAGAAATTCGCAGCGGGCAGCTCGTTGTACTGAATCGGGACGAACTGGTGATCCCGATTCAGGCCTATGCATACCGGATGAATACCCGCATGAATCCAGTTGCCGAACGCTTCTGGCGTGAACTGCGCGAGCTGGAGATTGTGCTTAGCTGACATTATTCTGCAAAACATGGAATTTTGACATTAACGCCGGATGGAGATTAATCCATCCGGCAAACGCATTTATTATCTTGAATAACTCAGGCCTTTGCTTCGTTGAAGCGCAGTAAACGGAAACCTGTAGAAGCATAGATCAACGCAAATATCATCGAGCAGAAACAGAATACACAGTACGGCAAGTAACTAAACGTCGGCACGCCTAGTGTTGTCGCCATATACAATCCGGCAGCTGACCACGGAATAATTGGCGCGCTCATGGTGCCAAAATCTTCCAGCGTTCGGGCTAAGACTAACGGTGATAAATTAAGATCTTCGAATTTCTTCATCATCAATTCAGATATAACAATCTTATTCAAACCATCAGAACCGGTAAGTAAGTTAATGATGATCGCTAAAACACCGCTTGCCAGAATAGCGCCAAAGGCACTTTTTATTTTGTTTGCCGCACTTTGTAATGTGACATCCATCATTCCTGTTCCCGTCAGGATGCCAGCAAACATCATGGCGCAGATAATAAATGACAGGAATCCGCCCTGATTATTCAGGCCGCCTTGTTCAAGCAGTTCTTTCACAGAAGGTAACAGCGTCGTTGAATCAGTGATCATCGTCAGACGGAAACCACTCATTGTGGCCTTAATACCTTCGGCCAGCGGGAAACCTTGATACAGCCATCCAACCAATACGGCCACGAACGCACTGCTTAATAATGCCGGTACTGTAGGCAAACGCAAAAAGGTAAAGCACAGAACAATAAGCATAGGCAGTAGCGGTAACAGACCAAACTTATATAACTCTTTGAGCTGTACCAGCATCTGCATGCTTTCTGGTGAAATAGAGCCCGTAGAAGTATGAATCATTCCCAGCCAGGTAAAAAACAGCAGGCTAATAATCGTTGATGGGATGGTCGTCCAGAGTAGATATTTAATCAGATCATAAAGTTTAGTTTTGGTTACCGCTGAAGTCAGGTTGGTGGTATCACTTAACGGTGAAAGTTTGTCGCCAAAATAAGCCCCGGTAACAATGGCTGCCGCCAGAATTGGAAGATCGGCATGTAAGCCGGAACCGATGCCCATTAATGCCACACCAATAGAAGCGACAGATCCCCATGATGCCCCGGAAACATAGGACAATACTGCGTTCAGAAAAAACGCTATGGCATAAAGCCATGCGGGCGCAACCAGTAACATACCGTAATAAACCAGCATCGGCAGTGTACCTGCATAGCTCCATGTCGCGACCATAAAGCCAACGAAAATAACGATAAGTACCGGTGCCATCACCGCCGAAATCTTATCGATAATAAATCCCTGGATTTCATCCCAGGTATATTTCAGCTTAGCCATTGCAATAATGCAGGAAAACGCCGCTGAAATTAATAAACAGACGCTGGCAGGCCAGCCCATAACACCGATGCCAATAACCAACACGATCATCATAAAAATGATCGGTGTAAGCGCGACATAAAAACTGGGTTTTTCTCTCATAACTTTATTCCCTGTTAAAAGACTTTTACGCCATTTTGCTGTAAGCGTTCCTGTACCGTCTGAATATCTACCTGTGAAACGGTAGTGTTATTTTTAATGGCAATAGCAGCGGCAGTCCCTGCACCTTCTCCAGTGACAATACAACACCCCATATTACGGATTGTCGCGTAGGCGAAATTATCTGCATCGATTGCCCGTCCGCAAACCAACAGGTTTTCAACTTGCTGCGGAATCATTACGCCATAAGGGATTTGAAAATAGTTCGCTTCAAGAGGTAATTTAAGATGACCATTTCCATCTATAAACTCAGGGAATACCCCTATTGAATCCGCATGACGTCCCTCATTACAAATATCATTTTCCGTAAGCTGGACTCGCCCAATAATATGTCTTGATTCTCTTGTTCCCACCGTCATACCGAAATTTTTTAATTGCGCCTGTTCAAATCCTGGCTGGAATTGACGCAACGCTTCAATCGCCTGCATGGCTTGCTTGCGACCTTCTATTTCTGCACGCGTCAGGTCAAAAACATCTGTACAATCAACGGCAGGGATGCTAACAACATTCAAATAATTCGCATCACCATACTCGGTGACCGTACTCCAGGAACCGCCTAATGTCACATCTTTTGGAATAATTCCTGCCGACTTTCCTTTCGCAAAGACTTTACCCAGATAAGGGCTAAACATATCGCGACAAGATTCATGAACATCATAAGACCAGTTTTTATTTTCTTCATCCGCCCCCCAGTCTCCATATTTAGGTTCCGTGCTCTTAATATTTTGCATGAACGCATTTTTATTTATATTTGCGCAACTAAAAACGGTTGTCATACACATTAGCTCTTCGCGTTCACGCTTAGTAAATGGTGCTCCGGCAAACCATGCAATATCAGCATCGCCAGTACAGTCAATAATGACATTTGCCAAAATAGCCTGACGACCAGATTTACTCTCTGTTATTACGCCGAGTAAATTATTGCCCTGCTTGATAACATCAACGGCGGTAATGTGTAGTACGCGGCGCACACCTGCCTGTTCAAGCATTGCATCCGCAACCAGTTTGAAACGCTCGGCGTTAATAGCCTGACTATTCGATTGCGGCTCAGGGCTGGACGCCCCCATTGATTTTGCCGTTTCTTCTATTTCGCGTGCCAGTCCACCTGACTCTACCGTATTTTCATGACGCCACCAGGCAATTGACTCGACGCCAGCCGTTGTCATCATTCCGCCAAAACAACCGAAACGTTCAATCAGCATAGTAGCTGCGCCTTCACGAGCGGCACTCATTGCTGCGGCAATACCCGATGGACCACCACCAACAACTAACACTTCCGTGGTTGTCAGCACAGGTATATTACGAGCGGGTTCCAGATAAAATTCCATACTTTATCTCCGTATTCAATAATTGAGTAAAACAATCCCCCGCGCTTATATAAGCGCGTTGATATTTTTAATTATTAACAAGCAACATCATGCTAATACAGACATACAAGGAGATCATCTCTCTTTGCCTGTTTTTTATTATTTCAGGAGTGTAAACACATTTTCCGTCTCCCTGGCTAATAACCACATTGGCATTTATGGAGCACATCACAATATTTCAATGCCATTAAAGCACTGCACCAAAATGAAACACTGCGACATTAAAATTCTTTCAATTTGAAAAGCATCAATCTGCATGCTCAACATTTGGATAGAGATTATAGATTTTAAGCTTGCGCCATAATGTTGTACGACCAATTTTTAATACTTCAGCTGCTTTAGTTAGATTCCATTCGCAGACACGACATGTATGCTCAATAGCTTGCATCTCCAATTCTGCCAGTGAAGTAAGATGAGGGATATCATCGTCGCCACTACTGTTATTTTGTCGGATATCCAGAGGAATATTCTCTAACCCGAGGACAAGTCGATTGCAGTTAATAAATACCTTCTCCATTCGATTTTTGAACTCGGAGATGTTCCCAGGCCAACGGTACTCAAGCAGAACTGAATTTGCGTCAGGCGTGATTGTCATTTTTTTTCGAGTGCGCTCCTGATACTTATCAATAATATCGTCAATCATTTGCTTGAGATCTTCACGACGTTTGCGCAATGGCGGAATTTCAATTTCATTCATGGAGATCTCATAATATAGCTGTCGGCTAAAAGCCCCTTGTTGCACGTACTCACGTAAAGAACTACTGGTACATGTAATCAGGCGAAAGCGTACGGGGATCAAACGATGGCTGTCTGAGCGAGTAACAAGCCCCGTTTTCAATACTTTCAATAAAACACTCTGAACTTCCCCTGATAGATATTCGACTTTATCCAGATATAAGGTGCCATTATGAGCCAGTTCAAATTTCGATGGCGAAGGGCCAACATCAGAGCCAAGAAGTTCGTGTAAGATATTTTCTGGTGATAGCATCTGACAATCTACAGAAATAAATGGCCCATCACGTTGCTCGCTCTCATTATGTATTGCCATCGCCAAACTCAATTTTCCCACACCTTCTTCGCCATTGATCAAAATCGGAGAGATGGATTTAATTGCCCGGCGAGCGATAAGTAATACCTGCTTCATACCACCTGAAGCCGCATGTAAACTGTCAAAGGTAAAATTTGCATTAGTGCTTATTTGCTGTTGGGCTATTTTCCTGATTTTGTCTAATGGATGAAGAAAAAGCAAAAACGAACCATCGCTTAACGGGCGAAGGGTAACCATAAGTTCAATAAATTCGCCACGGCATTCGAGGACAATTTGCTTTTGCGATAGTTTGTTTCGTTGTGTAATTGCCTCATTCAAAATCGGCGGAAATACGAATCCTTTTCGGATGTTCTGACCAATTAAACTTTCTTTATCAATATTCAGTAATGTTTGTGCTTGAGAATTAACCATCGTAATTAAAGAATGACTATTCCAACAAATAAAACCGTCATCCATACATTCAATCACAGCATTATGCTGGCAAAGTACTTTGTTTATTAACTTTTGTTCATTCTCAATATAGATATAATTAGCGATTTCTGTTGCACATGAATATGATGTTTTTAATTTAACAAGCTCGGCGGTGGTTTCAATTATACATACAATGTATCCATGTATATTACCATAATAATCAATGACCGGAGCAGCGCTCATCGCATAACAATGTAGCTGTTCACTAAAATGTTCTGCTCCTTCCAGTTGTGTATATAAATTTGTTTCCCGACAAAGACTATATACATTGGTTCCAATGCCATCTTCGGCCCATGACATACCAGATTCAATTCCTAACTCTCGCAATTGACTGGAATAATCGCCTGCTGCATTCAACGATAGAACCCAGCCGTGTGGATCAATGATCAAAAATGCCAACCGGTCGTCACCAGCCAGGGTGAAATGGTCTTCAACAACTCTTTGTGAAATTCTAATAAACTCTTCGTTACGAGAAAAAATCGTCTGCAATGTTTGCCCGGAAGCTTTGACAGGCGTGTTCCAGTGGCGAGGGTCACAATGCTTGAGACATTTTTGCCATGACCTCAGCATCACATGATTAGTCGAATTTGTCGCGACCCAACCATGCTTAACAAACATTTTCCATTTATTTTTTAGATCATTATGATACGACTCTTTATTCATTATAATAATATCCATTCAAGTCATTTTCAGAACTTGTATCAGAATGCTATGCCAGTAAGCTTGATCAAACGCAATAATATCTAGCCTGGATCATTACAAAAACAGACCTTATCAACAATGTAATCACACATACATTAGAAATAATAACCGTTAAAGCAATAAAAAACGAATGATACATTAGATAAATTTTAAAACTGCCAACAACATCTGAAATCTTTGCGTTTGATATTTATAATTATTCAAACTGAAACAACACAGGCATACGAGTTGTTTCACTGTGAAACAGTGCAGCGAAATTTGTTCTGCCCTTTTATTTCCTCAAAGATATTTCATCGTTAAATTCCAAAATTGACTGACTATTCAACTCAGCGTAAATATCAGGAGAAATAATGTATGGCGAGGATGCGTGCAATCGAAGCTGCAGTAGAAATACTGAAAAAAGAAGGCATTAGCGTTGCTTTTGGTGTACCCGGCGCAGCAATAAACCCACTCTATGCCGCGATGAAAAAATCAGGCGGTATTGATCATATTCTGGCCCGTCATGTTGAGGGCGCCTCGCATATGGCTGAAGGTTACACCCGCAGTCAGAATGGCAATATTGGCGTGTGTATTGGCACATCAGGCCCTGCGGGCACTGATATGATTACCGGGCTGTATTCTGCCTCTGCGGATTGCATTCCTATTCTCTGCATTA
>ENA-OWOD01000579-OWOD01000579.1-gut-metagenome-genome-assembly--contig:-NODE-579-length-23753-cov-5.470392_pt1 | contig 23753 bp, 17 predicted proteins | sample MGYA00248256_ERZ651792 | MGnify/ENA primary metagenome ERZ651792 (study PRJEB26908, sample SAMEA4031714) | gut metagenome | biome: gut; feature: normal infant; material: stool | place: China | collected 2015...
ATTAATTTTAAAAAAGATGCATGCTTAGCATTAGTTTTCCCTATTTTCTCTTAAAAAAGCAATAAGAAGGGTTGTCCGCGTTGGTGTAATTTAACGTGGATGAACATTTTATTGCCATCATCGGATGCCTTTTATTGTTTAAATCTAATTATTCGGTTTAGAACGCTGTCTGTTTCAGATATTTGTTAAATGCCGTTACCTACAAAGTAACGGTCTTCACAAACAAAACAAAAAGTTATGCTTACAATTTTAACCCAGGAGGCTATCAGGGTGCTTCGTTACATCTATTACCGTGATGCCGGCATATCTTGTCCTCCTGATTCTTCCGATTGCACTTTCCGGAATGTTTCTGTCCTCCTTCCCCTGTTGGAGCGTGGAGGGCTGATTCGCTGTATATGCCCGGAATCTCCCGATAGTCCCGTTTCTTATGAACTGTGCAAGCCTTTGGGCTCCATCGACCTGCTGTCCTTGTTGCTGATCCTGCACGAGGGGGTGTGTCCGGTTTCTCCGGATGTAGACGAGCAGCGTGTCTATGGCCGTTATGGGTCGGTGGCCTCCCGTATGGGGGTTGTCAACCAGATGATGCGCAGCATATTCAGTGAAATCCATTTGACAGAACTTTGTTTGTAAACCGTTTTTTAGAGATTGCCGCCATGAACAGAATTTTACTGCTGCTCGGATATATCCTTTTGCTCTCCGCACCGGTCTGCGGTCGGGGTGTCGGCACACGTGCGGTTTCGGACTGCGATTCGTTGCACACGTTCCGTTTTGTACAGGGGCGTGACGTTCTGTATGCCGACTATCAAGGCAACAATCACGAGCTGAAACGCCTGTTTGCCGCCGTCTCTTCTTTCCGTGGCCCTATCGCCGACGGGAAGATGCGTATCTATGTAGACGGTCATTGCACTTCGGGCGGGAGTGTACACGACAATCTTTGGCTGGCCTATGTGCGTAGCAGCCGTGTGAAGTCCGAACTGATCACCCGCAAGGGCATGAAAGAGGAGTATTTCGTGACTCACAACCATGCCGTTTGCTATCCCGGCGAAGAGCGCGACGTGGTGATTGTCTGCCTGCGCGAGCCTGCGGGTGCGGATACTTTATCCGCCGCCCGCCGCAACTATGGCATGTATGCCTCCCGATATCCGCTTTTGCCTCCTGCGGTCCCATCTGCTCCGGACAACCGCCCGTGCCCGCCCCCCCCCATTCTTTTTGTACCGGTCGGTCCGGCCGGTCATCCTGGTACGGTTGCGGGGTCGGGAGCAGAAAATCCGCGTCGGATGGTCTTCTCCCTGAAGACGAACCTTGCCGACTGGTCGGGGCTGACGGCGGAAGGCCGCCTGGGAGCTTTCAGGCCCAACCTGGCGCTGGAGCTTCACTTTGCCCGCCGTTGGTCTGTGATGGCCTCTGCGGCGTATTCAGACTGGAAAGGCGGGCGCGATCACCGTTTCTGGGGCGTCTCCGGCTACAGCCTCGAGCCCCGTTTGTGGCTGAAAGGTGACGGGCGTTACCGTTGGTTCTATCTGGGTGTCTACGGTCAGTCGGGCGATTTCGATTACCGTCCCTCGCCCGCAGGCGATACGGACGCCACAGGCAGAAGCCGCACCGGACGTTACCGGCATGCGGGACTCTCCGCAGGCGTGTATGTCCCCCTGTCCCGTCATTGGGGCATCGAGGCGGGAGTGCGCGGGGGATACCTCCATTCGTCCGCCAAGGCTTATGATAACGAACCTCCCCATGCATACTATCACCATCCGGCCTCCTTCGTCCGTTGGGGCCTGACGGGGATCAACCTGGGGCTGGGATATAGGTTTTAGAAATACAATGGGAATATGATACTCAAACTGAAATACATACTGAAAGCTGCCTTTCTTTCCCAGCTTCTCTTCTCGTGTACGGAGCGCTCGCTCGAACCGCGTCCGGAACCGGAGCCGGTTCCCATCCGTCTCTTTACGGGTATCCGTACCCGTGCGACGGTGGACGTTTTCGGCGATACCCCGGTGTGTGTCGCTTACGGTGTACGTACGGGACAGTACGACGGGAGCTGGGACGGCATTGCCACGGACAACGAGATCCGCCTGATGCCCGAACGCTACTATCCGTCGGACGGCTCGGCGCTCTATCTGCGGGGATACTATCCTCCGGCACCGCTGACGGCTGACGGGCGGCTGACTTACCGCCTGACGGGAGAAGAAGACCTGATGCTGACGGGCGAACAGAGCGGATCGCTTTCCGCTCCTTTCGGGGAGTCCGACAGCCAATCGCTCCTGTATCGGCACTTGCTGACGCAACTGATCTTTGCACTCACGGTAGAGGCCGAAGATACCGGGGCGCTCCGCGTGCGGTCGCTCCATCTGAACGGACTGGCGGACGAGGTGACCCTCTCCCTGGCCGAAGAGTCGCTCTCGCCGGGTGAGCGCACGGTGAGCGTGCCCGTTTATGAAGCGGGCGAAGAGGCGGAGGGCCTTCCGTTTGACGGCAACAAGCTGACGCTGCCGGGCTATGTGCTGGTGCAGCCTTCCGCTACGCTGACCATCGACCTGGTGCTTTCGGTAGACGATGACCGGACACACGACCGCGAATACCGTGCCCTTCCCGTACGGTTCGAAGGCGGGGAGGGGGAAGGCGGAACGGCTTATACCGTCCGGGTGGAACTTCCCGATCCCGTCATTCCCGATCCGGTGGAGATTGTAGCTGTCGCTACGGTCGGACGGTGGCAGGAGGGTGACTCCGGCAGTGGGGAACTGGTGGACAATCGGTCTGCCGAAACAGAACAATAGACATATTTATTAACTATAAAACTTTTAGAAAACAATGAAAACGAAACTAAGTGTGGCGGCTATGGCCCTTTTGCTGGCAAGCTGCTCAAGCAATGACAATGACCTTTTGCCCGAGAATCCGGTGAATGCGACTCCCATCCAAGTGTCGCAAAGCGTGCAGGGCATGGTGAAGACCCGCGCGGCGGTGGGCGTAGGCAGTGATGTGACGGCTACGGTGCTGGTGGCTGACGGTAGCAGTAACAATCCTGACGCCGCTGATTGGGCTAATTTTTCTCCGGTGCTTGCCAATGAAGTGACGGAAGACGGCGGACAGAACAAACTGACAACCCGTGCCACGGTTTCCACCGCCTCTTTCAAGGCGGGTGCTAAGGCCACGGTGTCACTCAACCCGATTCTTTATTACCATACGACTGCCGACACGAAGTCTTGGCTGGCGGCTGTGGCTCCTGCGGGAACGGTTAGCGGTACAACGGTGACGATTCCCCAAACAGACGGGGAGCAGGACGTGATGCTCGCCGATGCGGCGGAGGCCGGTAGCAGCAGTAGTCAACAGAAACCTGAACTTACGTTCAAGCACCTGACCACCCAGCTCAACTTTGAGATGAAGCTCACCACTCAGGCAAGTGGTGGCGAATGGGACGGACAGACCGTCAGCTTAAAGAAAATCAGCGTGCAGGACGCACAGGTGCCTGCAGAGGTCAACGTAGCTCCGGCTTCGGGTAAGGCCGGTGTGAGCAAGTGGACGGATGCCGCTGTGATGAATGTGGGTGGTATTTCCAGTGTGGCGCTGGGTGCAGATGCCGTACGGGTAGGTAATCCGTTGATGATCCAGGCTTCGGGCCAAGTCGTGATCGATGCGGTGATCTCTGTGGGAGGCACTGATATCACTTTCAGTAATGTGACAATCAAAAAGCAGGATAATACAACAAAACTGTCTACCGAGGCCGGTAAGTCACACCTGATCACCCTGAACGTGACCGAGCCTCTGACTCCGGAGGATGCTACGAAGATGACCGTAACCGCCACTGTAACCGACTGGGTAGCGGGTGATGCCGGCAATGCCGATCTGAACTGATTCACATAAAATGTCTGCCATGATCATGAAACGCCATATTTCGCTTTTTGTCTTTTTCTGCCTGCCGGGAGTTTTCCTGGCAGGTTGCTCCGATGCGGACCGTTCCTCGCTGATGGGTGAGGAGGAGGTTCCGGTGGAGCTTTCCGCTCTGGAGGGCGATGTATCGTCGAGGGCGGCGGTCTCGGCAGGCAGCAAGCCTCAGGCGGAGTTTGAGGCCGCCATGGTATTTTCCCGAACCGGGGGAGACTACACCACTCCGGTGGTTGCCGCCGAAGAGGGTGTCTGGAAAGGAACTGTCGGGACCAACGGTGAAGTCAGTTGGGGCAATGCCGGTAAGGCAGCGCCCATTTATCCCCGTTGGGGAGCTTGGCTCTATCTGGTAAGCTACGCCCCCTACGCCGAGCCGGATAAAGCCGCTTCGGGCAGTGGAACGGGCACTTATGCCGGTACGGTTTCCTTTGTACTCACAGGGCAGACCGATCTGCTTTACGCTTCTCAGATACAGGGAAACCGCTGGGCGGACGGGCACTTTCCTTCACTGGTATTCGACCATCAATTGACGCAACTCTCTTTTCAAGCGAAGAAGACGCTTCAAAACGGGGTGTCGGTATGGGTGAAGAGTATCACGGTGAAGGAGGCGAAACCGCTTGCCTCGTTGAAGCTGGCTACGGGAGAGGTGACATTCTCCACCACAACCGAACATCCCCAGGGACTGACGGTGGATCTTACGCAGAACGGAACCAACGGAGCCGGGCAAGGAACGGAAGTGACCGGCCAGACTCCGGTATCTGTGGGGCAACTTTTACTCCCTCCGTTGGAAGCCGGCGGAAGCAATGGCAATGGAGGCGGCAGCAACACGTATACGCTGAAAGTAGAAACATCAATAGGTACATTCGATAATGTGTCGCTTACGTTCGGTGATTCCAACGCAAGCGGGAAAAATCCGTTGCAGGCGTGCATGTCACATGCAGTGACGCTGAACATCGGCGACCATGAACTGGGAATCACTTCGGTAACGGTGCAGGCGTGGACTCCGGTGACTGTTGACGGCACTCTGGATGCGGATTAGATACATGAATTTAAAAAAAGATAAGACGAACATGATGATTAACCAAACGAAATATCATTGGCTTATGGCTCTTCCGGCATTGCTGTTGGCTGTCGGATGCGGTGAAAGCATTTTGCCCGAAGGACAGGATACCGGGGTGGCGGAATTGCAGGTGTCGCCACAGGTGGTGTTGACACGCGGCGCGATAGATGCCGGCTCGGATGCATCGGCTGTAGGGAATGCATTAGGAAGCATCGCGGTGTATGCCAACAGCACAACGACGAATAAGACAACGAATAACTATGGGTTGTACACTTACAGCTCTTCGGCATGGGGCAGCGCGACCGATAAAATCTATCTTTCGGCGGAAGAGGCTACGATCTATGCGCATTATCCGGCGTATCAACCGGGTAGTAGTGGTGAATTTCAGAGTAGCGGTACTGCGCTGAAGGCCACTGATTCGAGTGGCGAATACACTGATAATTCCACGATCAATATCTCTGTATTTCCGGGGAAGAGCGGAGAGGCTAATGCCACGATCGACTTTCAATCCACTGACAATTCGGACGGTCAAACCAGTACAAAAGATAAGATTCTCGCAGCCTCCGGAGAGGTGGACTATATGTATGCCGATCAGGGAAGTACCGGAGTGAAAGCCAGCTATAAAAACGGTGATACGAATAAAACCGGACAGGTGATGCTCGCCATGAAGCATGCCCTTGCGATGGTCAGCTTCCGGGTATATGCGGATCATACCTATAAAAATACCGGTGCATTCTCCAAATTGGTATTAGCCAATAAAAGTGGAGGTACAACTATATTAAAGAATGGAGGTACCAACCCTACCATGAAAATTAAGGATGGTACGATCACTGCGGGTAGCTCTCCGGCGGCAGTGACCTATACACGTGATATAGCAAACTATACGTTGCCCAAAGCAGCGAGTAGCGATGCTTCTGCTGTAACCACCGCCAAAAATAGCGCTAAGAAAGCCAGTATCCTCGTCCTGCCTGAAAGCACGGCCGATAAGTCGAACGTGGAAGCTAAGTTGACGATTGACAACCAGGAGTATAAGGTCGCCCTGCCTAGTAGCAGCAGTGCATGGGAGGCCGGAAAGAATTACCTGTACACCGTCAAGCTCAGTGGCTCCGAACTCGTCATTTCGAGTGTGACCGTGACACAATGGACAACGGTTGTGTCAAGCCCGGACCTGGATATAAAGTGATAGAAGAAAAACTCAACAAGATAATAGATGAAGAACGTATTCATTCTTTTGCTCCTTGGGACCGCATCCCTGTTTTGCATAGCCTGTTCCGGTGAGAACTCCGTTCTCACCGACGGCGATGCCGTCCTCTTGCAGCCCGGTGTTCATGCCGGTGCCACGCTCGCCTCCACCCGTAGCATGATCAACGATGTTGGTACGGGTGCAGACCGGATCAGCACCATTAGCATCTACCTCGCCGCTGCGGACGGCAGTCTCTATCCGGGCAGCAACGCCGGGGGAGCGACCTTCACGAAAGCGGATTCCGGTACGAAGTGGACGAGCACTCCTTCTACCTACGTCAGCCTTGCAAAAGCAACGGTCTATGCCTGGGCACCCGCCACGACAGCCTTGAAGAGTGATGGCGGCAGTGGTAAGGGCAGTGGCAGCGGTAGCGGTGGCAGCAGCAGTACTGTCTTGCCTGCTCTCTCCGTCAGCGTACCTGCCGGGCAAACCTTCGACGGAGAAAATACCTACGACTGCTCTACCGCCGATTATCTTTACGGTTCCGGCAGCGCTACCGTAGGTTCGGCTACGGCGGTTACCGCCAACAGCCTGTCTGCTTCGCCGACCCTCTATCTGCAACACGCCTTGTCGCAAGTCGTGTTCCGCATTCAGAACGCGAACGACCGCACCCCGGATCCGACATACGATTATGTAAGGCAGATTAAGCTTACGGCAGCGGGCGGCGCTACTCCTTTCTACTGTACGACTGCTTCCGGATCCGGATCGGCCGGCACGATGTCCCTGACGGATGGCGCTTTGTCCGGACTGGCCGCGGTGGGTGAAATCTCTTTTACCCCATCGGTCCATCCGCAACAGGTCGGCACCTCGGGCCCCGTTACAGTGGCCTACGGGTTGGTGGCTCCGAAGGCTGAGGCAGCTTCGGGCACGCAGGTGACGTTGACGCTGACACTGGGTGAACAAAGCTCGGACGCTACCAAACAACGGGATCTTACCCTCTCGACCGATGCCTTCAACCCGGCATGGCAGAAAGGATACCGCTACGTCTATACCTTGACGCTCGGCGAACGGGGAATCAGCCTGCAACCTGTCGATATAAAAGGGTGGACGGAAGTTTCCGAGGAGAGCAGTGACGTAGATCCCGGCTGGCAATGAAACAAATGATTCAGAATGACAAATGATTCAGAACAATAAATGGTTCAGAATGACAAATGGTTCAGAATGACAAATGACAAATGATTCAGAATGAATGATTCAGTATGAAAACAGATAGATTATACCAAACGGTTTTAGGCTGCCTGCTGCTTACCGCAGGCTGTTCGGACAATGCGCTGATCCCTTCGTTGCCCGAAGGGACTCCGCTTACGGTGTCCGCCGCGATCTGCGCTTCCGGTGAAGGCCGGGAGTCTGAGACCCGGGCGGCCGTGGCAGCCGGGACCCGTGCCGTGGCAGCCGACAACGGTTACGACCGCAGCACCTTTGCCGCAGGTGACAAAATCCGTATCATCCGCTCGCGGAACGGTTCGTCATCCACTCCGGTGGACTATACCTTGAACTCCGCTTCTTCCGGCAGCAGTACGGGCGAGTGGAAACCTTCGGTGACGGGTACGGAGCTGCTCGTTGAGTCCGGAGCCACCTACCGGGCGAGTTACCCTATCGAATACTCGGGTATCCGTGCCGACCAGCGAAAGGCGGACGGTGAGGACTACCGCCTGAGCAATCTGCTGGAGACCCCTGAGAAGGTGACGATCGGCCGTGACGGAACCCTCTCCTTTACAGGCGAAAGCGCCTTTGTGCACAAAGGCGTGAAGCTGACCCTGAAATTTTCGGGAAAGAACACACTGTCCAGGGATTTTACGAGTATGACCGTAACCGGGAAGGGGCTTTACTCCGGAGGAGCAAGCAAGGATGAAACCGTCTACCTGTATCACCCCGGCGGTACAGGCGATGCGAAATATACCTGGCATGGCATTATCGCCCCGCTTGATTCCCAGCAGTCGATACAGGTATCGGTGACGGATGCTAACGGAGTGGTCTATGACGTCACCCTCACTTGCGCAAGGGCGGCGAACAGCCACTACACCTATACGCTCACCCTGAAAAATAATGTGCTGGTTCCCACCGGTCAGGAGATCAAAGAGTGGCAAAGCGGGGAATCGCAAACAGGAACCTTAGTTGATGTAACCCCATGAAAAAGAAAAAGAATAGAATCCTATCGGTATCCGGGGCGGCTCTCTGCCTGTTCTTCCCGGTTCTGCTGGCCGCCTGCTCGCAAGAGGATGCTTTGCCCCGTCCGTTGGAAGTATCGGCGGAGGTGGGGAGTCCCGCTACCCGTGCGGCGGCAGACTCGCATGCCGGTGATTATGATAAAAGAGAATTTGTAGCGAATGATACCATCCGGATTACGGACGGCACGAAAACTGCCGACTACCGACGGATGGTCGCCGGCACAACCGGCACCTGGCAACCCGTAAGCGGACAAACAGCGCTCACCACCACCGGTAGTGAAACGTTTACGGCTTCGTATCCTACGGCGTTCACCCGGATTCTAGCCGATCAGCGCACAGCCACCAAATTCTGGAAAAGCAACCGGCTGACGGCTACAGGAGTACTCGATGGCAATAAGGCTACGTTCTCGTTCGCTCCGGCAGCGGCGAAGGTAACCCTGGTGGTGAAGTATGGAAATAAGGATAGTGACAAGAAGCTTCCCGGCACGGCAAGCCTGGAGGGTACGGGGATTGCCACCGATGTCTCTACATCGGAGACGATCAACGCCTATGGCGCCTCGGCAGCGGGAACTTCCGCTCTGCAGCATACGTATGTGGCCATTGTCAAGCCCGGCTCCCGAACGTTTACGATCAAGGTGAAGGCCGGCGACACCGGTGAAACGGAGAAGAGCTACACCGAGAAGGCGGCCCATACCTTGAGAGCCGGATACAACTACCAGTATAACTTTACGTCCACCAATGAATTGATCCTGAACGGTATCACCGTAGAACGATTCGTAGAGACAACGGAGCAGGACGCGGGAAACGCCACTTAATGAAGAACAGATACGAAAACAGATATGAACCTACAAAAATACAATCGAATGAAGAAGCCGGCGAATCGCCTCTACATGGCGCTTGCCCTCGGAGCGGGGATATGCCTGACGGCTTCATGCGCCTCGGACGACGGATTCGCCGCCGATGAAGGCGCGCTGGAATTGCAGCGGATCGAAGTGGAGGGAGAGGAGAGCGTCACCCGTGCGGAAGCAACCGTTATCACCGAGGTGGACGTGTATGCCACCACTACCGCATCGGCCACCAAGCCACATGCGGCGTATGGAGACAATCCACTGATGAAATTCTCCTTGAAAGAAGGAGTCTGGACTCCGGACAAGCAGACGATCATGAACAGCACTTCGGGTGATGCCTTGCTATACGCCTATTATCCTCCCGCAGCCATCCAAGCGTCCGGTGACGGTGAACATACGACGGCGGTGAACCTTCCGTCGTCATTGACTGATTTTCTCGCTACCGGGCAGGCCGATTATCTCTACGGTGTGGGTACGGATACGGGGACAGCCCCCGTCACGGCAAAACCTTCCTCGAGAACCGTCAGCTTCAAGATGAAGCATGCGTTGGCCAAAGTCAGTTTCCGTATCGTGAAGTCGGCTTCGGCCACCGAAGCGCTAAAGCTGATACAGGTGGATGTGCTGAGCGGAACCAACCGTCTGCGGACAGGCATCGGGACGATGAACCTGAAAAGCGGATTGCTGAACAGTCTGTCGGATATTTCGACACTGACACTGGCGCAGGCGAGTGGCGTGGAATTGAAGCTGAAAGAAAACCAGAAAGGACCGAACGTGACCTGCCTCGTGGCGCCGATGGCGAAAGAAGAAACGGTGCTCTCGTTCCGGCTCAAGGTATGTGTGGACGGAGAAGCTGCCGCGAAAGCGCATGCGTTTGAAACCCAATCGGTGACAGCGCAGTGGGAGGCGGGAAAGCATTATGTCTATCTGATTACGGTGGACAAAATGGGAGGTAAGCTGAGCTCGGTACAGATAGAGGACTGGAAGAACGATGTGAACCAGAACACGAGTATCGGGATTTAGTGGAAAACGATCCACTCCGTGTTACTCTGTGTACTCTGTGGTGAACTAAAACAAGAAACGATGAATAAAAGACTGAAACTTTGGATAGGGTGTTGCCTTTGCTTGCTGGGAGTGCCGGGACTGACAGGATGTTCGGAACAGGTTCCCGGGGAACCCGGCACGGAGGAGGGAGATCCGGTATCGCTCCGCTTCTCTCTTTACCGGGCGGAGGCGGACGAGGCTTCGACCCGTGCCGACGCGGCAACGGATATGGCGGATGGAAAGACTTTCTGTATCTATGCTTTCCCCGCAGGTGCGTCTACCACGACGACGGAACCGTTGGATCATAAAGTATATACGGTAAAGGGTGGAGTGGCTACGGGCGAACTCTATCTGTATCGCGGAACGTACGACCTTTATCTGGTATCGTACAACTCTTCGACGGAAGTGCCCGAACTGAAAACGGACGGTACGATTCAGGTGTCGAACGGAAAAGACTTTATGTACACCAGCCTGAAAGGGATCGTGGTGCAACCCAACCAAACGGGAGAAAACATGATGGACGTAGTGCTGCCGGCTCCCTTTAAACGCTTGGGAGCACAGATCAAAGTGAGTGTGGCGGCAGGTGACTTTCAGCCGGTTACTCCTACCAGTCTGGTGGTGAACTCCTTCGAGATGGGAGGACTCCGGGCGTCGTTGCCTTACACGTTGGGTGGTACTACCTGGGGGGCGGTGGCGAATGAAACGTTTGCCACTACTCAGTCCTTCACCGGATTCACGAATAATACAGCATCCCATGATATAAAGACTTCACGAGAAAGTACACCGGTTGTGGTGCTTCCGGTAGACGGTTCGGCTATGATTTCTTTTAAAGTGAACCTGACGGTAGGCTATAATGATAACGGTGTAAGTAGAAAAACGACCAATACTTATCCGGCGGAGATCCAGAAGGTGTTGCTGCCGGGTATGACCTATATGTTCGCCTTTACACTGACTTTCTACGGCATACTCGACCCCGCCGACTTGACGTTGGCGATAGGCGAATATGAATCGACCGTAACGCTCGATTCGGATGAAATGGGAAAATAATCGGCATATTCATATACAATTATCATATTTAGAATCAGATCAAAACAGAATGGCAAAAAGACAATACATACGACGATGGACGGGTAAATGGGCACTCGGTTGCCTGCTGGCGGTTTCCGTCCTATGGACGGTTTCCGGCTTGCTGGCGGGATGCAGTGAGGAATCCGTAGAGACTTCCGAGGAGTTTCGATTAGTTCTGAAACTGCCTCCGGCGCTGACGGTGGATACCCGCGGAACGATTAACCAGATCCCTGTTAACCGGATCTGGGTGCTGCAATACGTCACCGAGGGCGGAAAGTCAACGCTGAAGAACAAAGCTTTTTTTACGGTTCCGGATGATCAGGCTGGGAAGAATCCTCCTCCGACGATTGAGATTACAACCGGTAAAACTACTTTCACCCAAACGAAGAGTCGCTTCTATGTCATTGCCAATGCGGAAGAGTCGTTCTTGAAAGACTTCACCGGAACCGAAGCGGAACTGAAGGCGAAAACGGTGGCCTTTTCCGGTTATACCAACCAGCCGTCCCTGTTGACATCGGGGCCGCTGGAATATACGCCCGATCCTACCAAACCGGGTGTAATACCGCTGGTGGTTCCCTTGCGGCGGGCTTACGCCACGATTTCCTTGTCCTGGAATAAAAAGGGAGACCTGGCAGCCAATAATTTGAGTAGCCTTGTCGTCAAGTCCGTCTCCCTCTACAATGTACCCGCACACATGGCGCTCTATACGCGGGGAGGCGGAAGTATTAAAGATAAGTATCCTGCGGATAAGGATGGTTCTACGGCTATCACATCCACAACCGGAACTCAGATCACTACTGATTTGAGTCCGTCTTCTCCTTGCAAATTCTATATGCCGGAAAACTTACGGGGAATGGGGACAGCCGCCTCGTTTATGGAAAAGAGCATTCCGGCTAAAGGGCCGGACGGAACATTGGACTACTGTACGTACATCAAGCTGTCGGGTGAATATAAGTATGCAGGAGCATCGGCGCCTATCGGCGTGAACTATCTCCTGCATTTGGGTGGCAACCTGATGACTGACTACAACATCCGCAGAGATTACCTTTATAACCTCACCGTCAATATCAGTGGCGCCAACAGCGCCGATGTGCGTGTGACGATCACGGACGGCAACGTAGTGATGTTCGATGCTGTGGAGGTGCTTCCGGTGAACAATGTAGTTTTCAAATAAAAGACAGAAATGAACTTGATTCACCACAGATTACACCGATTTTCACAGATCAACACCGAATCTTTGATTCGATTGAACTTGATTATCAGTGAAATATAAATAATTAATCGGAATATAAATAATTAATCAGTGAAAATCCGTGTAATCTGTGGTGAACTTAAAACAAACATACCAATATGAAACATACTTCTAAAAATCTGTGGAAGCTACCGGTGCTTGTCTGCCTGTTGGGCATAGCGGCTTGTGAAGAGCGGGCGGATGTCGTGCCGGTCGATGCGGACACAAAGCCCGTGGAGGTATCCCTGTGTTTCGGCTTTGCCGATGATTCAAAGAATGAAGAATCGTTAAAAACAGGTGCTGCCGCTTTTGATGTAACTCAGGCAGTGGACGCAGTTACCCGTAGCGTCCCGGCCGTTCCCGATAAGCTGTATAATCTGGAGATACTTCAATACGATAGAAACGGGACCTATCAGACTGGTAAAAGTTATGGTGACGTAAACCTCGGCACCCATCTGGATGTGACGCTGAACGTGATGAATGACTGTCAATTGCTGGTGGTGGCACGTGGAAATGGGGGTGCGGTAGGAAGTTTGGTTAATAAGAATCTGGATGGTACAGAGGGTGTAAAGAGTGTGGAGGTAAGCTCTGAGGTAATCAATAAGATCGATCCTTCGACAGCAAACGCTATCAACGCCATGCCTTATGTGCTCCATCTGGAGCATGTAAACGTGGTGATGGGGACTGACGGTAAGGCTGTCATTCAGAGTCCGGAGGGCAGTTATGATACCCGCCTGTTGCTGAAACGCCTGGCTGCACGACTGACGGTGAACTGGAATTACAACGTGAGCGGTTATAAACTGAAACAACTTCTGATTCAGAGTGTCCCGTTAAACTACTCGGTAGTGGACGGAATGGAAAGTGACGGAACGTATCCGTTGTTGGTGTCGCAGTTCACTACGCTTGTGGTTCCTGTAACGGATGCCAATGCGGCTCAAGGGAGTTACTCCTGTTGGATGCCTGCCAATGTACGTGGAGAAAGAGCAGCTGCCAATTCGGAATTATTACGTATTAAAGCGAATGCCCCTACAGGGAGCAGCTTTTTGAATTTTGTGGCGGTAAACGATGCAGATGTGAAGAAGAAACTGGATTATCGGGTTTATATCGGTTCGGGACCTTCAACGGATTTCAATATATACAAGAATAAGGAGTATAGTTATGCGGTTGACTTTAGTCATACAGGTATTCCTACCACTGATAAGCGTGTGACGTATATTGATCCGATTCCCGCTTCTGAGAATAACGACAATCTGGTTGCTACCGCCAATTGCTTTATGGTGTCACCGGGCGGTTCATTTTGTTTTGACCCGTTCGCATTTCAGCAAGGAAAGAGCGTCATAACTAATACTGTTTTGAAAGGTTGGTGTACTGCCGGAAGTGTTGGAATCCGATCCGTACGTTTGCTTTGGCAGACCAAGGAGAATGGAGATTTGGGAGATGCGGTGATGGGAATCGCTAATTCGGATAATGACCATACGAATATTGTAGATATCAAAGCTAGGGACGGCAGTCCGTTGACCGGTCCTGCTACTGACTTGGGACAGTGTTTGATTTATTGTCGGGTAGCTGCCAATACTTCGGGAGGAAGCGGCGTGATAGCGGCCTATGATGGAGCTAATGGAACGGGTAATATTCTATGGAGTTGGCACGTTTGGGTGACAGATTACCGACCGGATGCGTCAGGGACAGAGACGGTGTTGACTCCGGAAAACAAAAGAAAATTCAAATTGGGAACTTCGAATACCGTCATGATGGATCGCAATCTGGGGGCTTATGAAGGGGCGGTCAGCATTCCGGGTACAACGCTGGAGAGATCACGTACCAGCGGATTCCATTATCAGAAAGGACGTAAAGATCCGTTCCCGAGTAGTTATACGACGGAGAAGAATATGCCGGAAGTGTACAAGTTTACTCTGAGTGCGACTTCTCCTCCCAAGCATATCATGAACCGTTACGAAGCGAATGGAATTCGGGCAATCGTTCCGCGATCGATAAGTAGTGGTGCAACAACTTTGCAGAATGCTTATCAGCATCCGGTATCTATTTCCGGAAGTCAGTTCTATGACAACAATAATGGACAGTGGTGTACAGAGTATGAGTCTGTAAAATGGGATGTTACGAAAACGGTACACGATCCTTGTCCGGCAGGTTGGAGGGTACCGCAAGCAGCAGATCTACAGGTGCTGGTTGATTATAATACCAGTATTCCAACCACTGCGAAGTCAGATGGAGGAATGTTACTGAAGTATGACGCAACGAATAACCGCACTTATTTAAGGTTCACAGGATATCCACCTAATATTACGCAGTTGAATTATGTGGGTACGGACGGATATATCAATTCAATGGGACACAATGGTACCATGGCGGTTAGTGCTAGGTCGAATAAAATCTCGGTGGGAATGCAGGATTATGATGCGCACACCACTCGTTGTGTACAGGAATAGGAACGGAGACTGATTACCACACAGTAACACAGAGTCGATCTTGTAGGGTCCACTCCGTGCTACTCTGTGATGAAAGCATTAAAACAAATTGTCTTTTGAGCAAAATTCATCTTCAGTTGTTATTTACAGATATAAGATAATCCATACATAAAATTAATATCATGGAGAAGAATATTTTCAAACTGGACAATGAACAACTGAAAGGAATCGCACACGCATTCCGGGAGAAAGTGGAAGAGGGATTAAATAAGAATAATGCTGAAATACAATGTATTCCTACCTTTATTTTACCTAAGGCGACCGATGTTAAAGGTAAGGCTTTGGTTCTGGACCTGGGAGGTACCAACTATAGAGTGGCAATTGTCGATTTCTCAACCGAAAAGCCAATCATCTATCCCAATAATGGTTGGAAGAAGGATATGTCGATTATGAAGTCGCCCGGTTATACCCGTGAAGAGTTGTTCAAAGAGTTGGCCGACCTGATTGTTGAAATAAAGCGTGAAGAGGAAATGCCTATCGGTTATTGTTTTTCTTATCCGACCGAATCGATACCGGGAGGCGATGCAAGATTGCTTCGTTGGACCAAGGGGGTAGACATTCGGGAAATGGTGGGACAGTTTGTTGGGAAACCCTTACTCGACTACCTGAATGAAAAAAATAAAATCAGATTTACAGGAGTTAAAGTGCTGAATGACACGATTGCCAGTTTATTTGCCGGGCTTACCGACAAAAGCTATGATGCTTATATTGGCCTGATTGTAGGGACAGGTACAAATATGGCAACTTTTATTCCGTCTGACAAGATAACGAAGTTGGACCCGGAATGTCACGTACAAGGCTTGATTCCGGTCAATCTGGAATCGGGAAACTTTTATCCTCCCTTCCTGACTGCGGTGGACGATACTGTTGACGCAACTTCTGACAGTTTGGGTAAACAACGTTTTGAGAAAGCGGTATCCGGCATGTATCTGGGAGATATCCTGAAAGCAGCTTTCCCTTTGGAAGAATTTGAAGAGAAATTTGATGCAAGGAAACTGACTGCTATTATGAATTATCCTGATATACACAAAGATATCTATGTTCAGGTAGCCCATTGGATCTATAACAGATCGGCCCAGCTCGTCGCTGCCTCTCTTGCCGGATTAATCGCATTGCTGAAATCGTATAATCGAGATATCCATCGGGTTTGTCTGATTGCCGAGGGCAGTCTTTTCTGGAGTGAAAGTCGGAAAGATAAAAACTATAATATCCTTGTAATGGAGAAATTGCAGGAACTTCTTCGTGAGCTTGAACTGGAAGATGTCGAAGTTCATATTAATAGTATGGATAATGCCAATCTGATAGGAACGGGGATTGCGGCATTATCCTGATTGTAGATAGTTTGTATTTGTCCTGATGAAATATTCATCGGGGCAAATACAAACTGTAAACCTCGCCCGTCGAGGTTAGTCTGACCGGGATGGACTTATTTTGCGTAGAGTGGATGCGTCCGGATCGGGCTTCTACATTGCAAAGAAAAATCGAGATGACGATGTTACCGGCCGGTAAATTAGCGATTATCTAATTTGAGACAGCTTTTTCGGGGCGAGGTGTTTTTTTATTTCTGTTTAGAAATGCTCCATTGACCGTTCTTGCAACTGACGCTGATCGTATCGTTTTTCCATTGGTTGTCCGCACGTTCGAGCAGGATACTTCCTTCAGACTCGGGTGTGTAGAGTTCTGCTTGCACAGAGTCGGCAGCAAATACGATGTAAGTGGCGTAAGTAGCGTTGTCTTTTTGGGTTTCGCTGATTTTCAGTCCTGCTTCGAAGGGACGAATACAATCTTTCTTCACTTCACTCCATACGTATCCGGCAGAGCCGACGCAACCGTGTTCGTCTTTATCACTTCCCGGTATAACTGCTTCTTCAGTCTTTGCTTCGCTTGCGGTGTCCTGTCCGGCTTTATTGGATTTGCATGCCGAAAATGCTATTGCCGTGCAAAGCATGGCCGTCCATAAATAAGTTTTCTTCATAATAAAAGTTTTTTCCTTTCTATTAAACTTCATGTTTTGATAATTATATTCTATAAATGCAATAAACCTTGTATTACTGCTTGGATTACATTGCTTTTTTATTGTATTCGGTTTAAATTTTATTGAATGGGAAGGATCATAATAGAAATTGAAAAATAGAGATTGCTAACATTCAGTGGATTAACCTCAAAACAGGGTATGCTCTTGGTTATTTGTCAGTCTAAGTTAAATCGGTCATAAAGGATCGATTTAACTTAGACAGGAACTTACTGTATGATTTTTCCTTCTTCGGTAATCAGAAGGATGGTTAGTTCTCCATTGGGGAGCAGCACATCGCAGTGGCGGTGGCATTGTTCGATCAACAGGGAACAGAAAGCCTGCAGTTCGGTTTCAGGAAGGATGTTCCAAAGTTCACGTGCCAGAATGATATGGTCGATTGCCTCTATGCTGGAGGGGGTACATCCACACCGTCGGGCAATTTCTTTGAGGAACTCCTTGTTCATGGTGACTTTCTTGCTGTGTGTGTCGAGGTGCCCTTCCGCCAGTTTCACAGCTTTACCCATCATCACTCCCAAGGTCAGCCGCGAGATGCCGAGTTCGGCTGCAATTCCGATCGTTTCGCCTATGAAATTGCCATAGTGTACAAAAGCCTGCGGCGGAAGTTCCGGATAGAGATTGCGAATATATTTTTCGCTTTTGGCTCCCGAATTGATGACAATACGGCAAGCACCTGTAGCACGTGCCACTTCCATCTCCTTACGAATGGAACGGACGAAAGCTTCGGAAGAAAAGGGTTTCACAATACCGCTGGTACCGATGATGGAGATTCCGCCTACGACACCCAGCCGGGGGTTGAAAGTACGTGCGGCGACTTCTTCACCTCCGGGAACTGAGATGGTGACATGGATGGGAGCGTTTGGCAGGTATCGATAGTAATACCGGATGCAATTCCTCAGATTGTCGATAATCATTTGCCTGGGAGTAGCGTTGATGGCCGGACCACCTACTTCGAGCCCGAGTCCCGGCAGGGTAACTGTTCCTACACCCGGACCACCATGGAAGACGAACTCCCATGTTTCCGGAGTTTGTACAGGTGCGTTATTAGCCTGTTTCGCTTCTGCGAGGTTCAGGGTTAAAGTGGTTACAATCGGCAGCCCACTGGTCACATCGGGGTCGTCTCCTCCATCTTTGATGACGGTAGCGCTGACTTCAATTTTCTCGTCGGAGAATGTACCGGATACGGATTGGCAAGGAATTTCAATCGTTTCGCCACTGGGAAGGACGGTATGGATATTCCGGTTAAAATCCTCGAGTATGGGATTTTTCAGTTTTCGAAAAGCAGCTATGGCAGCGGCTGCGGCACAACTCCCGGTAGTGAGTCCGCTACGCAATGGGAAGTAATCGGGCAGCATTTTCTCAAGGGTACGGCGGAGACTGTTTACTCCGTCTACTGTTATATCGTAATATTCTAATTCGGGATGGAGAAGGATGTAAGGAGTTGCCCCATATTCCAGGATCATGTCTTTCTTTTCGGTGAATCCTCCGGACTTCCCACTCTCTTTCAGGACGACTGCCTGGGGAGACAGTTCTTGCAGGAGTTGGGGCAGATTCTCCGTTTCGGGATGATAGTACACCAGATGATCTTCCGGGAATCCGGCTTGACGGGCTATTTCACGGGAGCTGTCACGGTCGAGAATACGGAAGTAACATTCATACTTCTTCTTGGTCCATAAAGATTTGAATCGGGCGATGGACTGGACGCCTGTCAGGAAAAGAAATCTGTGACCCTCTTTTTCTTTCTTCAACTCGCGCAACAGATCCCGATTGTCATATTCAAATTTAAAAGGCAAATCATCAGGGTCGCAGTTGTCTTCGAAAATCGGGTTGAGGTAAGAGCGGTCGTAAATGCGTTCGTATCGAATGCAGGGAATGCCGAGATCATGCGCAACATCGGTTACTGTATCATGCAGCTTTTCAGCAAAGGGGTGGGCGGCATCTATCAAAAGGCGAATGTCGTTTTGGCGACAGAAAGCTTTCAGGGTTCTCCGGGTCATGGCGCCGCTCAGGCGTATGCCATGATGCAGGTAGATATCCTGTTCGTCACCTTTGGTTGAGTAATAATAAGGTTTCCCGGCTTCTTCGATTACATTGACGGCAGCCCGTCCTTCAGTGGTTCCTCCAAATATAAGTATCATGATTATTTACGGAATAAGTGTTTAAATTGGTGAGAATATAGTCGTGACAGTCCTTCCCGATTATCGATGGCATCGCCTACGACAATCATGGTAGTCAGAGTCAGATGGTTTTCGTTTACGATCTTAGCTAAATCCTGTAATTGTCCGCGAAAGATGCGTTCGTCTTTCCAGGTCAGATGATAACAGGCAGCTACAGGTGTAGTGGGCGGATAGTGCTCGAGGAGCTCTCGCTGAACCTGATCGACTACGCCTGCGCTGAGGAAGATGCACATGGTGCTTTGCGAACGTGCCAGCAGGCTGAGTTTCTCTTTCTCGGGCATCGGTGTACGACCTTCACCGCGAGTGAGGATGATGGTCTGTACCCTCTCCGGAATGGTGAATTGGGATTGGAGAGCAGCGGCGGCAGCCTGAAATGAAGAGATCCCCGGAGTGATGTGGTAATGCATACCATATTGGTCGAAGAAATTCATTTGCTCCTGGATGGCACCATAGATACAAGGGTCGCCTGTATGCAGACGGACTACCAACTGTCCACGGTCATAAAACTCTTTCATCAAGGCAAATTGCTCTTCGAGAGTCATGGAAGCCGAACTGCGTATGGTAGCACCGGCTTTGGCACATTCTGTCAGTTCGTGGGGGACGAGACTGCCGGCATAAAGTATCAGGTCGGCTTCTTCGAGAAAGCGACGTCCGCGTACGGAGATCAGCTCCGGATCGCCGGGACCGGCTCCGACAATTTCGATGTGCCCCTGACGTACGGAGGCGGCGTCCATGGCGATGGCTACAGTAAAGTTAGCGCCTTTTTGTTTGGGCAGGAGTAAGGGACCGCCTCCGGAAGAGAGTAGGGCAGAGGCTTCGGATACACTGGGAGTACCCATGTGCTTGTTGACCACTTCACTTGGAGTGGGCACCTCTATTTTGCTGAGTTGACTGGCGGTGTAAAGCCGGGTCTGATAAGCCTCTGCAAGTAGTTTGAGCACCGGTTCGTCTTTTTTTTCTTCAATGGAAGATACGGTACGTATGGCAAGAGGGATCATGTTGGCTTGCACCACAACATCCATCAGATGGGTAATGACGGTATCCACCGGATGGGCATCGCGGGCCAGTCCGACTCCCATATGCAATACCGGTGGGACGTAGTAGAGTGCCGGAGTGTCGGAGGTGTTGTAAATGAATGGAGTGACAAGCAGGAGCAAGTCATATTTCCGGAGATCCATATCCTCAAATTTGTAGAATACATCGACGTGAGGAGGCAAGGTATGTTCCAACTGTGTTGTGCCTTCGTCGCGAATGTCGAGTAATAGAGCTGTTGGTTTGCAATCTACAAAGAGTGTGATCAGATGATTCATATCCGATGATTCGGCCGGGACTGTTTGCCAACCGTATTTTTTGCCAAGAGTATCGAGGGACCAAAGACCGGTACGGTCACTCCGGGTGGTAATCACAGGTTCGGCTCCCAGAATGCTTGCCACATACCGGGTCAGTCCGTTGGCTCCACCAATATGTCCGGACAGGACAGAGACAGCATAACGTCCTGTGCTGTCTACACAGACAACGGCGGGATCTTTATGCTTGTCTTCAATATGGGGAGCAATGGCACGGATACAAATTCCCATAGCTCCGATGAAGATAATAGCATCGAATTTATGGAATATCTCAGGAACGGCCTCCTGAAGATTGGAAATAGAGTGGCAATCTGTGTCTGTGCCGGTAGAAAAGATCTCTGATTCGGGAAGTTCCTGTTCCAGTGTCTTGGCCAGTGCTATGCCGGCTTCTGATATGACAATAATGGCTGTTTTCATATATTTTTATAGATAAGGAGAGTCCGGAGCTGAAGCCACCAGGATCTCTATTGGATTATATTCATTTATTGCGACTCTTGTTCCGCCGAGAAAACAAAGTCCGGATTCGTTGGCGGCTTCGATGAAATGCGTTTTACTTTCTTCGGATACGGAGTTGAAAACGATGCGTGCTCCGGGAAGAAGCTTATGCCGGACCCGGGATATGATTTCTTTCAGCCGTCCGCCATGTCCGCCGATAAAAACTGCATCAGGACAGGGATAAATGGCGGTATCTGTTTCAAGAAAGTCACCGATGACGGTGGTAATGCCCGGAGTACCGAAACGCCGGCTGTTGATTTCCATCAGTCGCTTGCCTTCGGGGCGGATCTCAAAAGATGTGACATGCAGATGGGGAAATTGTAATCGGGCTTCGATAGAGACGGAGCCGGTGCAGAAGCCGATATCCCAGAAAGAAGTCCGTCGGTTTAGTTCCAAGGCACTCAAGGTGAGCAGGCGGATAGGGGCTTTGGTGATCATCCGGGCACGTCTGTCAAGCAGTTCGAATGCTTCGTCGGGGATGCCGAAGAAGCGAGGGGAGAGTATTCCTCCGTTTACAGATTGCAGTCCGTCACCTGTAGTTAAAATCAGGCAATTGGGATATTCAAATGTTTCTGCGGCTGCCTCTTCAAGCGTCATCCGTCGAATCAGTTCTTTTGCCGGATGTCCCAGATGTTCACCTATGTACATGGTATAATCGTTGTAACCATAGTCCAGCATCCGGCTTGCAATGGTAGCAGGCGTATGTTCGCGATCGGTGAGGATTCCCATCTTGGGAGTACGTTCTATCAATGCACGATCAAATCCATGCCATGGGCGTCCGGTAAGGGAGATGGTGCGCATATCATCGTAGGGCATCACTAATCGGTGTGCCAGCGTTTGCAAAGAGTTAAAAGAGGGATAGAGCCGAATCTCCGCATCGGGCAGACGTCGGCGGATCGTGTTGGCAAAGCCGAAAAAGATAGGGTCACCCGAAGCAAAGACAATGATATGGGGATGTCCTGCATAACGGGCGAATACCTGGTCGAGAGGAACGGTGATGTCGATCCACTTTGCTCCGGCAGGGAGCAGTGGGGCAACAATGTCGTGATGGCGCGCTCCTCCTGAAAAGACACATCCTTGGTCTATCAATGCCTTGACGGAAGGTGAGAGGTAAGGCGAAGGACTGTCGTCGAGACCTATAACGGTGAAAAGGTTATGGGGTGTACCCTCTTCCGCTCTCTTCCCGACAGGGAGAGAAGAAAGAGTAGGTCGGGTTGTTTCTGAGGTCTTCATTCTTTTTATATAATGAACGATTCTAATAAATAAAACGTCTGTATACCGGTCGTCTGCTATACGTCTCTTCCGGGTCTGAGTTGTTCCGCATCGGGATAGCAAAGAATGGCATTTACCAGGGTGGCAGCCAGATTACTTCCGCCCTTGCGTCCTTCCACAATCAGTTTGGGGATGCGGGTGAAGGGCTTTGTCATGTGTTTTGACTCTTCTACATGGACAAACCCTACGGGAGCGGCTACGATACCTGCCGGTTGCGCTTTCTCTTTCCGGATCAGATCACAAAGTTCCATCAGTGCTGTGGGGGCATTACCAAAGACAAAGAGTGCATCGGGATGTTCTTCCACAGCCAGGCGGATGCCCGCTTGTGTACGGGTGATCCCCTTTGAAGTTGCCATTTCGGCTACTCTTTCATCGTTCAAGTAACATTTCACTTCTACACCCAGACGCTGCAATGCACCTTTACGGATGCCGGAAGCTGCCATCGTTACATCTGTTACAATAGTCCGCAGATTTCCTGTGCGGATGGTGTCATAGAGAGAGGCCACAGCATTGGGATCAGTGTAAAGCAAACGTTCCATCTCGAAGTCGGCTGTCGTATGGATAGCATGCAATAAGGCCCATTTCCGGTCGAGTGGAATATCACGGTTCTTCAGTTCCGTCTCGATGGTGCGGAAACTGCGTATCATGATGTCTTGTCCGATACCGGTTGCTTCACTGCGTGTTTCGCGATAGTATCCCCGTGGAGTAATTATGTTTTGGTTAAATGTATATGTTTGTGAGTTACCAATCAGAACGACCGTAAACATATCCACAGTTTCCGGATCGAATGCGGCGAGAGTGGTGATGTGTATTTCCTGTTCTTCACGACCAGCCTGCCGAACATAGCCTACAGGGGTTTCCGGTGAGCGTCCTTCGCGCAGAAAGATTTCGCGCAGACGATAAATTTGCCAATAGCGCCCATCACTCTTGGGATTGTATACAGCCGTCACAAAGTCGGCCTGGGCTGCAGCGAGGATACGGCGCTCGATACGTTCCCATGGTGTCATCAGGTCTGATAGAGAGATGACACAGAAGTCATGCCCGATCGGTGCACCAAGTAGTGAGGCCGCTTTCTGGAAAGCGCTGATTCCCGGTAAGGCAATGATCTCTACGTTACTCTGACGTTCGCGTTTCATTTCGTAAATCAAGGGTGTCATGCCATAGATACCGGCATCTCCGGAGCTAATGACACAAACGGTCTTTCCTTGTTCGGCATATTCGAAAGCCTGTTCGGCGCGGGCACGTTCGCGTTTCATCCCGGTGTCGATACACTCGGCGTCCGGACGGACAAAATCACGTATAAAACGGAAATAATATTTATATCCCACCACTACATCTGCTTCGCGTACAGCGGCGAGCACGGCAGGAGTGATATCTTGTTCGCTTCCCGGCCCAATGCCGGCT
>ENA-OWOD01000587-OWOD01000587.1-gut-metagenome-genome-assembly--contig:-NODE-587-length-23391-cov-7.103114_pt1 | contig 23391 bp, 15 predicted proteins | sample MGYA00248256_ERZ651792 | MGnify/ENA primary metagenome ERZ651792 (study PRJEB26908, sample SAMEA4031714) | gut metagenome | biome: gut; feature: normal infant; material: stool | place: China | collected 2015...
ACAACCTCGTGGAAGCGAACTGACTATCGCGCCATGGACGGCCACGATCCAAAGTGCGCAACTTTTCGGGCACTACCCGCGGTTTTCGAATAGTTCGGCTGCATGGCTTTCAGCCTGCTTGCGGTGCCGTTCCGGAAAGACAAGGCGATTGCGCCGTTCGCAGTGTGCCGGGCACGTTCGATAAGCGGTCCGTTGGGTACGGTGGTGCCGTCTTCCATGGCGAGATATTGCGCGGCCATGCGTGCCCCGAGAATATCCTTGCCGAGCGGATGGATCAGCGCGGATGTGCCCTTATCTGTGTCAAGGGAAACCGTCATCGCCACGTTTGACGAATCGTGCAGGTTGGCGTTGCCAAGCGTGGTCCGCTGCGCTTCACGTACGTTCTGTGTGTACTGGTAGTTCGTCCATCGCGCGAGTTGCACGTATAGGAACGGCAGGTCCTTGCGTCCGAACACGTTACGGTACTGGTTGATGAGCGTGGTCATTTGCGATTCGTATTGCAAAGCAGTTCCGTAATTATTGGCGTCATCGCAACCTTGATACCACAGCACGCCCGCCACATGGAATCCCTTCAACGGCGCGATATGGTTCGCATAAATATCGCCGCCTTGTACATGCCGGCGAATAGGCGTGCCACCCCACGCGGTCTGGATGATGCCAATCGGCACATTGGGGTGCTTGGCGCGCAACTGCATGGCGAATTGCTGAGCCAGATAGCTGAGGTGCAGTGAATTCGTGGAATCTGCAGTCAGCCATGCATCGGCGCTCTGATTAACAGCGGACAGTGGAAAATCAGTGTCTTCAACATCATGATTTGCGATGACAAATTTCACGTTGTCATCTACGAGCGGTTTCGGCAAATCGCCTGTCGTGATTAGTCCATTGCCAAAATTGTAAGTAGCGTTTTCGTAATACTGCACATAGTTGAGTTCCATATTCGACTGGCCAGCGGCTACGAAGACGTCTCCCACATACACTTTGGCCAGTTTCAGCACGGTTTTGCCGGCGTACTGCACTTGCAGCGAATACGGATTGAGACTTGCCTTTTGCGCGCTCAGCGTGCAGGTGAAACTGCCGTTTTTCGCTGCTTTTGCCTTGACGCTCTCGGAGGTTTTGCCTTGCGTAAGTGTCGCTGACAGTTTCGAAACGTCGATGGGGTTGCTTTCCGTGGAGCTGACGTTGCCTTTGACTACGATTGGCTGATTGCGCTGGAACACCATATTGTCCATGTAGTATGAGGGCAGCTGCACATCAACAGTGGCCGCAGTATGGGCGGTGGCGGTGGATTGCGATCCGGTTTTACCGGTTGCCGTTCCGTTGCCCCATTTGGGGCCGCACCCGACGATGATGGCAACGACTATTCCTACGGTTACGATAACGGCAAGTGCCGTTCTTGCCAATCGTTTCGTATTCAATTCTGATTTGCTTCGTTCTTTGTCAACGCCCGCTCGAAGGTTCTGGCCTGTTTGTCATATGCGGCTCGTTCGGTGTTGGCTTTGCTGGTGGTCCCGGATGGGTCGGCTTTGCAGTCAAGCGCCTTCGGCGATTTGACTTCTTCCTGATACAAGGTGCTGAGCTTTTCCAGATCATATGAGGAATCCATGCTGGAGAATGCGTCGACAATCTTTCCCTTGAGCTGGAAATCCTTGGAATATGAAGCGTTCATGGCGGCAACCGCGTCTCTGCAGTCGTTAATGGCATTCAGTTCGCGCATTTTCTGCGATGTTCTCACGCCCATGACGCCGAAGACCACAATGCATACCGCAACGACGATAACGGCTACGATGATGGAACGGCGAATCAAGTTCTTGACATGGTTATGCACCCAAGTGTCGCCATCTTGCACGCCTTGCGATATGGCGATTTGGAATGGATCTTTGGTGTTTGTTTGATAGGAAACCCCTGATGCGTCTGTTTCAGGCTTTCCGTTACGATTGGTGATGTTAACGGAATTGTCGGGTTTGCTGGTTTCGACGGTCGCGGTACTGCTGAACGTTCGGGGCTTACGGACGCTATTTGTTTGACCGTCAGCTTTGTCCGGCTGCTTTTCGTGCCGTGCCATGCTTTCCTCCAGGAGTCCGCGATACCGTTCTGATGTTGTCTATTGGAGGTGGTCCGACAAGGTCCTCTGTTCCCAAATGACAATACATAAGGTATGTTACCCGTTCCACTTCCGAATGCCAGCACTTCATGTTGTGGCATATTCGGTAAATGTGAAGTTTGGTCCGGAATCCAGCTGCTTTATTTTAAGTGGGGACATCTCAGAATACACTTAAGTTTTGCGTGTGCAATTGCGTCAACGAGTGAAAATGCGTTTTGTGAGAGAGGCTGACGATGATATCGCCGAAAAGCTTGATGAAGATTGCGACCACCGCTTCCGTGGTTGCAATGACGGTTTCCGTTGCCGTGGTGCCGGCTTACGCCATGCAGGATATTGCGATTGAGGATACGCCAAGTTCTTTTGCCGCAACTGTGGATGATGTGCAGAATTCGTCAAACAGCATGCCGGACAATCCGAACGCGACGCTGCCGGAAACGGTAAGCGAAAACATTTCGGACGATTCCACTGTGGTTTCGGAGAACCTTGCGGTTACGCCGGAAGGTGATGTACAGAACATTGAGACCGGCGAAACCGTGACGGACGCTCAGCTGGTCGGTACGCAATCGCAGCAACCTGATCCACTGGCCAAAACGGATGGCGAATCATTCATTCCGGTGAGTGCCTCGGATGTGAAAGATGCTGTGGAACAACCTGTGAAACAGTCTGCGGAGCAGTCGTCCTTGAAGGGTGGCTCGACTGTCCGGCTCGCTAAATTCGAGAGCAACGAATACGGAGCACACTGGGGAACCTACAACGGAACAAAGGCGTTTTTCGATTATAGGAACAACCTGTTCGCCCAGCAGGCCAAGGGCGTGATTGATGTTTCCTCATGGCAGGGTGACGTCGATTGGGCCAAGGCGAAAGCCGACGGCGTGGAAGGCGCAATCATTCGTTTGGGCTATGGCTGGGGCAACTATGCCGATGCCAAAGCGCAACGTAACATCAACGAATGCAAACGTCTTGGTATTCCTTTTGGCATCTACTGGTATTCGTATGCATACGATGCGAACTGCGCACGTGCGGAAGGCAATGATGTGGCTGCCAAACTCCGCCAGATGGGCGTGAGCCCGAACGATCTGAAATACCCTGTGTATTACGACCTTGAAAAGTGGACGTGGGCTGGTCATACCCCGCCGACCAATCCGAATGTTTATAGCGGTATGGCCGACGCCTGGTATGGCGCACTGCAGTCCGCCGGATACAAGAATCTCGGTGTGTATTCGTATACGAGCTACCTGCAAGGCCCGTTGAACAATTCGAACATCTACGCAAAGACCCGTTGGGTGGCCCAGTATGGTGCTCAAATGGGATACAACGCCTTTGGCACCAACGACCGCGGCTGGCAATACACCAGTTCCGGCCGTATCAACGGCATCAGCGGCAATGTGGATATGAGCGCCTTTGGCAATAAGACTTACTCAGTGATAAAGCGTCTGGCTGGCAGTACGCGTTACGATACGATGGTGTCTGTTGTCTCGGAGGGCGCTTGGAGCGCTGGTGGGACGGTGATTGTAGCGTCGGGAGAGAACTATCCGGATGCTTTGTCTGCTTCTGGCCTAGCGGGTGTGTATGGTGCGCCAATTGTGTTGACGGAGGGTAATAAATTATCTCCTCAGGCCACTGAACAAATTCGCTCGCTGAGGCCCTCTAGAATTATTGTCGTAGGTGGCCTGTCAGTGATATCGGGCAATGTGCTGGTTTCATTGCAGGGTATTTGTTCAAAGGTAAGTCGTATAGCGGGTGCAACACGTACGGATACGTCATCCGCATTATACCGAGATGGTGGCAATGCTTGGGGATCTACTGCGATTGTAGTGTCAGCGGCAAATTATCCAGATGCATTATCAGTGAGTCCCTATGCATATGCAGAGAAAGCGCCGGTGTTTTTGTGCGATCCAGTTACAGGCTTGACTGATGAACAACGGGTGGCGTTGAAGAATTTTAAACGTGTACTGGTTGTAGGTGGAGAGAATGCGGTTCCATCCCGCTTCGTTCAGGATTTGCCAGGTGTGATTCGTAGGGCTGGTGCAACACGTTATGAAACGAGTATGGCGGTGGCTGATTGGGGATTATCTAATGGTCTTCGTGAGGATGCTATCGTGTATGCTGCAGGTTTGAACTTTCCTGACGCATTGACTGCGGGTCCATTGGCTGGCCGTAATGGGAGTGTGCTGCTTCTGGTGGATAGTTCGAGTAATTCAACAGTGTCGTATTCAGTGAAGTTCCGTGGAAAAACAACTAAGGCTTGGATCGTGGGTGGAACGAGTGCTGTAAGTCAAATGACTGCAAATCGTATAGCAGATAATCTTAGTATGCAATGACTTTGAGATTGATGTGTTCGTGGTGCCCGGATTTTACCTCATTGCAAATAAGAGAGTTGAACAGCGGATATTGACACCAGCATTGTGAGGATGGTGATATGTGGTCTCACAATGATGCCTTTAAGGAGCATGTTGTTATTCAAGTGTGAGTGATACCTATGCTCGGATATGTGAAACTAGGAATTCGGTTTCTAAAGAACGGAGTTTGGATGATATTTGGTATGAAAAATGTATGAAAGGGGTGATCCACGTATATTGATTGTTGTGGGTTTTTATCCTTGTAGTACAGTGCCAAATGTGATGGTATGAAGACTGTCGCCAATGCGGGTAAGGATTATTGAATAATGGCGAGAAAAACTATTGTAATTATTGGCGGTGGTCCGGCTGGTCTTACCGCCGCTTATGAACTTTTAAAGAATAATGGCTCTGAGCAGTTCGATGTGACTGTTCTTGAGGCATCTGGCGAATTTGGCGGTATTTCTCGCACGGTTCGCCATAATGGCAACCGAATGGATATTGGCGGGCATCGGTTCTTTTCCAAAGATGACCGTGTGATGAGCTGGTGGAAGACTATCCTCCCTCTTCAAGGTGCACCTTCATACGATGATAAAAAGCTCAACCGTGCTCATGATATGGAACCAGGCGGCCCGGATCCGGAAAAAACCGACGAAGTAATGCTGAAGCGCCATCGCGTTTCGCGTATTTATTGGCATGGTAAGTTTTTTGACTATCCAGTGAGTCTGAAGCCGCAGACGCTTAAGAATATGGGATTCATCCAGACTATGAAGGTTGGTTTCTCCTACCTGAAGTCTCTAGTGCATAAACTTCCAGAAGACAATCTGGAAAACTTCTACATCAATCGTTTTGGTAAAGCTTTATACGGTATGTTCTTCGAAGGGTATACCGAGAAGTTGTGGGGGCGTCATCCGTCTGTCATCTCTGCCGATTGGGGATCGCAGCGTGTAAAGGGCATCAGCATCATGGCCGTGCTCAAGGATGCGTGGAATAAGCTCATCGGTAAGGAGAAGAAGGCCGGAGAAGGCGAAACTTCCTTGATTGAGGAATTCTGGTATCCGAAGTATGGGCCTGGTCAGCTTTGGGAAACCGTCGCTAGACATGATGAGGAGTTTGGTGCTCATATCATCAAGCATGCTGAAGTCGTGAGAATCAATGAGACGTCTGATGGTCGCATTGATTCTGTTGTGTATCGCGATGTTGATGGTAACGAGCGGACACTTGCGGGCGATGAATTTATTTCCTCTATGCCGGTGAAAGATTTGGTTGACTCCATTGCTGATGGAAATCAATCCACGCAGCCTGTTCCTGCCAAGATGAAGCAGATCGCTGATGGTCTTCCGTATCGTGATTTCGTGACTGTGGGATTCCTTGTCGATCATTTGAATCTTAAGAATGAGCCCGATATTCCTACGTTAGGCAATCCGCCGATTGTTCCAGATTGCTGGATCTATGTGCAGGATACGAGTGTAAAGGTCGGTCGCATCCAAGTGTTCAACAACTGGAGTCCTTACTTGGTCAAGGATGTTGACAATAAAGTCTGGATTGGCCTTGAGTATTTTTGCAATGAGGGCGATGACTTTTGGAATATGTCTGATGCCGAATGCATTGATTTTGCTGCGAATGAACTTGTGAAGATGGGAATTATCGCATCGAAGAACGACATTCAAGACGCTCACCGTGAACGTGTGAAGAAGGCATATCCAGCCTATTTCGATACTTGGTATCAGATGGACGATTTGGTTAAGTGGCTGGACTCCTTTGAAAACTTGTACTGCGTGGGACGGAATGGGCAGCATAGGTATAACAACATGGATCATTCCATGGTGACTGCTTTTGAAGCTGTTGGCAACATCAAGACCGGCCGTGCGGATAAGAAAAATGTCTGGAACGTGAATACCGACAAGGAATATCATGAGGAGAAGTAATCAGGAATGGGCATGATGTATGACGCATGTTAAGTTAGACCATGCCTATTCGTGTTTATCCAAATTCTGATTGCGATGTGCTTATGTGCAATGTGAAGGAAGACATAACATGCGCAAAGAAAAGTCAATTACACGTGTTTTATCTATGAAGCATATAGCGCTTGTGACGTTGGCACTATTATGTGGATTTGCTGCGGCGATTGTTGATGCTATCCGTATTCACGGGCACATGGTGTTCTCATTCCGATGCATGTGGTTCACTGGAGCGATTGCGCTGCTGTTTCTTGCCTTTGTGTTTATTGGGGAACGGTTTCTCGCTTGGTGTTCAAAAGATGGGGATAGGACTGCTGAACGGATGGCCTCAGTACGTGATTGCTTTTCCTTCTCTTGGGGACATAAACAGTTCTTTTTGACAACTGCGGTCATCGTGCTGTGCTGGATTCCATATATTTGGTTAACATATCCGGGAATATTATGGTTCGATACGGGCGAGCAGCTTATGCAATGGTTCCATCAGTCGAATATTTTTTCCGATGGTAGTTTTTGGTCCAACCATCATCCTGTATTTGACACTTTATTTTTTGGTGCATTCGCCCAACTCGGCAAGGTGCTTGGATCAGTAGATTTAGGTTTATTCCTATGCTCTATCGTTTTGGCATTGGCGGCTGCTCTTTCGCTGGCGACGGTCATCTTGTATTGCCGGCATATTGGCGCAAGCTGGCGTTGTTGCTTTGCGCAGTTGATGTTCTTTTCGTTTTTCCCGGTCATCCCCTGCTTTTCTATAAGTCTTGTCAAAGATACGGTATTCATGCCGCTATTCGTCTGGTACACGGTACTGTATGTGCAGATCGTACGGAGCAAAGGCGCGTGTCTTAAGAGCCCATGGCTATTTGCACTATTTCTTTCGCTATCTGTACTAGCAGCTTTAACGAAAAAAACCGGTTTGTACATAGTGCTTATCTGCTGCATCGCTTTGCTGTTTGTAGTGTTTCGTCAGTATCGCCTTCGAATTGTGGCTGTACTGCTGACTGAACTGCTTGTCATGGGCGTATTGGTTCCGAAAGTTGTTTTTCCCATGTTCCACATTCAGGAAGGTGGAAAACAGGAGATGCTCGCTGTTCCATTTCAACAGTCAGCATTAGAGGTGAAACGACATGAATGTGAGATGAACCCTGAGGATGTGGATGTCATTCACAAGATATTGGGAAATGATGTCGCTGATAAATACCAATGGTGGGCAGCTGATGGAGTCAAAGGCTACACTTGGGATTCCAGAAAGAATCAGTATCTTGCGCAATATGCGAAAGCATGGTTCCGCGGCTTATTGGAGCACCCTTTTACATATGTTGAGGCCTATGTGGCTTTGCAGGAAGGATGGTTAGGCGTTCCCACTTTAGGGAGTGCACAGAATCCTGAGGATTTGTCATTGCCTGTTTTCTTAACCGGCAGCAATCATACAAGTGTTGCGTATTCCAAGGAAATGGGATTAATAGAGCGAGGTAACATTAATCGGGTGACCATCGTTCAAAATAAAATAAACAAGCTTGAACATCTTCCTGTGCTAAATCTGCTTTTTTCTCGCGCTACATGGTCGACTTGGATGTTCTTGTTCGTTATATATGAATGGTTTAGACGATTCCGCGGCAAAAATTGGATCTGTATGATGCCATATATCGCGACTTTTCTTTTCTTGTGGATTTCGCCAGCGACGGTGACCGTTGAAGGCATACGTTATGTTCTTCCGATGATTATCATGACGCCGTTAATGTTCGGTATGCTAAGTATAAAAAAAAGATATTTTTCGAAGTAGCCATTCAGTGATGGATAATTATACGTCTGAGTCTTCTGGGGCGACTGCAAAACGTATTTCTGATGAATAGCCGCATCGTGTTGAGGCAAAAGAACGGCCACCGAAATAATAATGCAATGGCCATTATCAGGTAATACCTGTCCCTAAGATTGAATCGGAAAATGTCCAAATCCCTTTATCGGGCATGGTAATCCTACAAGATATATGTTCTACACATTATTGTTTGCTCCGATGATGATTGGCGTTGTGCTCTCCTTAACAAGAAAAGGGAATCAGTGCGAATAAGTTTTTTGGTTCACATTGAGAGTGAACGGACTCAAAGGCAAGTTCGAGTCATTATATACAATGCTTGAACAGTTGGGATTGCTTTGCCATAGATATTGGATTTGAGCTATACGTTTCACTTCGTCGGAGTGGATACGAAGTGTAGTGCCAGTAATAGTTGCGGTGGCGTTGTGCATGGCTCCGTCTTCATCGGCGACCTGGAATCCTGACAGCGGAGTGTTGGTAACATTTGCAATATTGTCGATTGTTGCACTGATTGTGTAATTCGGTTGCTTTGCTTGCAGCTTGACGGCTGTGCCTTCTTTGAAAGTGATAATGGCCGTTGACTTGTCGTCTGAGTCAAGATGTGCTTCCTCGGGTAACGGGCCAGATGGTACTGCTTTGCGCTCGTTTATGGCGATCCATTGGTTGGCCATACGTTGGGCAACGATTTCCTTGCCGAGTGGATGGATTGCCTTCGACGTTCCTTTGTCCGTGTCGATGGAGACGGTCATGCCAAGATTTTTATGCGATTCAATGACGGGATTGTTAAGCATGCCCAATTGGGCATTACGAACGATGGTGTCATAGATGTAACCGTAGCCGTCATATCTGGCAAGCTGCACGTAAAGGAACGGCAATGTAGCGTCATCAAATAGATTCCGGTAATCATTTATAAGTGTGGCGAAGGAAATGTCATATCGTAATGCCAGATCCATCGATCCGGAATCATCTTCACCTTGGTACCATAACACACCGGCCACGCCAAGTCCCTGTAATGGGGCAACACGACTTTTATAGATGTCTCCGCCTTTTATATGGTGAGATATAGCTGTCCCTCCCCAAGCGGTTTGGATGAATCCGATAGGTATATTCGGATATTGTTTACGAAGTCGTTGCGCAAAATATTGAGGAATATAGCCAAGATAGTTGACGTCATCTCCTGTGGCTGTAAGCCAGGATTTCTTTTCGAAATCTCTTAGTGGATAATTCTTTGTGTCGAGGATTTTATTCGGTGAGAGGAAATGGACATATTTGTCATTGATATTGCGTGGAATATCGTTGCGTGTGTAGTGCAAGGAAGTACTTGTTTTGAAAAGCGAATCGCTTTCGAAATAGTCGTTATAGTTTATTTCCATATTCGACTGACCAGAAGCGATGAATAAATTGCCGACGTATACATCATTCACGGTTTTCGCTACGGTGCCAGCTACCGTAAATTTCATGGTGTATTGGGTAAGCGCTCCTTTGATTTTAGGCAGCTGAACCGAGAACGTTCCGGCTTTGGAGATTCTTGATGAAGCGTTATATTGGTTTTTGCCTCCGCGTAAGGTGACTGAAACGGTTTTCCCTGACATGGATTTTGCTGTTGAACCGTTCAGGGTGGTGATTTTGTTCTGCTGCAAAACCATGCCGTCCATCACATAGCTTGGCAAAGTCAACTTGCTCCCGTTTTGATCTGTTTCCTTGTCTTCCGCAGCGTTTGCTGAAGCGCAACTGAATAACAGAATAAAGGCAAGTAGAATCGCGAAAGGGTTCCTGAGCACTCGGACAAATGAGCCGGTGCGGATCCGTTTTGCAACGCAGATATGACTGCTCCTGAATCTATTTGCCATGCTTGATCTTTCGATACGTCAATGGGAGTTCATTGCTTTTATAGCCTAGGGACGAGAGCGGACGCCGGTTCGCAGTCCTCCGTCAAGAAGGGACGTCATTATTTGTTATGCTGAAGTGCGTATGTCAGAAAGAAGGGAACGCCAGTCGATGACAGCGGAACAGTTGGACACAGAACAGGGCTTTGCGAGTGAACGGAAAAACGGCAAAGCGAGAACGCATTTTGTGTTTGTTGATGTATTGAACATCATTTCCTGTTTCGCAGTGGTCTGCTTACACACATCTTTGGGTGTGTTTTCTCCTCAGAGAACCCGGTTATGGGCATTTCAGGAGCTGATGCAGGCGGTGTTCATTTTTGCGGTGCCGATTTTCTTCATGGTCAGCGGTATGAATTTACTGGATTATCGGAAGAAATATTCGACGAAAGTGTTTTTTAAAAAACGTTTCGTGCGGGTGGGGCGAGCGCTGATTCTGGGAAGCATCGCATGCTATCTGTTGTTTGGCCTGCTCCCCAATCTATTCTACGGAGCGCAGTCGATCGCCGACAGCTTTGGCTTTGTCGATTTCTGCAAGCGATTCCTTACCAACTCTATTATCGATATTTACTGGTTCCTGTATTCCATCATTTATTTGTATCTGCTGACTCCGCTGCTTTCGAAAATCGTCCATGACCGTCGTCTCATGGAATATGCCATCGCATTGACGTTGTTCTGTTCGATTCTCATTCCAGCGGTTAAGGCCATTGGAATCAATGAAAAATACTTCAGTCCATTGCTGAGCTGGCCGCTGTTCTCGTCCAGCGCCTTGTTGTATTTCTTGCTTGGCTATTATCTGGAGAATTATGGTTTGCCGATGCGATGGAAAGCTCCGGTCTGGGCAGTCCTATTCGTCGGGTCTGCGGCATTGATGTTCCTTGGAGGATTGTGCTGGAACGGCTTTTTCCAAGGAACGATGGGAACGGAGTACCATAACTATCTTGTCGGCACTTCTTCCCCACTATGTGTGACGTCGGCTGTTTCGCTATTTATGCTTTGCAAAACGCTGGAACCGTTTTTCCAGCGCGGTTCTGACAAGATGAAGCTCATGATTCGTAAAGTATCCAGCGTTTCGCTGGGCGTGTATATGTTCCATCTGCTGCTTGTGAATCTCACTCTGTGCGGGCCGATCGGAGGGTTTATCACATTGGGGCAGGCCCATCCGTTCATTAAGGCCATTGTGGTCTATGCGCTTACCGGTATCGCGGTATACATCGGCAAGTGGATTATTGCAAAAATAAAGCAGCTGATGCCGTTGAAATAGTTTAACGGAACTCCTTTCGCCGCTAAACGGAACGAATATGGTCATGCCCCATGAGGCTTTTTATCTGAGGACTGATAATTTACTCGGCGCGACCATACCCTTTCCGAAAACTAACCACAAAGTGTGTTCTTGGGTGCTTCAGTGACGGCCACGAACCACACGTCCGATTGCCTTCACCACATCACGGCGACGGGAGCCAATCGGCATGAGTGGATCGACGATTTTGCGAATCGGATTATCTTCTCCGACTGCGCGCTCATGTTGCGGGCGGAATACTCCTTCTGGGATTTCCGGTTCGTTCGCCTTCACCACACGCTTGAGCAAACGCTCGTAGAACGGGGTCTCACGCGCGTACCTCCAGTAGATAGAGGCGAAATCGCAATCCGGATCAGTCCAAGGCTTCTGGAAGCCGGCATAATGGATGATCTGCGGATTGCTACGCGACTTCATATATGCGTCGTAGATATCGTTCGGCGCCTGCGTGAAGAGGTTACCTACGCGGCCACCACAATCGTGAACCACATTCCATTCCCATGGCAGATATAGCACGTTCCCTTCGCAGTGCGCGTTGAGCACGTCCTGGTCGTTGTAGATGAAATTGGGATTCGAGGCGTAGGTAAGCCACTGCTCGATGGTGTAATGCTCACGCATCGCCTTGGTGTTGAGCACCAGCACGCCAGCTTGGAAGTAATCGTATGGATTCTTCATCTTCAGCACGGTTTGCGCGTAGCCCATGCGTTTGCCGTGCTTCACGTTGAGATTGGCGAGGAAGTCGATGTCTCGAATCGCGCCGAGCATCTTGCCCTGCAAATCGATGTTGTAAAGCTTCGCGATATCGCCGTTGATGATGATGTCGGAATCGAGATACAGCACCTTGTCGTAGAACGGCAGAACCTTCTGAATCAAGAAGCGGTAATACGTCTCCACACTGATATGGGCGTTATTGGTGGAAAGATCGTAGCCAGCAAGTTCGCGGTCCACGTTGGTGAACCTCAGATTCATATTCGGGAACTGCTTGAAGAAGCCACGCAGACGTTCCTGCTTGTCCCATGCGATGTTGCGCTGCAGCACCGTCACATCGTAGAAGTAATGCGGATCGGCGTTCTTCATGGCTGAATACACGGTGGTGGTCAATTGAGGAACATAATTGTCATCCGCTGCGAACACCACCGGAACGATTGGCTTGTCGGTAATGTCAAGTGGCTTGAGCTGCTCCGCTGGCTCCGGATTGGTGAAGTGGACGCACTGTAGTTCCTTGAACTTCCAGTTGGAACCGATACGCTTGTGATGCAGCAGGTAGATGTTGAGCAGACGTTCGGACAGATGACCCGGCGTACGCAGGGCCTCCTTGCTGTACGTGCTGTAGTCGGTGTTTTTATCGAACTCCTCAAGAATGGGGAACATCCATTTGCAATAGTCGAAGAAGATCTCCCTCTTCATAATGAACATGTTGCAGAAGCAGGCTTTGTCGCCGTTGAAGAACGCCTGTGCGTCCTGCTTGTAGTCGGGATACATGCTGCACAGGATCTGGTAGCAACGCTTCAGATCATCGTCATGCAGCAGGGGAGCGGCTTCCCACAGCGCGCGTGGAGTGCCGTGCTTATCGATGATTTTTTCGAGATTGCCGAATGGCGTGGTGATGACGTCATACTGCTTCACCACGTTGGCGATGTTTTCGTCATCCAGGCCATACTTCTTTGCCGCGGCGGCATCGATGTAGTCGTCCATGATTTCGCCGTAGGGATTTTCCTCATGCGGAGTGTCCGAGAAGTCGAAGTAACGGCGGTAATGGCAGAAACCGTAGTAGTCGGCGTCGATGTTTTTCCAAGCCCAATATTGCGTGGTCAGTTCGCAGTAACGTGGGTTGAGATCGGCGATATTCTCGCCTTCATCATCGTGGAATGCCCAGGGGAAGCGATAGTTCTTCGGTCCGACCTGCACCGGCTGCATGATGGCGCTGTCGAAGGTGTCAACGTTTTTGTGAGTGGTGACGAAGATACGGATGTGCTGTTTATTGTATTCGTTGATAGTTTTCGCTGCTTCGATTCGTTCGTTGAGATCATGCATGTGGATGGATGCGAGTTGCTTCATCTCATGGAAACGAGTGACATCAGGTCCTTCCGCATTCTGCGGCAGCTTGCAATTGTTTGCGATATTGAACCATGTTTGCAGCTTGGAGATGCCGGGAGTGAAGTTTTCTTTGACGATTCGGTCATAGGCATCATCGCGCACGAAACGGTACAGTTCACGTCCCGTGATGGCCGGACCGAACACAGCCTCCATTTGCTTGGCGGCTTCCGCCTTTTCCTCTTCCGGAACCCTGACCTTCCAATCATTGGCAAGGATTTCGGTTGCCTTGCGTTGGAAGCCTTGTGCGCAATCACGAAGCATGTCGGAATGCTGTGCATCGGCAAATTCGTAGGCTGCATCGAAATCCGCCTTGAAATGGCCGCAATAACGGGCATACTTCGCTGCATCGATCATATTGGTGCCACTGATCCCGCGGCCATAGTAATACACGTATCCACGACATTCCTTGAAGGAATGGTAGCTGTTGGCAAATGCTGAAACCACGAAGCACTCGTAGCCGTCCTGAGAACGGCCTAGACGGTCGCGAGTCATGGCATTAAAAGCTTCCTTAAGCATGGAGGTCTTGTACAGACGCTGGGTCACACGCCAATCGACCTTGTAGCCGCGAGTCTCATCGAAAATATCGCGGACAATGTCTTCTCCGGTGGAATCAGGCGTAGGAGTGTTGTTGAAGGTTTCGAAGGCCTGGCGCTCGTTTTCCAGTAGCTCGTTGGCGGCGACAACAGTAAGGCCATAATGCAGCACGTCCACTGGATGTTTGTCGATTTCCGCGGCGAGCTGTTCGCACATGTCCGGCTTGAGCGCGTCGTCGCCGTCCAGGAAGAACGTATATTCCCCCGAAGCGTTTTCTACACCGGCCATACGAGTGCGGTGTGTGCCCATATTCGGGTTGTTGGTCACTACTCGAATGCGTGGATCCTGTTCAGCCGCCTGCACTGCGATTTCTCCGACATTGTCTGGGCTTGCATCGTTCACGACAATCGCCTCGATGTCGGAGAAAGTCTGATTCCGTACCGAATCAAGACATTCCTGCAAGTAATCGCCGACATTGTATGCGGGAATGACGATTGAAATTTTGGGCATTGACTTCCCCCATTGCGGATACGCTTTTATGTTTATTCTCTTGTAACAGTGTACTGTTCTGAGCCGAAAAGCACACGTCGGGATAGTATAAAGAAAATCCGATAGATGTTTGTGTATGTGAGGAGAACGAGTGCAGGTCGCACAATGGTTGGGCGTCAAGAAGAATAAACTTCGCCGTGTAGGCACGCATATGATGCGTATGTTGGGCAAACATCATCCGCGAATCATCGTCTCCATGACCTCATATCCGGCACGTATCAATACGGTACATCTAGCTATCCGCTCGTTGCTTGCTCAGAAAGTGCTACCTGACAAGATTGTGCTGTGGCTATGTAAGTCGGACTTTCCGAATCGTGAAGCTGATTTACCTCAGAATCTGCGCGATGTATTGTGGTATGATGTCGAAGTGCGTTGGGTCGATGACGATTTGAAACCGCACAAGAAGTATTTTTGGTCACTGCAAGAATTTTCCGATGACTATGTCATTACTACTGACGATGATTTGCTGTACCGCAATACGATGATTGGCGATTTGCTGGCCGCGCACGAGGCTCATCCCCATGCGATTGCAGCTGTGCGTACTCATTTGATTATGTTCAATGAAGACGGTACACGTACCAATTATGAGGACTGGATCTATGAGGCGCCGCACTATCATCCTGCGCTTGTTGGGGTGCCATCCATGCGGATTTTCGCCACGAATGGGGCAGGTACGTTGTATCCGCCGCATGTGATGCCGCTAGAGACATTTGATGCCGGGACGATTAAGAAGACCTGTCTGACGGCGGATGATTTGTGGCTGAAGGTCATGCAGGTCAAGGCCGGTATTCCCGTGGTTGCGGCTACGGATGATCAGCTGCTGAATTATGTGCCTGGTACGCAGGGTGAGGAAGCGCTGTGCCATCAGAACACTGAAAGCGGCGTCAACAACATTGTGTTAAAGGCGATTCTGGGAGAGCTGCAGGCCAAGGGTGTGCTGGCTGACGATTTTGACAAGCTTGTTGCCGATCCCAGCTTGGATGCTTTGATTGCTTGAGCGACGGCTTGCTAGGTCGTCCACTCAAGCAATGTCTCAGACATAGTGCCAACGAGGTTGCTTATCGCCATTGGCTACTTTGCAAACGATTAGCTTGCCATTCCTAGTATCGTGGTCTGTCTTGTTCAGATCAGCTTTTTTGCAGAATTGGCCTGCTTTATGAGTGCCGTAAACCGGATTGTTCGGGTTGGGCTGCGGCTTGTCTGGTTCAGGCTGTGGATTAGGCGTTGGCTGCGGAACGTATTCTCTGTCGCTCAGACCGAAGCTGCTGGAAATTGCATTGAACGTTGCCGGGCCGATGGCATTCTGCCTGCCGAGCACATACACGGATTCAACATTCGGCAGCATGGATGATGCACTGATTGTTGGGGAGGAATCGTTTTGTGCAAGCAACAGCACTGTCTTATTGATACCAGCAAGGGCGCTTCCTGAAAGTGCGTCCGGGAAATTGGCTCCAGTGGCGTATACGACGCTAGAGGGATCAAGCGAGAGATTATTCAGTGTGAACTTGCCGATTTCCAAGCTGGTTTCATAACGAGTCGTTCCTTGAATTCTCACTGTTGAGACGCCGATGGATTTAAGCTGCTGTTCGACAGATGTTGGGACTGCTTGTTCGCCGCCAACGATGATTGCAGTTTGGAAGTTTCTGAGCGTATTGAGGGATGCTTCGTCAAGCCCTGACTGAGAACTTAGGAAAAATGGCGCGGATTGCATATATGAATATGGGGATATGGAAAGCGCGTCGGCGAAGTTGAAACCAGTGGAAATAATTGCAGTTTGGGGCTTCGCTCCAAGTGTGGCAAGCTCATTGTAAATGCTGTGTGCGGTATCGAAACGTGTGCTTCCCGCGAGACGTGTGATGGTAGCAGACGGATGGGTTGCTCGAATCTCGTTCTCAACATTATGCGAGACGGCTTTGTTGCCGCCGATGACGAAAATCGCATTGGCATCCAGTCGATTAAGCTCGTTGGCCGTTTCGTTGGAAAGCGATTTGGGATCAGTGAGTAAAATCGGTGCATTGAGATGCCCTGCGAGGGAAGAGGCCGCAAGCGCATCGGGGAAATCGGTGCCAGATGCTACCACTGCAGCTTTGGATGGGGGTGCAGAGAGGAATGCAGCTCTTGACACCATCCCCATAGTTTCGTATCTGGTGTTGCCAGAGATTCTGGTAATTGATGTTGCGGCTGCATTGGCTGTCAGACTGGTTCCCGCGAATGTGACGGAAGCTATGAAAATGCATGATAATGCGGCTGCGATTTTTCTGAGTGAGTAGTGATGTTTCATGCCCATGGGTTCCCTTCCTCATTGATTGGTGGTTATCTAAAAGTATATAGAAGGGTGACTCCTTAGGAAGGGTTATTCTTTACTATAAGTGAGGGGATGGTGTGGAATGATGCGCATTGCAAAACATGCGACATGTATTGCTGGAATGTTGATAGCTGCCGTTTTTGCCGTGCAAGGTGTGCCTTTGGCAAGCGCGAATGAAGGGGAAAATGCGCAATCCGCGCTACAGTCACTATCTGTAGCAGGACAGACAGCCGATTATCATTCTGCGGATCGCGCGGAATTGTTTGGCGCATGGCTTCATAGCGAGACTCTTGGCGGCAACGCCACTACCAGAGATGATATTTTGAGCCGAGATTTGAAGAATGTCACTTATACCAGCGATCGACATGTTGCCACGGGCGTTCTGGACGATCCCTATACCGGCGAGATGATTGCGTTCCATCGTGGACAAGGCACCTCGAACGCGGTGCAGATTGACCATGTTGTTGCCGTAGGAGAAGCATATGAGAGCGGTGCTGATCATTGGACCAAGGATCAACGTGTCGCCTATGCGAATGATTCTTATGTGCTGCTCGCGGTAAAAGGCTCCGCGAATGCTTCCAAATCGGATAAAGACGCCGCTCACTGGTTACCTGGTCATGGTTATGATTGCGCATACGTCAGCAGGCAGATTGGTATTAAGCAGCATTACCATCTGGCGGTAGATTCCTCAGAGAAAAACGCGATGGAAACTTCCCTTGCACAGTGTCCGTCTGGTCAAACAGTTCCGCTCTATGATGGTAATAATACGATTCCGAACACTCCGGCATCTCCATCCGAGCCATCAAATCCCGATACACCCGTTACACCGGACAAGCCCATGTCCGGTGAATTGACTCGGTTGTCGGGGATAACACGCTATGACACGATGTCGCGGATTGTGGACACTGCCTTTCCGGATACCGCGTCTACGGTTGTGATTGCGTCTGGAGAGAATTATCCGGATGCTTTGGCTGCGTCGGGTTTCGCGGGAGTGAAGGACTCTCCGATTCTTATGACGGATCCGCTTTACCTTAGCAATCAGACGAAAAGTCAGATTGCACGTTTGAAGCCAGAAAGGATTATCATCGTCGGCGGTCGGAACGCGGTATCCGAGAATGTGGAACAATCATTGCATGAGTACGCTCCAGTACAAAGAATCGGAGGAGCCACTCGAGGCGATACGGCTTTGAGACTATATCACAGCACCGCCTTAGGTGAGAACGAGTGGGGAAGAACGGCACTTGTCGTCACCGGCGGAAGCGGTTCAGATGGGTTTGCGGATGCTCTGTCTATTTCATCGTACGCGTACTCGTCAAAGAGCCCCATTTTTCTTTCTGATGTTAACTTTGGTCTGTCTTTCGAACAGTTGGAGGCATTATCCAGCGGAAAGTTCGACACAATTCTTATCGTGGGTGGACAGCATGCTGTTCCGGATTCGGTGATGAATCAGATTAGGTGTTCCTCTAAAGCTGTTGTATCCCGCATCTCAGGAAGCACTCGTTATGAAACGAGTGTCGTATTCGCCCAGTGGGCTTCCGAGCAAGGGAGTCTTCACATGGGCGATACGGTGTTCGCAACTGGTTCGAATTTTCCGGACGCGCTTGCGGCTGGTCCTTTTGCCGGTCGTAATAAGGCGTTCCTGCTGCTTGCCGAACCTAATGGGAACACGACCACTGGGTTTGCCAGGCAGTATATGAACCAGTATGGCAATGTTAATGGCGCCTATGTCGTTGGTGGCGAGAGCGCGGTGTCCCGTGGTACGGCAAATAGTCTTGCAGATGCGTTGAACATGTACCGTCCGTAATTGGGACTCATTCCTCATACGGCATGGCCTCCGCCGGCGTGAATGTCAGCGGAGGCCATGTCATATGGGAGCGTTCCCTTATTATATGGAGTGCAATTCGAGCGCGGCCGGCGTTACCGCTTGCCCTGCACCTTGCGCGCCATCACCTTCATTAGTTCGCGCTGCTTGGAACCGGTCGGGGCCAGCACGTCCACATACTTGCGGATGGGGCTGTCCTCGGCGATCGCGCGCTCATGATGTTCCGGCGGAGCGGGACGCTCCACACCGCTCATCGCGGCGACCATCTGCGCCACGAACGGCGTCTCCTGCGCATAGCTCCAGTACAGCGAAGCGAAATCGCACCACGGATTCTTCCACGGCTTGTCAAAGCCGGCATAATGCACGATCTTCGGCGCCTTGCGTGATGCCATGTATGCCTGATACACGTTCGCCGGAGCGAAATCGAACACGCCATTGACACGACCGGCGCAATTGTGCATCACATTCCACGAGTAGTCCAGATACGTGACCTGTCCTTCACATTCCACGTTGAGAATGTCCTGGTCGTTGTAGATATATCCCGGCTTGGAGGCGATTTCCAACCATTCGTGCACCGTATGGATCTCGCGCATGCGCTCGAGGTTCATCACCAGCACGCCAGCTTGGAAGTAGCCGTATGCGTCGCGCATATGCAGCTGCTTACGCACGTATTGCGCGCGCTCGCCGTTCTTCATATTGAGATTGCCGATGAAATCGATATCCGGCACTGCGCCGATCGCATGGTCGCCGAGTTCGGTGTCGAACAATTCGGCGATGTCGCCGTTGACCACCAGATCGCAATCCATATACAGCAGCTTCGAATAGAACGGCAGCGCTTCCTGGATGATGAAGCGGTAGTAGGTTTCGATGCTGATATGCGCGTTGCTGGTGGTGAGGTTGAAACCGGCCAGATAACGGCTCACGTCGAAGAAACGCAGCACGGCATTCGGGAACTTCGCAAAGAACTGCCGCATGTAACGCTTGTTCTCGTCGGTGATGTCGCGTTCCAACACGATCACGTCATACGTGCGATTCGTGGAAGCGTTCTTCAGCATTGAATAAATGGTGGTGGCGAGCATCGGCACATAGTTGTTGTCCGAGGCGAACACCACCGGCACCACGTTCGTGTGCTTGCCATCAAGCGGTTCGAGCGTGGTAACCGGCTCCGGATGCAGGAAGTGGACGCACTGCAATCGCTTGATCTTCCAATGCGCGCCGGTGCGCTGCTTGTGCGCGATGAAAATATTGAGCAGTCGTTCCGAAAGATGCCCCACCGTACGGGTGGTCTGCACATCCATTTTGCTGAAATCAGTGGCGGCTGCGAATTCGTCAAGCAGCGGGAACAGCCATTCGTTGTATTCGAAGAAGATTTCCTTCTTCATGATGAACATATTGCAGAACGCCGCGGTGCGTCCATCAAGCACGGCGTCGGCATCCACTTTGTAATCGGGATGACGTGCGCACAGAATGTCATACATGTGGCGCAGATCCTTCAATCGCAGATGCTCATCGGCGTCCCAATGCTGCTTGAGATTCGAGAATCCGCCGATTCGTCGAACGTCGTTCAAAGGTGTGGTGATGACGTCCCAGCCGTCCACTGTGCGCGCGATTGCATCGTCGTTGATACCGTATTCGGCGAGCGCGTGGCCGTCGATATACGAGTCGATGATTTCGCCGTAATCGTTTTCCTTATGTGGGGTGTCGGTGAAATCGAAATACCGGCGGTAATGGCAGAAGCCATAATAGTCGGCGTCTGCGTTCTTCCAAGCCCAGTATTGCGCGGTCAGCTCGCAATAACGCGGGTTTTCCACGGAGATGTTCTCGCCTTCGTCATCATGCAGCGTGTTCGTGAAACGGGTCGTGGCCTGCGCCGCACCCACCTGCACCGGAAGAATGCTTTCCCCTTCGGGGAATGTGGCCTGCTTGTGTGCCGACACGAAGATCTTGATGTTCGGATGATGCTGTTCCGCTGTGAGAACCATGTGAGATATTCCGCCTTACTAAGACAAACGTCCTTTCCTCAATAGAATATATGAGAGTACTGCCGAAGAAGGGCGCGGCATCTGCATCGTCATATGCGTTTTGCGCTTGAACGCTTCGCACGAGTAAGATTGGACGTTTGTGAAAAACTTTTTCGAAAGCCTCAAGAAGAGGTACCACTATGCGATGGTGGTGTTCAAGGAACTGGTAAAGACCGATTTCCAGCTACGCTACCAAGGATCGTTCCTGGGCATGGTGTGGTCCGTGCTGAAACCGTTGATGCTGTTCGCTGTAATGTACGTGGTGTTCGTGAAGTTCCTGAAGTTCTCGGATGGCACTCCGACTTTCCCGATTTCGTTGCTGTGCGGCACCTGCCTGTGGAGCTTCTTCTCCGAGTCGACCAGCATGGGCATGCGCGCCATCGTTGATCGTGGCGATTTGCTGCGCAAGATCCATTTCCCGAATTACATCATTGTGGCGTCCACCACGATGGGTTCCATGATTTCCCTGGGCATCAACCTTGTGGTGGTCATCCTCTTCGGTTTCTTCGCCCACGCGCATTACACCTGGCGCATCCTGCTGGTTCCGCTCAGCATCATCCAGCTGTATTGCCTTGGTCTCGGCGTTGCTCTGCTTCTGGGCTCGCTGTATGTGTATTTCCGTGATGTGGCCCATATCTGGGAAGTGGTGCTGCAGGCCATGTTCTATGCCACGCCTATCATCTACCCGATTTCCATGGTGGCGCAGAACAAGGAGTTCTCCTGGGCTGCCGACATTCTGATGCTTAACCCGACCACGCAGACCATCATGGATATCCGCCATAACCTACTGTCTCCGGAATACGTGCCGACCGTGTGGACCATGGTGGATAACAAGCTGCTGTGCCTGCTGCCGTATGTGCTGTCCGCTTTGATTCTGTGGCTGGGCATCCATGTGTTCCGCAAGTACAGCGCCAAGTTCGCGGAGGTGCTCTAAAGCCATGAGCGAGGTTTCGATGACTGATAACAACACTGTTGATGAGCGTCCGGTCGTACTCAAGGTCGACCATGTGGCCAAGTCCTTCCGTCTGCCCACCGAACAGGCCACCGGTCTGAAGATGGCTTTCCTGAACTGGACGAAGGGCATCAAGGGCTACACCGAGCAGCATGTGCTGCGCGACATCAATTTCGAAGTGCATCAGGGCGATTTCTTCGGTATCGTCGGCCGTAACGGTTCCGGCAAATCCACGTTGCTGAAGATCATTTCGCAGATTTACGTGCCGGAACAAGGTTCTGTGATGGTGAAGGGCAAGCTGGTGCCGTTCATCGAGCTGGGCGTCGGATTCAATCCGGAGTTGACCGGACGTGAGAACGTGTATCTGAACGGCGCATTGTTGGGATTCACGCACGAGGAAATCGACGCGATGTATGACGACATCGTGGAGTTCGCCGAGCTTGAGGACTTCATGGACCAGAAGCTCAAGAACTATTCCTCTGGCATGCAGGTGCGTCTCGCCTTCTCCGTGGCCATCAAGGCGCAGGGCGACATTCTGGTGCTCGACGAAGTGCTCGCCGTCGGCGACGAGGCGTTCCAGCGCAAGTGCGACAATTTCTTCGCCGAAATCAAGAAGGATCCGACCAAGACGGTCATTCTCGTTACCCACTCCATGGACGCGGTGAAGAAGTACTGCAACAACGCCATCCTCATCAAAGATGGCGAAATCATCGCCAGTGGCGACAAGAATGACGTCGCGGATCGCTACACGCTTGAGAATCTGAAAGTTGAGCATAGGGAACGCGAGCAGAAGGACAAAAAGCAGGAAGACGAATGCCCGCTTGGCCTGAGCAAGCGCGTTCCCACGTTCCGTGTGGTGCCCGTTTCCGAACCGATGCTGACCTGCAACGACACATTCAAATTCGATGTCGAATATGATCTGCGCGATGAGAAGGATATCGAATTCTATATTCCGATGTCGGTGCTCGATGTCAAGCGCGGCGGTGTGCCTTATGACTGTGGCGTGTCCTTCAAAGCGCATAAAACCGGGCATAACAAGGTGCATTTCGAGTTGCCTTTGCGCCTGTTCAATGATGGCGATTTCAAGATCATCGCCACCATGCGCATCATTCCCGATACCAAGGATTTGAAGCAGTTCGAGCAGTTGGCATTCACCAGCGACGAGAATTCGTGCTACTTCTCCGTACGCAATCCGGGAACGGTGAATTTCGCGGGTCTTCTGAACGATGATGCGCTTCAGATCACCAGAACCGGTGAAAGCGTGTGCGATTAGTTTTTAGACGCTCCCTCGGCGAGCCGTCCGCTTGGGAAACGCGATTGGCAAGGCATGCTACCGCAGCCCCATGCATCCGCGAGTCGGGGACCGCGGAGTTGCATACGGGTCTTTTCTAGGGGAATCCGGTGACATCTATGCGTTTTTCTTGGCATAGTGTCGAAGGAAATGCCGTTGCTTTGCGTAAGGAAAAGAATTTTTCCTCGCGTACTGCCGCCTGGTTCTTCTAGGGGTATTCTTGAGAATACCCCTAGAGAAGAAAGGACTTCGCCATGGGTAATAGATTTTCATTAAAAACGATAAAAAAGATTTGCTGCGCCACGACCGCCGCTGTCGCTCTGCTGCTTCAGATGACAGGAACGGCTTATGCCGCTGGGATAACGTCCGAATTCCTGCGCACTTTCGGTTTTGTTCTTCGTTGAGATGTTGAAGCGGGCATGGCCCGCGTCCTGT
>ENA-OWOD01000596-OWOD01000596.1-gut-metagenome-genome-assembly--contig:-NODE-596-length-22901-cov-4.353444_pt1 | contig 22901 bp, 32 predicted proteins | sample MGYA00248256_ERZ651792 | MGnify/ENA primary metagenome ERZ651792 (study PRJEB26908, sample SAMEA4031714) | gut metagenome | biome: gut; feature: normal infant; material: stool | place: China | collected 2015...
TGCTCGAGCCATTTGATCCCTGAGAGCTGAATGCAAATGATGATGGGGTAAGCACTTTGTTCTGGTCGCCAGTGATGACGTACTCACCTCCGGAAGTCAGCGCCACCAGCGAACCAACATCAATCAGGTGACGGATCTCATTAACCTGACGCCCGGCATAGGTGTAGATAATTCTGTCGTCATCCTGCGTAGGATTGCTTTTGCCAAAATCCTTATAATCCCCGGTACGGCTGGCCCAGATAGTCTGAGGGAACGCAGTCGATGCGGCGAAGTAAAGGCGTTGTTGATAATAAACAACAGTGCCAGGATAACCGTTAATACTGTTCCAGGCATATTTAGCCCATTTATAGCTGGCATTATCCTCGCCAACTACCTGCGAAGGGATATAGGAAATCACCTCGGCAGTTGCAGTAGTTCCATTTGCAGCAGAGATACGGGCAATGCCAAAACCACTGTGCAGATACTCCCACTCAATGCCGGTATCATCATCACCGGATCCGCCCCAGCCATCCCATGATGTGCCTTCTGTATGCGAAGGGCGCAAAGTGCCTGTTTTGCCTGCTGTAACGGCGCGATAGTAGTTACTGTCTGCACGGCGAATATCGCCAATCGACGTACTCTTACTGGTTTCCCATACCGGCACAGAATCCACTGCAGGCTGTTCCAGATAGAACAATTTGCCTACCTGCTCCGCGCCAAAAATTGAGGCGCTTGCCGTTAACGTAATTGTCCCGGTGCTGGCGCTGGCATAAACCGTCACTGAATCGTCAATATTGATATCTTCAAATGGCCCGTTCTTCGTTACCACATCAACCAGTTGCCAGTTGTCATGCGCATAGCGGCGCAACTCTTTCGGCGGGTATGCCGGATGAACCAGCGTAAGCACGTCTGCGCTTTGCGTGAATTTAATTCGGTACAGATCGGCTTCAGTATATGGCGTGGCAATTTCATAAATAACATTGCTGCTGTTCAGCACCAACGCACCATCTTTGATAACGCGCATGTACTGGTGTCCGAACTCCAGAGCATAAGTCTGAACCGTCGAGAACTGGAACGGGATCAGGCGGCATTTCCGATTTGGGTATTTGGCGGCACCGACAAAACGCGTACCAGGTCGATTCTCAACGCCGCCATACTGCCGCACGATAAAGTTATCGCACTTGCGCAATGCCACCTGGTACTTCGCCATGTCGATACGACCGTACAACGACGGTCCAATCTCACCACCGGCAAAGCTGGGCTGGATCCAACTGATAGCCATCAGGACAACCTCGCAATGGTAAACTCGTCAACCGGTGGCTGTGGTTCCTGTGATTCATTCTGGCTATGCGAGCCAGCACTAAGAATCACGCGATTGTACATATTGAGGGCAAACGTACCGAGGTCTGCATTCCCAGTCAGCGCCATGTTAATAGCTGCCGCAAGACGCCAGGCCAACGCCTCCATAAAAATGGCATCAAACATGTTCACATCTGAAACGCGAGAGACATACTTGAGCCATGCCTGCGGCTGGTCTGTGTAGATCAACTTTCCTGTTCCGTTGGTGTCTGCACCAACTTCGTACTGAACGCGCATTGCTGCTGTTGGATTGCGTACACCAGGAAGCATAATTTCAGTAATGCGCAGACAATCGGACGGGTACTGGTACGCATATTCCCAGTCAGGCGGTGGATTGCTCGTATCTGCAAGCGCCACGCGTTTGGTAGCAAAGTTCCAGTCAAAATCAGAAAGAACAGCATCACGGCAGGCCTCAAAGTGCAGCGAACATTCACCCGCTTCCTTGCTGGCTTCCGTCAGGCTGTTAATACTGCGGCTGTTGCCAATATTGGACAGCGCACGATTACAGATCTCTACTACAGAGGCCATCACTCACCTCCGTTACCGTACAGAGTTTCAGCCGCTGATTTTTCTACATCCCTGGAAACAGGAGCGATCGCCATATCAGTGATCTGCAGATCGGCGCTGCGATTAACACCATCGTCAGTTTCTCTGGCAGACAGGCCTCGAATAACAGCCTTTGCAGTTATCATCACTTCTGTTCCGACGCCCTGAGGTTGCGCCTTCAGCTTATTCAATGTGTCGTTATTAAGAGTGATGCACAGCCCCCACGGGTATTCATCGCGAGTTCTGGTTTCTCCGCTCTCATCCTGGTAGCTGTCAGTGCCGGTTTTGAGGTTTACGAGTTCCATATACACTCCTGCAATAAAGGGGCCGAAGCCCCTTGTCGGATTCGCGAGGCTTACACGCCCAGTTCTTTACGCTTATCTGCGATCTTCTCGCGGAGCGTTTCGGCTTTAGCGTTATGGTGTGGCTTCTCGTTAAAGAGCAATTCGTACTCTTCACGGAGCTTATCCAGTTCACCATCATCTGACACATCGTTGATGATTTTGGTGCTGGTTGCTGCCATAGACACCTTTCCTGCTACCTTTGCTTTTGCCTGTCTGGCTGCATCGTTAACAGGTTCCAGTGCGCTACCAGGCTCACCTTCGTATTCGATTTCTTCCCCCTCCGGCCACAGTGTGTTATGGATATGAGAGAGGCGCAGAACGCGGTATCTTGGTTTCTCACCTGACATCGATATCACCTTAACCAGTTACTTTTGAGCGGATCGGGTACGGCGTATTGGCATCAACATCCAGACTGATACCCGCAGTGAATTTGCCGGCCGTTAGTGGGCCAGTTGCGACGGAGTAGTTAACACGCAGATATCGCTGAACACCGGCAGGCACCTTTGCAGAAACAACTCGTTTACCTGCTGTCAGGGTAGCCTTTGCCAGTGCGCCACTATCATAAATAGTGGACCATGAGCTGTTATTCTCACTCGTCTGCAACTGGATGTTTACAGTTGCCTCACCACTTGCCGTGGCGGCTTCGTTAACCAGCACCCAAAACTCAAGCGGATAACCCACGCCGATATCGCGACGGTTTCCATCAATTGGACCGAGATCGATTACGTCAGTAGAAGCCGCGGTATTCGTAACCGCCTGAGCTTCGGAGAACATCAACAGTTTGTCGGTGATCATCTTCTTTCTCCATTAGTGGGTCTGTTACGACCCACAGGTTAATAACAGGCGTTACACCACGCGGGCTTCTGTTTCCAGAAGCGCATCAGTTTCACGGATTGGTACACCACGGAATGAAGTCCACCACTCGCCTTCAGTCTCTTTTACGCTGATCGCCAGAGATGTTTTCTCCAGAGATTGCAGATCAAGAGCCTGGCCTACAGTGCGGTTCATGTAGAACACCGGGCGACCCATTCCACGGTTTGGAATGCGATGCAGTGCTTTAACCATCAACTTCGCAATATTTGCGGCAGAGGAAGGTTCTGAAAGATTGCTGACATCGATGTTTGCAATGCGAACAACATAACGCCAGTCACGCAGAGCAAGTCCGTTGTCCCATTTGTAATGGGTGCGATAGCCTTCGTACTTGCCGCCATTAGCATCTTCCAGTGTCACCTGGCCTTTATCTTCCATCTGGATGCCAGCCTTCTGCCCTTTCGGGAAGATGCCATGCACGGTGTTTTCGCCCCACACCACTAACCAGATTGAGGTGTTATCTGTACCCGTGCCACCAGCATCAATGATGTTCTGAGCATTACCCGCAGACAGGCTGGAATAGCGGGAGGACAGTCCCATAAACTGCTGAGGGTTAACGCTGGAATCACCATAAAACAGCGTCTGCGCCATCTGCTGATTCATCGCTTCAATAAATGCGCGGTCTTCAGACAGGCGGAATTCAGCGGTATTGCCGTTCAGATCAGCCAGTGATTTATCGACTTCAGCATAGGTTTCCAGCATGCCAACGTAATCGGTTACCTGCACTGTGGTTGATTTGCTTGGCTGTACGCCATAGTTCAGCAAACGCCAGGTAGCTGAAGGTAAACCAGAACGAATGGTGGTTCGGTGTCCGGTAGGAAGGTTCCCTTCGACAAAAGGCATATCCTGAAGGATCGGGTTAGTTTGACCGAGAAGCTCGATAATCTTATCGACTTTCCCGTTTGGATCGACGCGCTTACCCCAGTCAGCCAGCGTTAGCGCAGTTAAGCCTTTAACAGCCATTGTCATTTCCTCTCTTATTTGCCATAGAGCACTTCGGCCGCACTACGCTGGCCTTCATTACCACCGGTGACCATGCCATCTTCAGACATCGCCTTTCCGATTTTCACGAACGTTTTGACCAGATCAGGGTGATTACCCAGCCCGGTGGTGTTCAGATATTCTTTGAGTTCAGGTGTCCCGAACTGGTCAAGCGCACGCTGTGCGGCGCTAAGGTTAGAAATCAACTTGTCGCCACCGATTTCTTTGTCAGCTTTTACATCCGCAGCCCACTGCTCGGTTGTTTTCTGCCAGGCTTCTGCCTGGCGCTGCTGAACACCTGCCAGAATCTTCGGATAAGCATCAACCAGCTTTTGCGCTTGCTCGTTGGTCAGGTTAAGTTCTCGCGCCACCGGCTCGAATTCCTTCAACGCTTCTGTATCCAGCTCTACGCCTTCGGCAGCCTGAAACTCGTACTTCTCAGGCGCACCCTCTGGTTTATCGCCGTCCTTTTTTTCATCCTGCTTATCGTTTTCAGGCTTTTTGTCATCAGCAGGTTTATCGCCATCAGCAACAGGTTGTGGCTTATCACCTTCCTGTTGTGATGGATCACCAACTGGAGCAGGGTTATCACCTGCAGGCGCTGACGGTTCTGACGCAGCCGGAGCTGCTCCACCATCGACTGGTTGCTCATTGCAAAGACGGCTATACAGCAAACGCTCAAACAAATTCATGATCACTCCTGTTCACTGGCCTCTTTGGCCATCTTCAAATACTGTTCAGGGCAATGCGCCATAACGCGCTGAAACAGTTCCAGCGCCAGATTGCGTTGCCCCTCATTAAATGCCATTGCCATAGCGTCCATCGGTGAGATAGCGGAAAACACACGGCCTTTCTCCAGCACCGACCAGACAACGCGACGCCCCTGTTCACTGCTCATGACAAAGCGAATGTCATCAATTTCACGCTGCGCCATGTCACGTTGCTTACGGGCGTTTTCTTCTTTCAGTTGATCGTCTTCGTAATCTGTCATTGTGATTGCCCACCCTGACCACTAACTGCATTCGCCATAGCTGACAAAACACTCGGATCCGAAGTTTTAGCTTCGCTTAGCGTCTTGGCACCCTGTGCCGCCGCCATCCCCATCGCCATCATTTGTTGCTGCTGTTGCTGCTGTGCCCGTTGCTGGCGAGCATGCTCAACCTGTTCCTGCGGAACAATGACGGTTGGAGACACTCCGGACATATCAGCGAATGCATCGATCGCCTGATCAACGTTGAGTTTGTCGAGAGCTTCTGGTTTCGCTTGCGCAAGTTGACCAATGAAGTTAACCGTGGACGCCAGACTGGACAGGCCGATAGACTTCTGCGCCTGAGCCATGACGGAAATGTATTCGACCTTCAGGGGCATGCCTTCCATCGCGTCAGGCGGTGGCGGCAGCGTGTTTTTACGCACCATCATCGAGAAAGCGCGGTCAATGAGAGGATTAAGACATTCGTCGTTCAGACGCTCCAGAACCGGCCCCAACATCAGAAGTTTTTCTTCTTTCATTTCGATCACCGCTTCAACAGGCATCGAGCGGGTATTGATGTTCTGCAACATCATGAACAGATCGACAAAGTAGGCGCTGTTAATGATTTGACGAGTGTCCTGAATGTCTGCCACCAAATCTGCTGTACTGGGGTTAACCAGATAAGCAGGCCTGAAGCCATCCTGACCAGTAATCTGATCGATATACGTGATGTCGCCAGGAAGAAGGGAGGCGCGCTGATTCTTGAGGGAAGTCGGAGCAACCATCGGCGGATTGGTGGCTTTATCAATCAACTGCGACTTGCGCTTCTGGAGAAGCTGCAATGCCTTAACAGGTCCAAGCGCCAGCATACCCGGGCATGATGATCCATAAACATCTTCGCCGTTAACTTCCCAGCGCGGAGCCATAATTGGAAACTCATCGAATCCGGACTCACGCAACAACTTGTCGTTATCGCCACCAACCTCGTAATAAACCGATTTGAATGGCTTGTTCTTGCTATCCAGCTTCGATGTATCGCGGTCAATGTTCGGGTAAACCGAATGCATCACTTCAATCCACTTCTCGTAGGTGCCGCTTTCCCACATGCTTTTTACGGATTCGCTGACGTTATTTAGCCCGAACTCCTGAACAAGCTGACGAACAGTCATAGAGAACTTGCGAAAACAGGTGTCCACACTGCCACGAGGTGAGTTAGCCAGGTAGTAACTGCCTATCGGGAATGGCATTGTGCGAATGATGTCCTCGTCATCCTCCAGCACTGCCATTGCACCAGTGCTGTATGTGCCGAGGCTTCCGTATAACTGCGGCAGCGACTGATAGAGATTCGACTTATTGAACATATCGTTCATGCGGTTCTGCACCGCCTCAAGCCACAACTTAACAGGGCCATAATCCATCATTTCAGGATCTGGCGTAGCCAGGCGAAACCACGGACGCGCGGGGCTTGTGATGCCTGACATCATGCCGCTGGCGAGAGTGCGCGCCGCCATAGTCCCGGTCGAATCAATAATGCGTGTATTGCGTCGATCGTTACGGTTGACCTCAGAAGTCAGAAAGCGGGAACCACGTGGGTTGATGTAATCACTCAACTCGCGCCAGTGCGGCTCGAACGACTGACGCTCGCTTTCAAGTTGTGCGAACTGTTTGTTCAATCGCTCTTTAGTTGTTTCCGCCATTTCAATGACTCCGGTTACTGACCAAGCAGCGTTTTACCGCTGGTATTAGCGGTTGATGTGTCGCCCTGAGAACCGGTAAGCAGCGTAGAACTACGACCAGCAGCAGCGCGACGGCGACGTGTTTCTTCGTCGCGGGCATCAACAACGGCGGCATCCTGCTCCTGTGGTGCTGCCTGAACTTCTGGTGTTGCAGGCACTGATGGTGAGCTACCCATGCACATATCAATGACTCCGTACGCAATTAAATTATTACCAATTTAACCACATATGATTTATTTATCGTAGATAGTTGACATTTAACGCACAAATTATTACCTTTCAGGTAAGCAAAGAGTTCATTCCGGTTATTAACCTGACTGGCTTGTCGTTAAATTGAACAGGTGGAGTGAGCTTTTATTTTGAGCAGTACGGCGTATGGCACATGCGCCGATAGCGGTCTGGATACGTTTAAGGGGCACCCTCCCTTGCTCGGGCAAACGAACCAGGTAGCCGGAATGTGCAAGTCGAGCGGTTTTATTCCGCGCACGGGGATTCACCATCCCGGCGATTCGGTGTGACGCCTCGGAAGAGACGAGGGTACAACGATGAGAGCATTTATGGAGCCGCGACAAAGTGTGGTGCCTTAACAGGCTAAGTGCTCTCAGCGTTGTGGCATTAGCTCAGTTGGACAGAGCAACCGCCTTCTAAGCGGTTGGTCGCAGGTTCGAATCCTGCATGCCACGCCAGAATCACGCCTAAGGACCGTGATACCAGAAGTTCCAGGTGCTTGGCGGTGATAGTTTCCCTTGAAGGACTATCACCGCCCTTTTTACAGCAGGACGCCATTGCGATGACTTCATGCTGTAAACCCGTGCAGCCACGGAAGGCATAACTCATTGCTTCCAGTTCGCCCGGTTCGCCGGGCATTTTTTTGCTTGATGACCGCAAATTACCTTAAAGGTATAATCATGAAAAACTTCAAGGTAATTAGCATGTTTGAATCGTTCAAAGAGCTGTTTTTATCTACTGCCAATACTGCCGTGAATCGAGCCAAAAACCCTGTGCTTGGTGCTTTTGTTATGTCCTGGTGCGCCTTCAACTGGAAATCAATTCTTTATCTATTTTTTAGCAAATCAAACATAATAGATAAAATTTCATATATCTCAGATAACAGCACATGGAAAACTGTTATGTTTTATCCATGCTTATCTGTAATTGCTATCTGCTGCCTATTACCATGGGTAAACAATATCATTAACGTATGGCAAGCAAAGCCTCTTGATAATAATGACTCAATCGAAAATCACCTGAAGGCAAGAAAAATCCAGCGTGAAACAAGACTGCAGAGGTTATTGGCTAAAAAAGATGTTACATACGACAAAGTTAAGACTGGCGCGGAAAAAGACATCCAAGAGATGAAAGAAGAGATTATTCGATCAAAGAATAGTATGGGGGAATTGACTGCCGAGTTGAAAGCTAAAGATGACGAATTGAGATCCGCCAGTGCTCAGTTAGCAGCTCTAAATCATTCATTAAAAGAGATATCGGAAACTCTTGGAAGAATGAATGAGGCATATAAGACCCTCCAAAATGATTTCGACGAATACAAACTCAAATACCCTGAAAAATCTCAAATAAAAAGCCTTGCACTTGGCAACGGCCAAACAATTAGCAACTTTTTGGAGCAACACAACTTATCCGGATTAAAATCTGGTAAGCCAAACGTTTTTAATAACTTTGGTGTTCTATCTGGATTATCAGGTTTCGAGGATAAAAATAAAGACTAAGCATATGGATCGTACTCGGTAAGCGCCTTGCCTTGCTGGTTCTGCTGCCCGGGAAGTCGCAGGCGCTTTGACACCGGGAAAGCAAACGTCAGCAGTAGCGCATCGCCTTTACCAGGCGAACGCCCAAGTCGTTCTTTGATATCTTCCTTCGGTTCGATAACGATTTTACCGTCCACGCGAACTTTGTACTCTGCCGCCGACAGATCGTCCGCTGTTTCCTGGTCATCCAGCATCCCGCCCAACCTCAGCCATGTCTTGCATGAGTTGAACATCTCCCCGCGCTTATTGAGCATCTGCGGGTCAGTAGACGCGCCGCCGAACGGAACAAGTTGCCAAGTACGCCCCCAGCCATCACCGATTGACTTCAAACCGGTTCCGTAACCGAAGTCGATGAACACCGCGTCAGCCTGATACTGGTCTTCAAAGTCAGCGATACGCTTCGCCATAATCAGATCGTCAGTGGTCTTGTTGCCAGTCCACAGCACCTTACTGTGTAGCCCCTGCCGCAGGTATATCACCGCGTCATCAACGCCTGAATATGCCGGGTCAACACCGATTATCACCGGAGCATGCGCCACCTGCGCAGCGGTTACCACCCGTTTCATTGCCTCATCAGTAAGACCGGTAGGGATAAACTGCAATTCAGATGCGAATATGCCGCGCACACGGATTTTAACGAAGTCGCTGTCTTCCCCGTAGTCATCAACCCATTTCTGCAACTGCTGTTTGTTAGTGCCTTCCACCGTCCGGCTGTCAATCTGCGCAGTTTTCCAGCGGTGTTTATATTTGCGGAAACATTCGCGGAAACGCCCGGTGTTACGTGTAGGGTTTCCGAACGCCACCCAGATAATCTCAGTGTCTTCGTCCGTAAGCGCACCCTCAGCAACTTCCCACACCAGATCCGCAATGTTCGACGCTTCATCGAATACCACGATGATGCGTTTGCGCTCGTTGTGTAGTCCGGCGAATGCCTCAGTGTTGTGCTCAGACCAGGGGATTGCGTCAGCTCGCCACCGCTTGTCGTGCCCAGGATCATTGCTGTACATCGCGGTAGCGGTACAGGTAAACCAGTCTTTCGTGATAGCAAGGTTCGACCACTTGATAATTTCCGGCCAGGTCTTCGTTCGTAGCTGGTTGTCGGTGTTGGCGGTCACCACGACCTTACAATCCTCGCAAGTGGACATGCCCCAGTTGATCAGCATTGAGATGAATGCGGATTTACCAATACCGTGACCAGAAGCACGTGCCAGCATAAGCGGCTGATAACGCGTCTCTGGATTCTGCAGGTGATCACGTATCTCTCGGAACGCATCGGCCTGCCACTGACGTGGGCCGGTAGCATGTGCCAGTTCAGTCCCCTCTTCCCCCCACGGGAACGCATAGAGGGCATAGCCAAGCGGATCGTGAGTGAACCCTGCAATATCCTCGATTAACTGCTCTTCAGGAGATAACGCTGTATCTGTCACTGATTACCATCCTGACGTTCTTTGAGTCGCTTCCTGGCTGCTGCTATGCGATCAGCAATTGTCACATTCACATTAACATCCAGACGTTCTTTGAACGCGTTGACATCAACATGCTTACCAATCAGCTCAAGGTTCTTCACCTTGTCAGGCCATTTAATTTTTTTGAGGATTGTCTCTATCGAATCCTCGTTCATGTTCATGATGGTCGATGACAAATCAAAGCCACTAAGCGTAGTGCGCCAGATTTTCGGCCACTCACGGATTGGTTTAAGGCTCCCATCGTCGTTGAGGATGTCGATCACGTCCATCTGGTCGATCTCCACTAGGCGCATGAGAACGTAATCAGCACTGACGCGCATTCGTTTGTTGCGCTCCTCCATCAACTCGGCAATCCGTTTTTGAATGCGTTCATCGCGCATCATGACACTGGCTTTAACTGCCGCTGTATTTGGGGAGAATCCTGCGTTAATCGCTGCCTGAGTCTGGTTTTCAGGCGTTTTGATGTATGACTGGCAATAAGCCTCCTGCATTGCTGTGAGCGGCTTAAATTGCGTTGATTTGCGTTTATAGGTTTTAGGTTCAGCAGGCATCATAACCACCGTGGTAATAGTTACCGTTGTGGTAATAGTAACATGCAAAATAAAGCCGCCATAGTTGGCGGCAGCATTCAAAGTCCATCAAATTCATCGTAAAAACTCTCGTCAAGATACCCTTCCCATTTACCGCGAATGAAAATTACATCCTCACCGCAAGGGTGCTGACTGTCGATAACTATATCCCTCCTGGCGCAACCATACTTGTGCATAAGAAATTTAACCTCTTTCGGAAAATTTGCTGAGTTATCTCTCATATCTTCAAGGTCGTAGCGTATTTTTGGCATAACACCTTCGTGACATGTCACGCTATTAATTTCGTTTCATGCCAGCCTTTGGTCACCCAGCATTGCGAGTCACCATTACACGGGCATGAATTCACAGGAACTCTCTCGCCGCACTTACCGCAACGTTTTCTGCTGATAGATTTTATACGCCCGTGCACGCGTACATCATCCTGGCGGATCAGTAACGCGATATACTCACCAAATTCGTAAGGTGCACGCCCGGGGCGACGTGTGGCACAGTTACGCTCCAGCATTTCAATTTCCTGAGCATCAAGCACAATCTCCAGCTTACGTACACCGGATTCAGCTTGTCTGGCTCTCTGAGCGGCTTTGCGCTCTGCTGCTGATTTAGCCATCAATATTCACCTTTATCGCGTAAACCTTTATCGGTTTATCACCGAAGTGGGGGTGTGTGATTGTTTTCACTTCATATCCTCCATACGGAACATCAATTCTGCGACTGGAGTCGTCGCGCTTCGGATATCCCTTTGTGATAATCAGGCGGTCATACTCGCGTAACATAATTCGCTTATTCCAGTAGTCATTACACAAGCGATACTCTTCCGTTTTCTCTCCGCGAATCATGGCATCGAAGTATTCACCTTTGACGGCAAGTTGCAGGTTAGCCACGGTTAACTCCTTGCTGTGTGGCGTCGAGTAATAAATCCCACAACCGCTGAGAGCAATTTCCGCATGTACAGCGTTGACCCACAACGTTTATCGCGTTGCTGATTTCCGGCGTTACCTGTTTAGGAACCATAACCCAACCATCCGGAGTTACCGGAAGCGAGAACGGCAGCACATCTCTGTGAACAAGTTTTTGCTGTGACAGGTTATCCAGAACTTTCTGTACTGCTGCATCACCGAATACACCAAGCGCATCTGCCATAACTCCTACAACCTGATAAGCCTCAGCGCATACCGTGGATAAACCATCCGGAATTACCGGAGAGTTGCCTGCCAGTCTACGCAAAACAGCCTTAACAGCCTCAATACGGTCATCATCGTAACTTTCCGCCGTATCTATGCGGTCAAGCATGATGATGGCGTTATCAATATCAGGATTGCCGGTCCACTCATTACCGCGATTGGATTCGGCAGCCTGGTTACCGCGTACTGGTTGATTCTCGGCTTTATCCTGTCTGTCGTCGCTGCATGAATGCCCTTCCAGCCAGACCAGTGCTTGTCGCATGAAATACGCAATATGCTTGCCGTGGTAATCGTCTTCATCGATGTGAAAAGCAATACTGCGGATATATTCAATTGCGTTTTCAATGGCCTCCTGCGTTATCGGTGCTGACATATTTTGATTTTGGAGTGCCAAGACGCGGCTGGCATCCTCAACATCTTTAACTGCATCTGCGCAGTAGTTATAGCGATTGCATTCCACTAACTTCTGCTTAAGATTTTCAATTGCTTGCGCGACATTAGCCTGTGTTACCGGCACAGGTGGAGCGGCGAATAGATATCCTCCAAAGTCAGGAAGCTCTCCAATGGCCTGTACGAACTTTTGTTTGCCTACGTCAATTCCTAATGGGTAGTGAGCTATAATTTTTGCCACTGGCTCTGCCTCCAGCGATGCCAGAGCAATTCGTGCCAGTTCTTCCGCTTCTTCTGCTGGCAGTACAACGTTGCTACCAGGTCCGTATGTTTCTCGCCACTGCTGGATTGTCAGCAGGCGTTCTTTGGTAATAGTGATCATGCCGCGTTTCCTTCTTTCTTATTAACAATTACACCGTCATATATTTCATTAAGGTGCCCTCTCAACTCCATGCGCCTTAATGCAGATAACATGTAATCGCATTCAACCTGCTTATTTCCAGTAAATGGCTTATCGTCAGGATTACCCCAACAGCAATTACCCTTGGGCCACCCATGTACTTTCCGTACTCTTCCGTTAACAACGTGAAGTAATCCCCAGCCAGGTGGTAAATCCTCAATTGAAATAATTCCCGGCTCACTAATAAAGAATCGCCAGTCGCCCATTCCAAGAGACGGATTTTTACGAAAACGCTTTTTTCTATCTGCTAACAAGTCAGCACGAGAACACTTCGCTTCTATCAGGCATGATGCTGAATTTCTGAATCCCATAGCATCTGGCTGTTCTCCGGTACTGGTTACAGCTATAAAGCGGTCATGAAAACAAACCTTGAACCCGTTGCGCTTAAGGAACTTATACGCAATCTGACAGAGTTCGCGGTGTGTTAACGCCATATCACTCTCCTTTGATGCGAATACCAGCAGCGCTGATAGATTTCCATTGTTCCCACATGCGGTTGAAGTCTGTTCCTGATAAGGTCGCGTTACGGTATCCAGTTTCGGTGCGCAATCCTTCAAGCGTCGATTTGGAAATACAAATTGAATGCATTACCCATGATTCAAACAAATCACGCTCCCGAGCTTCGCAACTTTGTTTACTCATCTCTTCAATGCATTGTTTAGCTTCTAAATCAGCAATTCTGTCAACCACGGCATCGACAGCATCTGAAAAGCCGAACCAGTTGCTCCACTCCGGCCTGTTACCGGTTGCTGCAAAGTACATATCATCTAAAGCAGACTCAGCATGGTCACGCTCGTTAATGAGTTGCTCTTCGCTTTTCTCCAGTACTGCAATACGCTTGTTTTGGGATTCCCGTTCATCCAGTAGTGCCAGCACGGTAGCTGGACTGGCTGCGGCGATGAATTCAGCATTGGCCTGCTGTTCCATTTGGAAATCTTCATCGAAACCGCTTTCTGGATGCGCTCCTTCAATTCTGCAAATGGGAAGATATCCAACAACTTCACGATGAATTAGCGCATCATCACAATCAAATCGGCCCTCTCCATATTCGAGCGACCACACACCACACGTTGCTTTCTCTGCTTTTTCACGCAGTGCCTGGTAATTAATTTCGCTCACTGGTTGCCTCCTTTGCGAATCTGTTCCGCCCATTCTTCAAGGGATTTCTCCGCATATTCACCAGACAGGCCATCAATCGGATGCGCTTCATTAGCCAACTCTTCTTTCGCTGACAAAATCATGCGTGTAACGTCGAAAACTTCACGCAAAGACTTGTTGATAAATCCGTGATTGAACGCAGCAGCAAGACGGCTGGCGGTATAGTTAATCCCCTCGTTGCGTGCTTCCGCACGAATTTCAGCCAGGAAAGCATCGGTGGCTGGCATATTTCCTGTTGCCTTCATGGCCTCCAAAATAACCAGAACGCCATCTCGCCCAACCAACTCGGAGATAATCTCAGTGTTGTCGCCAACAACATCACAGAATGCCTGAACAGCTTTACGAGCAAGTGCATTCTCCGCCGCCAGCGCTGAAAACTTATCGTGTGCCAACTTAACAGCCGCATCAGCCTGCTTAATTGACTCAATCGCTTTCTGGTGGTCTTCGGACAGAGCCGAAATCTTGGCCTCCGCTTCAGCAAATTTACGCACCAGATATTCAGCGTTTGTTTCGTTAACCTTTAAATCTCGTGGTATGCATTTACCTTTCAGAAATCCATCCATCTCATGCCCGGCGGAAACTAACCCTTTGATATTACCGTCCATCTTTACCCTCGCTTATCCACATAACTTATTGATTACATTGATAACTAAAAAGATCGTCGATTCAGAACTCTTCGATGTTCCAGCCACCACCTGCTTTCTTTGGCTTAACCGTTACCCCGATGATTCGGAACGGATACTGATCTGCGGCGACTTTGGTTTTCACTCTGGCGTCATCGGTCCAGAAACCTTTCACTTCGTGTAGTTCCATCTCGCCGGTGGCGAGCATCACAGCAAAATCGGGCGTATAGAACGTGTTGTCAGCTAACCGCAGCTTGATACCCTCGAATCGATACCAGGCGATTTCCCCTGCACGTTTACGCAGCTCAAGGTGCTGGCAATACGCAGATTCTGTTTTGTTCATCTGGCCTGTTTTGAGTCGACCAAGAGCCTGTATCTGTTTTCTCATGATTTACCTCTAAGGTAATTAAAAACCACATAAGACACGAAATCAATAGAGTTTAGAATATTTTATTACCCAACAGGTAATTATCAAGGCGTAAAAAAATGCGCTATCGCGCTGGTATTACTTGATAAATCCTGCCGCCTTTCCCCGCCTGTATTCCTCCATCAGCCACTGCGCCGGTGTTATTCCCCCAAGGGTGGCGGCGTTAGGCATGCACCCGAAACTTCGCCCTGGTGGATGGTAAACGTCTCTCCCTGTGTCCGGAGGCGTACTCATGGGTTCTGGCTTTGCCTGTATGCTGATCACCGGATCGGGTATCTGCTGTCCGGAAGCCACCTTTTTCGCCCAATCATCGAGCAGCCTGCGCGCGTGTTTCTCAACCTCTATCTCGCTAAGCTGGCGCTGATACATTGCACGGCGGGTATCACATACGACCCAGTACATAACCGGATGCCGCCACGGGAATCTTTCGGGACCACCAGGATATAAACTTTTTTCCTTGCTGTACCGGTGAAACTCCGTCATCACATCGTCAATGGTGACGCCAAGAACCATCTTGCTGTCTTTGCACCACTTGATGAATTGCCCTGGCGACGGCCAGAACGGAGAATCACTGGCGCGGGCGTGGCGCATACCAGCAGAAACCTGTTCACGGGTTCGGATCCCCCCTTCGGCAAACGCAGCAATCCACTGCTGTTTTGCAGCAACTTCCTGCTCTGGCGTCTTCAGGTTGGTTACCACTGCCGCCGGAAACAGTTGTTTCAACTGTTTGAAAAGGGCATCAACAAGCCTCTCTGCTGACATGTTCACTACGTTGTCATTGTTGACGTACTGATGCTCATAACCTGACATGCGAGAAAGGGCTTCTCCGTCACGGTTTTGTATTGCGGTAAAAACGTTGTTCACAAGAAATCCTCCCATGCTTCAGGGCTGTTCCAGTGCGGAACGTTGTTATCAGGTAATGTTGATTGCTTCTGTCTGCTAATCTGCAGCCGCCTTGCCAGCTTCTGCTCCCACTGCGCCTGATGGTATGCCTTACCCTCAGCCATCCAGTAAATTCTGAACTCTGCAAGTTCCTGTGACGTTGGCAGACTGTCCAGGTAGATCCCCTGCAATGAGCTTTTCCGAAGAAAGTCATCTGATGGTTGCCATTGTTCATGCATGACAAATTTGCCTAATTGCCCTGGCCCACCAGGAGGAACAAAGTTATTCATCACGGCGTTGTTTGCGCCGGGGTCATGAGGCACAGAATCCCCGCTTTTTGTCCTGCTCTCCCTCTCTTGGTTAAATGACTGGTTATATGACTGGTTCTGGATCCCGTTTTTGGGATCATTCAACATCCCGTTTTTGGGATCATTCAACATCCCGTTTTTGGGTATATTCCCGTTTTCGGTAACATTACCGTTTTCGGGTTCATTACCCCCTTCCCGGTTGCCTTTAATGTTCCCGTTTTTGGTTATATTAAGAGAGAAAACCCGCACTCTTTTCGTCGCTCCCTTTCTCTCTCCGGTATCTGAAATAAGCCCCATTTTCATGAGCGATATAAGCCCGGCCTGCACGGTTTTTTTATTCAGACAAGTGTCTTTAACGAGGCGTTCTATGCTGGGGTAGCAGAGGTTATATTCATCGGCTCTGTCAGCCATCGAGAGCAGTATGAGCTTTAATGACGAGCTACCTGGATCTGTCTCCCAGGCCCAATCTGTTGCATGTCTGCTCATGATTAATCTCCGCTATCAGCTTGAATGTTGTGGGGAGGAATTAATCATGATCTGCTTAATCTCTGCCCTGATACGACGGTTTGATTCCATGGTGCACTCAACACAGTGTCCGTTGTAAACCCAGCGTTCACTGTCATGTCCGTGCTTACATGTTTTTCCGGTGTAGTAGCGTTTAAGTCCGCGCTTTGCGGCATCAATACGTGTAATGATTTCCATGGTAAGCCCTGTTATTAGTATTGGGATTACGGTCATTTTGTGCTGACACAAAAAAAAGATCAACCAGATTTGGTTTTTTATTACCTTTGAGGTACGAATAGATATGAAAAGACCGCCGGATGGCGGTCTACAGAGGGTTGTTGCCAGATATCATGAGTAGAAGAAGTATGCCAGTTCCGCTTTTGAGCGCAGCCATTGTCTTGTTTTACAGGCTTTAAAAAGCCCATTCATCAATACCTTACCTGGCATTTTGCGCTTACCTGTTAAGTGAGTCTGGATATAGTGACTCGTCGTTCCGGCTTCCTGTGCGAAGGCTTCACGCTCATCCGGAGTAAGTGCAAGCCAGTGCTTTTTGAAATCGAAATGTCCGTTATCGCTCATAGCTATTGCCTGATATTTATTTCAGATAATAAATATTCACCCATAAGGTAACAAAAATCAAGGATAGTTACCTATGAGGTGCATTTACCTGTTGGGTAATATTGCTTTAAATTGAATCATCTACTGATTCATATATGAGGCGATTTTCCAGAAAATGAAAAGTATCCAGGACGTCCGCAGGCAAAATCTCAACGACTTGATCGACCGTGAATTCAATGGTGTTCAGACGCGGATGGCAGAAAAACTTGGAACTCAGGCAAATCTGGTAAACCGCTGGGCTCTTGGCAAGAAGGTTATCGGCGACCAGGTTGCGCGAAAAATTGAAGCTGCCGCCAATAAACCCCGTAACTGGCTTGATATCGATCGCTCGCTTTCTCAGGAAGGTTTTCAGCCTGTCGGCCCAAGCGACATTGGTCAGCTGGCAGCTCACAACCTGGAACGCTGGATGAGTGAAAGCCGCGACCTTTCAACTCAGGGAAAACTTCACCGCGCATCCGGCGTCGCCCAGGTGACAATAAGCCGCCTGTTAAACAATGAGGTCAGCGTTTCCATTTCCACCCTGGAGAATGTTGCATCTGCATTCGGGCGTCACGGATATGAACTACTGATCCATCCGCATGACCCTGCAACTATCAACTATGACCGCTCGCGCTACGCATTGTTACCTGAAACAGAGAAGGCAAAGATCGAAAGTTACATTGAATTTGTCATCAACCAGAACGAAAAAAACAAACAATAAAATCATATTTTTCAGTAAGTAAGCCGCCTTATGGCGGCTTTTTTATTGCCTATTCGATTACCTAACGGGTAATTTTTTTAACTCATATCTATTGACATCAAACCAGATACGCATAATTATTACCTCAGCGGTAACAGACCGAGGTAACAAGTTATGCAGTGGAAAATCATCAACGGTTGGTACTGCGTTACTGCATGCGGATTCATGAGCTGGAAGTTCCGCACCTTACAGGAAGGCATTAAGTGGGCTTTCGTCAGCAAAGAAGCTCGCGATGTGGCCAACAATAACGAGATATAGGAGGGCTGATAATGAACGTTAATCAGCAGAAAAATCTTCAAAAAATCATGCTGGCATTCGACAAGGACTACCGCCTGTCAGAACAGCTATATGACCGACAAGTTGAACTGATTGAGAGTATCCGGCTTCATCAACTGGCATCAACTTTCGACGTTGTAACAGTTAAAGGCGTTCGCCAGGAAGTACTGGAGGCCGCTAAAGACAGCCCTGAGTTCGAAGAACTAATGGATGCCTACCGGCGCGAGGCAATGGCAATTATCGCCCGCTGGGATCTGGCTGATCAGATTGATGGGCAGAGGGACGCGGCATGAATCCGGGAATTTATTTCGATATCAGCAACGAGGACTACCACGCCGGTGACGGCGTGAGTAAGTCGCAGCTAGATATGGTGGCTAAGAACCCTGCCCTTCTGAAATGGGTGAAGGCTGCTCCGGAAGACGAAGAGAAGAAGTCTGCACTGGACATGGGTACTGCTCTGCACTGTCTGCTTCTGGAACCTGGAGAGTTTGACAAACGCTTCATCGTTTCACCGAAATTCGATCGTCGGACAAAACAAGGTAAAGCTGACGAAGAGGCATTTATTCGTGATGTAGCGGATATGGGGATTTCGGTACTTGATGCAGAGCAGTGGCGAAAACTGGAGCTGATGCGTGATAGCGCAATGGCTCACCCGGCGGCACGCTGGATGTTGGAAGCACCTGGTTACTGCGAAGCATCAATGTACTGGAACGATGAAGATACGGGTGAGTTGTGCCGAATTCGTCCAGACAAATGGCTGAACGAGCACAACGTGATCGTCGACGTGAAAAAGGTTGCAGATATGGACCGTTTTGCACGCCACATCGAGGAGTTCCGCTACCACGTGCAGGACGCAATGTACCGCGAAGGCGCAATGAGGGTTACTGGTCAGCCACATGGTTTTTTCTTTCTTGCCGTGAGCGAAAGCATTGATTGTGGTCGGTATCCGGTACGCGTGTTCGAGCTGGATGCGCCGGATGTCGATGCCGGGCACGCTCTGTTCCGCCGGGATCTGAATACCTATCACGAATGCCGCATCAACGATGAGTGGGGCGGAGTGGAAATTATTAAACGCCCTGACTGGGCACGTAAACAGGATATGTACGTATGAGCAATGATATCGCAATCACATCACAACCAGGCGCAACTGTAGGTACTGCTGCGGCAATCTTCAGCCCGGAGGGCATGAATCAACTGGTGCGTTTCGCGGAGTTGATGTCACAAAGCAAAGCGACTGTACCGAAACATCTTGAAGGCAAACCTGCCGATTGTCTGGCGGTGACCATGCAGGCGGCACAGTGGGGAATGAATCCTTTCGCCGTGGCGCAGAAAACGCATGTGGTAAACGGAACGTTAGGCTACGAAGCACAGTTGGTAAACGCGGTCGTATCCTCTTCCAGCCTGCTAGCGACACGCCTGAATTATCGCTGGAGCGGTGACTGGTCGAATGTTAACGGCAAAACAGATAAATCACCGAATCTGACGGTAACTGTGTCAGCAGTTCTTAAAGGAGAAGCAGAACCCCGTGAGCTTACCATCAGTATGGCGCAAGCCGGAGTGCGTAACTCTCCATTGTGGGAACAGGATCCGCGCCAGCAGCTTGCCTATCTTTGCACGAAACGATGGGCTCGCCTGCACGCTCCTGATGTACTTCTCGGTGTTTACACCCCTGACGAATTACAGGAAACGGCACCGCGCGTTGAGCGAGACATTACTCCGCAAACGACCACTGCTGCGGGAATGAACAGTCTGATCAACGCTAAACCAGCGAAAAAGCCTGATGAGCAAACGCGTAAAGCGGATAGCCGTGATCCAGAAGAAATGCTGATGGCCTTTACCAGCGCAGCGATGAATTACAGCACTGTCTCCGAACTGGATAAGGCTTACAAATACATTGCACAAAAACTTTCAGATGATGACGAACTGCTGGCAAAAGCCACCGACGTTTACAGCGTTCGTCGGGAAGAATTAAACGAAACATCTATGTAACCACCACCGCGGCGCCACGCGCGCCGCACTGCAACCAAGAGAGGTATTTATGAAAGGTGCATTAGGTAAGAAGGAACTCCTGGCGGTGGTGCCACTGTCATGGAGCACTATCGACCGTATGGAGCGCGCAGGGGAATTTCCTAAACGCTGGTATATCACCGATAAACGCTGCGCATGGAACCGTGATGAAGTTGAGCGTTGGCTTGATGAACGTCAGGCAGCAAGCCCGGCAGAGTTCCAGGGTAAAAAACCTCCTGTTCAGCAACGTGTATATCGTCCCGTGAGCAACGCGGCATGAGTGTGCTGCTAAGGCACTGGAGCAAATGGTCAGGATGGTACTTATTCCTGGCCTCTGTTTCTGCATGGCTTTATCTGCTGGCATTAATTTTCAGAGAGGGTTGGATTAAGTGAGAAAGTTAAGCCGACTTGAAAAATATCACATGAACAAGGTTTCAATGCGCAGCCCTTCAAAGGTTGTTGCCGTTACTCCTGCGGCGATAGAGATCGAAAAACGCGCGATTGAAAGAGAGAAAAAAGGGCAGTTCCGCATTGCCGCCCACCTTTGGCTTCAGTGTATGGATGTTGCTTCTGGTGATGTTGAGCGTGCAAGGATCGCGGTTCGCAGGGACCAATGTATCACAAAAGGTAACGGCCTTCGCCGTGGCGACTATAGCGGTATAGGATGTTGCGGGGTGGTTTATGACTAAGAAATACACACTAATCTATGCAGATCCACCCTGGGTATACCGGGACAAAGCCGCAGATGGTAATCGCGGTGCCGGTTTTAAATATCCGGTTATGAGTGTGATGGATATCTGCCGCCTTCCTGTGTGGGATTTGGCCGATGAAAACTGTCTGTTGGCCATGTGGTGGGTGCCAACACAACCACTCGAAGCACTAAAAGTTGTTGAAGCCTGGGGATTCCGTCTGATGACCATGAAGGGATTCACGTGGATAAAATGTGGTAGTCGACAACCAGATAAACTGGTTATGGGTATGGGTCACATGACTCGCGCCAATAGTGAAGATTGCCTGTTTGCAGTAAAGGGAAAACTACCTCCGCGCATTAATGCAGGGATCGTTCAGTCATTTACCGCACCGCGGCTTGAGCATTCAAGAAAACCAGATGTCGTTCGTGAAAAACTTGTGCAATTGTTAGGCGATGTTTCTCGCATTGAACTGTTCGCCCGCCAGTCGTCTCATGGCTTCGATGTTTGGGGTAATCAGTGCGAAGACCCGGCAGTGCAACTACACCCTGGATACGCGTTGGATATTGCCAGATTAACAAATGCATTCAGCAATGCTCCGCTGTCACCAACAGACAACCAGGGGCGGGAGCGTGCAGCATGAACCGGGCATCACCAGCAGATTTAAGGAAATGCCTTGAAACTGCAAACATGCTTGCACACAGCGGGATCAGGTTTGTTCCAATTCCCGCTGTCACCGATGCTGAATTTGCAACGCTGTCAGCAATATTCGCAGACAAAATTGAATCACTGGCAGCAGAAGCCGAGATGGAAGAAAATCAGCAGAATAATTAAACGTTATTCCCCCGCCATCCACTTCTCAAACTTCGACGGGGAGAACGGAATCAGATCCGTATGCTCCCCGTCAATCCAAGAATCAATCATATCGGCCCACTGCTGCAACATGTAGGCGCGCTGTCTGGCGTATTCCGCTTTGTTATATACGGCGCGCACACCTTTCTGCTCATGTGCCAGAGCCTTTTCAATCCAGTCTGAAGGATAACCAGCCTCATGCAACAACGTACTGGCTGTACGGCGCATATCGTGTACGGTGAAGTCCTGAATATGCTCACCATCTTCATTTATTATTTTCACCGTTCTGTCGATCAGAGAGTTCAGTGCGGCATTAGATAATGGCTTCCGGAAATTGTAACGACCAGGAACCAGGTATTCACTTCCACCAGCGCACATCTGCAACCCGACCAATATATCCTGTGCCTGTTTAGGCAGGTAAATAACGTGCGCCCGGCTTCCTTTCATGCGGTCTGAAGGAATTGTCCATGTCCATTTTTTAAAATCTATTTCATCCCACGTTGCATTGGTGAATTCGCCCTTACGAACCATAGTGATAAGCACCAGTTTTAAAGCCATTTTCATAGTGCCCATAGCACCAATGGCATCCAGCGTGCGGAAGAACAGGCCAATTTCTTCTGGTGTCAGTGTTCGCTCTCGTGGTTTAAATATGGCGATAGACGAAGGTTTAATGTCAGCCGCAGGATTAAACAAACCATGACCACGGTCATTGGCGTGACGGTATACGCTACTGATGATCTCCCTGGCCTGCACTGCTGTTGCCCGGCCACCGCGTTCGACAATCCGGTCACACAAATCACGAACCATCGATGTGGTAATTTCAGCCATCATTTTATTGCCAAGAACCGGAAGTATGTCACGGTCGATCACCGCCTGTTTCATTGCGCGGGTACTGTCAGCCAGGATGACGTGTTTCATATAACTGTCGGTATGTACCGCAAACGTCTCGGCACCACGAATCTTTTTGATACCGTCACGTTTAGCCGCAGCCGGTGACTGGCCTGCTTTAAGCAGCTTCTTTGCAGCAATCAGTTCTTCTCGCGCTTCTGCCAGGCTGATACCGTCACGCCCATACTGCCCGATTACCAGTGTTTCGCGGCGACCGTTGATACGGTAGTCATAGCGAAACGAGACCGTACCTGACGTAAGCACAGCTACATACAGCCCGTCACGATCGGAG
>ENA-OWOD01000635-OWOD01000635.1-gut-metagenome-genome-assembly--contig:-NODE-635-length-21504-cov-4.555001_pt1 | contig 21504 bp, 18 predicted proteins | sample MGYA00248256_ERZ651792 | MGnify/ENA primary metagenome ERZ651792 (study PRJEB26908, sample SAMEA4031714) | gut metagenome | biome: gut; feature: normal infant; material: stool | place: China | collected 2015...
GGTTCGGTAACCTGGCGATACCGCGTGTGGGTCAGGAAGTGATAGTGGACTTCCTGAACGGGGACCCGGACCAGCCGCTGGTCATGGGGCGGACGTACCATGAGGACAACCGTTCGCCGGGGAGTCTGCCGGGGACGAAGACGCAGATGACGATACGGTCGAAGACGTATAAAGGAAGCGGTTTTAACGAGCTGCGCTTTGAGGACGCCACGGACAAGGAAGAAATCTACCTGCACGCCCAGAAAAATATGCAGGTCGTGGTGCTGAACAGCAAGGATAAGCGGGTCAACTATGACCGGGCGGTCAGCATCGGGCATGATGAATTCCTGGTGGTGGCAAATGACCGGAAAGTGACGGTTGAAGGTAAACAGGACCATAAAACCACCAAAGACCACGTCAGCCTGACAGAGGGCAATCAGGGACTGGAGGTGAAAGGCGATCTGGCACAGAAAATAAGCGGCGCGCTGGGTATCAGCGTACAGGGCGATATTGTTTTACAGAGCGACAGCAAAATCAGTCTGCGGGTGGGAGGTTCATTTGTGGTGATCCATTCCGGCGGCGTGGATATTAAGGGCGCGAAAATCAATCTTAACGGCGGAGGCAGTCCGGGAGACGTGATCCTGCCGATGCGCCCGGTGATCCTGAAAGCCGCAGCCGGGAGTGGTTCGATGTTTGTGGCGCATTGCCCGAAGGAGGATAAGTGATGGAAACGGCACCCGTACAGTACGCTATTGTGGATGGTGCTGTGGAGGAAGGATTGCTGGATTTTCTGAACGAAGTGAATCCCCCACACTGCTGTCTGTATGCAGAACCCATACAGCCGGATCTGGTCGCGCTGGCCCCCTATCTCATGGAAGTTGTTCCGGAGGTTGAAGCATGGCTGAGAGATAAGGCGTCGCCATGGGGAATATATCTGACTTCTGAGTCATCCATGCGTGAGCTACAGCAACACTTCAGACGTTATCTGTGGGTTAGGATCCCCGAACAGGAGAAACCTGTTCTCATGCGATTTTATGATCCCCGGAATATATGGGTATTAGCGGAAGTTCTGACACCCCGCCAGCGTCTTTCTTTTATCAGTCCCGTCAGACAGCTAAGTACCCGTTATGGTGAAGAATATCGTGAGGATAATTTTTCTTCCGTCCGTCCCGCAGAAACTATGAATATAAGGACAGAACGTCAATCACAACTGATGCTGAGTTACAGACAATATAGCCAACTGGAACGAAAGGCACGGGATAATTATCTTGATATATTATCTGCATTTATCGAAGAAAATGCAGAAAAAGAAGGATGGGATGATTCATCAAAAGCTGAATCATCCCGAATTCTGGCAGAAGATTATTTCTCTTTTTGCCAGTCATTAAATATAGCAGATGATCGTTCCGTCAGAACAATGACGCTTATCTTACTGAAAAAAAACATAATCGATCCCCGATATATTCCGGATGACTGGTATGAACAACTCAGTAATCAGGCATATCCGGGACATATTCGGGTACATGAACTTGCACAACAGGAACTGGGATTTATCCCACAATAAAAAGACAAACGGATAGATTATATGACATCTCCATCTTCGACAGCCGGAAAGCCCTGTGTGGAATGCGGCATTCCTGATCCATGTATTTTTGATGTTATTAGTGATTTTCCTGAGGCCGGTGAGAAACATTTCTGGTCAAAAGAAGGAGTGGCGCGTTTTAAGCTACTGGATGATGGTTCCGGATGTGATGGTATAATTACCATTACCTACCAGTGCGACAACAGTGGGAGACATGAGGCATGGTTAGAGGAAGAATCAGAAAACAGTCGTAAGATACTGCAACCTTTTGGAATACCTAATAAGGTCACTTTGGATGATAACTTGTCTGAAGGTGAAATAATTGCTATGGGTACATTTCGTGTACCATGGGATTATTTGGGGGCAATATCCTCTCCACTTAAGAATCATTATGAGCCTGCCCATTATTCAGTCAGAATTGACAGTTGTTACGAATGTGGCAATTATGTTGAAATTGATGTTTATCCTACAATGGAAATTCGGTTTACTACAGGGTTCAGCTATGAGATTTCGTCATCAAAACAGACGCGAACAGTAAAAGAGCGGCGTGACGAAAGAAAAAAAGCCAGGGACGCAATGGAGAACACCAAGCCCAGGGATAAAAATAAACTCCGTAGCGGCTGGACAAATACCACGGCTGAGTTTGAGTGGATAAACAAGACTTCCCTGACTGTCGATTTTGGCGTAAAAATAGCCAATGTTGAACACGCAAGTGAATATGAAAAAGAGATAAAAAAACTTCGACAAACAAAGCAACTGGAACAGATAGGAAGAATTGACTCTCTGGTCAAGAATGTCAATAAATATTTTGCGCCAGATCCTGACAATAATAATGGTACGCGCAAATATGCATTGTTCAGTGCAAAAATAGAACCCGTTAAACTGGGTATATCATATGCCTATCAATATACCGATATCCAGGATGGCCCCTGTCATTTTTATGGTTTGTTTGGTGCCCCATTTTTTGAAGCGTCGTTCAGATTCGATATTATTTCATTTATATGTGCATACTGTAAAATCGAGTCATTGGTCAACAGATGTCGTGAATATCTCCGTAAAAACGGAGCCAGTGTTGAATGCTATATCGAGATTTTAGCGGAGATTAATCTTGATCTTGGCGCAGTATACGCTGAAAAGGATAAGAAATGGGAGTTTAATGTAAAGGAAAGTAACATCAAGCTCGGTTTAAAAGGGGTGGTGAGTGCGACGTTTGAGGCGAATGTTTTTGTTGTGCAACTGACCGCAGAAGCGACCGCTTCTATAGAGGCGAAAGCTGGTTTTGGATTTGATTCACATGATGACGGACTGGACCTGGCATTATTTCATGACGGCATTAAAGGGAAGTTCGAATTTAAGGCGGATGTATCTTATGGTGAAAGTAAAGGGAAGAGAAAGGGGAAAGAAAAGAGTGAGAAACCCGAGAAGAAAGATACCGTTGAGTGGCAGTTATGTGATCCTATGGAGATAAAAGATTCACCATTGCGGGTTAATTTATACGGTAAAGAACGCACGGTAGAGAAAAAAGTAACACCGCCGAAGCCAGTGACAACGTGGACAATAGGCATGGATTATTAAGTGATATTACAGCAATTAAAATCACTCAATATAATGAGAGTCTTTCCTTTTTAAGAGAAAATAATTATGAAGGTAAAACATTTAATATCGGTTATTTTACTGTCAGGAGGTATTATGGGAGCAGGATTGTACTCGGGTGAAAATCCACAAAAAATCCGCAGTAAGTTTAATATTGAGGAATCATATTGTGCCATCAAAACCAACGGTGTCCTCGGGTTCAGTAATCGAATGAACGCATGGCGAGAGAATGGTGATTCCACCGGGGCCATATCCAGCACCAATGCCATGATGCTGATGGCGAATGGTGAAAATGAAATCAGCCTGGAAATCGGGGCATTAGGATGGTTTTCTGACAAGCCTGCCAGTACGGAAAAACGGGGGCGTTTTTTCCAAAAAGCAGGGTGCAGCCTGGATTTGGTTCGTTTTATTAAACAGGAAGAAACTACGCTTTCTTCGATAAAAGTGACCGTCAACCAGCAGGGCATACCTGAAGCCCGGTCAGACAGCGTGCATTCCGTTATCCGGAAAGAGATCCTGGCAGAGCAGGCGGAACCCGGATTTATAGATCCAGATTATTTTGATGAAACCTATTTTCCGAAAGGGATGAAGGTGTATCAGTTTACACAAAAAGTCACGGTGACGGGGCTTCCTGAATGGGCCTGGACTCGGGCAACCCCCTATACCGGAAGCGACGAGCAGCTACGGAAGTTAAAAGCCGCCTATACCGAAATGGCAACAATTATTAACAGCGGGGACAGAGCACGCCTTAAGTTATATAACACAGAGGCGCTGAAGGCATGGTCAGCCACAACCGGTGACTCTGAGGATGACATATTACTCTCCCACTTTCCGAAAGATAACCTTGAGGGTGGAAAAGCCAAAATACTGCCTATCAGGTGGAACGATTATGCCGTCCGGGTTATGAATAATGGGCGTATGGTGCAATTATATAATAAATCAATGCCAACGTATTCCCCGCTGACTTACCGTTTTACAGATGAAAGTGGTGAAGAGCGTATGGGGTATTACGCTCCGGTATTTTCGCTGATTGATGGTCAGTTTATCCCTGTCACTTGATTAACCTGTTGGGCTACAAATCAGGATGTCCGGTAAGGTGATGATTGCTGAGTTAAGCACCTTACCGTTTTTTTAATTTTTTGGACGGGCCACAGAGCGCCATTGTCACCGGTCCCGCAGGAGAGGAAATCTTCTGCGACGAACATGGTCGGGTACGTGTGAAGTTTCACTGGGACCGTTATCACGGGATGACGGAGGAGAGTTCGTGCTGGGTGAGGGTGTCACAGGCGTGGGCGGGGCCGGGGTTCGGTAACCTGGCGATACCGCGTGTGGGTCAGGAAGTGATAGTGGACTTCCTGAACGGGGACCCGGACCAGCCGATAATCATGGGCAGGACGTACCATGAGGACAACCGTTCGCCGGGGACGAAGACGCAGATGACGATACGGTCGAAGACCTATAAAGGAAGCGGGTTTAACGAGCTGCGCTTTGAGGATGCGACGGATAAGGAACAGGTCTATATCCACGCGCAGAAGAACATGGACACGGAGGTACTTAACGACCGGACGACGGACGTTAAGCATGACCACACGGAAACCATTGGTAACGACCAGAAGATAACGGTGGGGTTGGGCCAGACGGTGAATGTGGGGAGCAAAAAGGAAGGTGGTCATGACCAGAAAGTGACGGTAGCGAACGATCAGCATCTCACGATAAAAAATGACCGGCACAAGGTTGTAAATAACAACCAGACAAGCAAGGTGACGGGAACTGATACCGAAGAAGTCGTCAAAAAACAGAGTATTAAAATAGGTGATAATTACGAACTGAAAGTTGAGCATGGTACAAATATCATATCTGGGGACAGTATTGAGCTAATTTGTGGGCAGGGAGAGAGCGGGACTTGTTCCATAAAACTGGAGAAAACAGGAAAGATAATAATACGGGGGACGGAGTTTCTATTTGAGGCTACCGGTCCTGTAGATATTAAAGGAAAAGATATTCATCTGAACGGATAGTGCAGGATATAAAACATGGTGATTGTATTTGCTTTATACGCCTGTGAATCACCATTTGTGATTGTTTAAATTAATCATAGCATGACTTATTCAGGAATCAATAAGCATGATAGAAATGAAAAATAACACGCCATTTCCTTTGTTGTCATTTGAAAAATATGGTCGTTATGGTCTTTTGTTTGATGTTATTGCTATTAAAATGTCATTGCGAATTAAAAATGGATTTTATGCTGATCTTGCTGAGTTTCAAAAAGAATTGTCCATGTCTGATGAATACTATGGGGAGTCTGAAACAAGTAGTCTAAAATCTGAAACAGACTTAGTTCTTTGTAAAAGAAATACAGATATTCACGTGACAGGTAGTGCTCATGCCCCTTCAGGGGATAAGTCTCAGTGGAAGGCTTGTGTGAGGGTTAATAGTTTTTCTAAAGAACTGAGTTTATCTGGTGTCCGCTACTTACAATATGAGCGAAATCGTTGGCAGATGAGCTTACCAGATAAAATTATTAATGTTCCTCTACGCTATGAGCTTGCTTACGGTGGTATTTGGCAACCAGATGGTATGGAGAAATTGGTTTTTTCAGCAAACCCTGTAGGTTGTGGATATTATCCTGATATTTCTCAACTTAATACAAGTTGTCAATATAAACTCCCACAAATAACCAGCTCTGCTTTGTCAGAAAACGCTACCATTTTTAATGGGGAATCTGACTTTTTTCAAGGTGTTGGCCCTGTATCTCGATGGTGGAAAAGTCGCCTCCAGTATGCAGGAACCTACAATGAAGTATGGCGTGAAAAGCGCTATCCCTATTTGCCGGATGATTTTGATGAGCGGTTCTACAATAGTGCTCATCCGGATATGATATACACGGGGTTTCTCTCTGGCGATGAAAACATCTCTCTTGAAGGTTTTTTTAAATTTGAACAGGTTGTTAAGACAAAATTGCCAGGTATACGACCTGTACTTATATTAAAAACCAAGCATAATACATCACATATGTTCTTACCTGTTGCGGATACAATGGTTATCGATTTAAGTCGACAGGAAATATACCTTACCTGGAGATTAACAATACCTGATTTTTTTGGAATGAAAGAAGGAGTGCTGAGTTGTATTATTCCTGAATGTATAGGGAAAAAATATTATGGGTAACTATCATATCGGGGATGGTGAATGTAGATTTAGAGTCGTGTGTTCTTCACCAGATGTATGTGAAGTAGGAGGTTACAAGGTTCCTTTTGACAGTTACCAGACTTTAGATAGTGAAAGACAGTACAGTTCAACGGTATGGGCGCGTGGATGCAGAGCTTTAAATGTTGGTTCAGTGATTGCTGGAACTCAAAGTAATGCCGGTAAAGGTGTCATATCCGGTACATCTCAAGGAACGGGTGACTGTGTTATTTTAACGGGAAGTCCGACTGTAACAATAGAAGGGAAACCTGTTGCTTATCATGGTTCAGTTGTTGGGATTAATAACCACAACTGCCTTGGTAAATTGTATACCAAAATAAAATCACCAATGATTTCTGTCATTGATAGAACTTTTAATTATGAAAGGACTGCTGAAGTAATACACGATTTACTGCTTCTGAAGGATCTCCTCTCTGTTGGTAATATTTTTGACGGAGATATTTCACCTGAGGTTAAAAATGATTTATTTCAAATAAAAGATCCTGACCAATCATGGGGGGAGTTTTTTTCAATAAAGAATATCAGAGAATCTCTCAGGAATGGTATTGAAGGAGATAAATCTCAGATCAGAGAATGGTTTGGAGAGAACACACTTACTCAAATGGGGAATGGAGCAATCACCACTTTACATGGTGTGGCGGATTTAGCCTTAGTTACATTCGATGCTCTGTTAGATACGGCAACGGCAACGGTTGCTTGCCCGATAGGCGAAGATGGGTTATGTGAACAGGCAAATATAAATTTAAATGAAAAAGAACAGGCTTTATTTAATATTAGTAATTCATTGATAAATGGGCAAGCATGGGATGCACTTAAAAAAATGATAATGGATACAAATAATGGTGATCAGATTGCTCTGGAGCATTTTGCCAGCTTTTTATGGGGCTTTATGATACCCGCAAAAATACCAGAAGAAAATATCTCTGGGAAAGTATTTGTAGAGCCAGTAGTTTTAGAAGGTGGTGCTGGTGGCAATTGGACAGTATTTGATGAGGTTTTAGATTCAAATGTAATAAAGCAATTGACTTTAACAGGCTGTGGAGCGGCCTGTGGGGAAATGTTGCTTAGGGATAGGTATATTTTTGTCACGCAAAATGTAATTGGAACAGAATTAACATCTATGACGTCGCTGGCAAACAAGCTTAATAAATTTGATGTCGGCTGGGAAGGGAATGCAGTGAGCGAATCTAGTTTATATGCCCTCAGTAATACTGGTTCATGGGGAGCAATGATGTGGGATTCTGGAAGTAAAGTAGGGCATTGGGTACTTGTTAAGGGTGTTGATGATGCTGGGAATGTGATAATATATGATCCATATCAAGGGAGTCGATATCTGATGACTGAACAGGAATTTAAGGAGGTATGGAATGGGCATAGTGTTTACAAACCATAATATTGATTTGTTATCGGTTGAATTTGATGAGATTACAAAAAATTGTAATTACACTTTTAGTGTAGATGGAGAGACGGCTATCTTTACTGCTAGAATATCAATAATAAGAAATATAAAGGGAATTAAATATAGCGAAGAACTTGATAAATTTATAATGTCAATAATGCCATTGCAGCCTAAAGTATCAAAAATTTTGGGAGGTGTTACTTGGGATTGTATTTGTGGTAAGGAAGTTGGATTTCCTGTGAGATTAATTGGTAAGTGAAGGGTGGTGAGGTATTTCTATATTTTTTTCGTGAAAGTCTTTAAAACTGAAATTATCTTGTTGGGAGCCCAAGGTGAGATCATAAAACGTATTATTTTATAAATATTGTTATGCAGGGAAAGGTCAAGTAATGCTGCTTTTTTGTACTAAATAATTCGCATTTTATGTTCAATAATTGAGGTGTTCCTTATTACCTAAAGCTGTTTTTCATTGCTTATACATGATCAAATACTCCTTACATAATTAAGGAGAACAAAATGGAACTTAAAAAATTGATGGAACATATTTCTATTATCCCCGATTACAGACAAGCCTGGAAAGTGGAACATAAATTATCGGATATTCTACTGTTGACTATTTGTGCCGTTATTTCTGGTGCAGAAGGTTGGGAAGATATAGAGGATTTTGGGGAAACACATCTCGATTTTTTGAAGCAATATGGTGATTTTGAAAATGGTATTCCTGTTCACGATACCATTGCCAGAGTTGTATCCTGTATCAGTCCTGCAAAATTTCACGAGTGCTTTATTAACTGGATGCGTGACTGCCATTCTTCAGATGATAAAGACGTCATCGCAATTGATGGAAAAACGCTCCGGCACTCTTATGACAAGAGTCGCCGCAAGGGAGCGATTTATGTCATTAAAATCCGTCTTCATATTATTTGCGATGTCCCTGATGAACTTATTGATTTCACGTTTGAATGGAAAGAGCTGAAGAAATTATGCATGGCAGTCTCCTTTCGTTCAATAATAACAGAACAAAAGAAAGAGCCAGAAATGACGGACAGATATTATAGCATTTCTGCTGATTTAACCGCAGAGAAGTTCGCCACAGCGAACCGAAATCACTGGTACGTGGAGAATAAGCTGCACTGGCATCTGGACGTGGTAATGAATAAAGACGACTGCAAAATAAGAAGAGGAAATGCAGCAGAATTATTTTCAGGGATACGGAAGATCGCTATTAATATTTTAACGAAAGATAAGATACTCAAGGCAGGGGCAAGATGTAAGATGTGAAAAGCAGCTGCGGACAGAGACTACCTCGCGTCAGTCCTTGCGGGGGCGGGCTTTCGTATTCTTGCTCTGCAAGGGATGATAAAAAGTGCAACTTTATTCCACGCAGCTATTTAGACAGCGTACAGTAAACAAACGAAAGTTGTTATTTCAATGGTCAGGGCAAGAGCATGAAGTGTTTACTACACACTATGCTCTTGTCCTGGAGTCAGGTCTTGTTTGGAGGGATAAATGGTAGATATTGTCGAGGCCGATAAAACGGATATTTATTTCATTCAGGAGAGTGTTTATGGCAAAATCGGGTTGCCAGCTTTTGGTAATACAATAGGACCATCCGCACAGCAAGTTGTTAAAAAGGTATTCGCTGTCGTTAAAGAACGAGATAAGACACATGCAAAACAGAGATTATTGTTGGAATATAATGGTAACAAACTCTGGATGAATGCTATTGATGGCAGTGAAGCTATCCTACCAACAGAATTTTCTAAGCGATACGAACTTTCATTATTCAATACTACTAATTTTGGAGAAGATCCTTTTCCTGATGTTAATTTATATAATAATATGAAATCAAGTTTTTTTGTAAGGTTTGGTGGAACATCCCATCCCGAGGCTTGGGCTATTTATAATGCAAGTACGAAAGAGGTTAAATATATAGAAACTGCAAGAGAAATTGATAAAATATTCAGTGATTTTAACTTGAGTGGTACATTGCCAATTCACATTGGTCAATGATTTTTTAAATTGTGTGATTAAATAATTGAACATTAATGATGATTTATAGCATCATTATTATTCTATAACATGAATAAACGGATTGAATGTGTTATGTTAAAAATGAGTTTATACGTAATAATATTGTTATTTTCCCTTCAGTTTAGTGCAGCCATTACTGGCAAGGAAAGTGAGGTTGTTTCACCATTATTAATGGATGTTAATCCTTCACTAACAATGGAAAATATTTCTGAATTATCCACATCATCGGAACCATCGCAACAGGGGGTATTTCCTGTAATATGTACTCGACTTCATCCTGGCTCCGTAATGAAACGTCAGTTATTAACCGGCTGGGGGCCTGTTTTTATAATTGGTGATGATCCTTTTTCTCTGCGCTGGATGAGTGAACATCTGGAGATCCTTAAATCGCTAAATGCCCTTGGTTTGGTTGTTAATGTTGAATCAGTAGAACGAATGGAGGTATTACAGCAGCGGGCTGATGGGTTATTGTTATTGCCAGTTATCTGCGATAATTTTGTGCAAGCTCTGCAATTAAATGCTTATCCGGTATTAATCACAGAGATGGAAATATCACAATGATTAATAACATAATTACTGCTAATAATATGGTGATTTTGAAAATGGTAATCCTGTTCACGACACCATAATCAGAGTTATGTCCTGTATCCGTTCAGTAAAATTTCACGAATGCTTTATTAACCGGATGCGTGAATGTCATTCTTCAGACGACATAGACGTCATTGCGATTGATGGAAAAGCACTTCCACACTCCTGTGATAAAAGTCGTCGCAGGAGAGCGGGCTTTCGTAGTCTTCCCCGACTCTCCCCGGCCCTAAACACAACCCCCACTCACCACAACCTAAACTCATCCGCATCCTGCCATGCCGGAAACTTTTCTCTATATTCCCGCAATGCCATCATCGATAGCTCCGCATCAATGCGCGTTGCCTGATGCGCGTCGGCAGTAGCGATAATCTCGCCTTGTGGATTAATCACCCGGCTGTCACCGCGATAATGGCAGCCGTTGCCATCGCTGCCGACGCGATTACATCCCGCAACATACGCCTGATTCTCAATCGCGCGGGCTGTCAGCAATGCCTGCCAGTGCAGAGAACGCGGTGCAGGCCAGTTGGCAACGTAGATGGCGAGGTCATAATCGTTGAGATTGCGCGACCACACCGGAAAACGTAAGTCGTAGCACACCAGCGGCAAAATACGCCAGCCGCGCCATTCCACAATCACTCGCTCATTGCCCGCTTTATAATGCAGATGCTCATCTGCCATGCGGAACAGATGACGCTTATCATAAAAATGTACCGTGCCGCCCGGCTCAACCAGCAAAAAGCGGTTAACCGAATCAGACTCCGTTTGTAATGCAACACTGCCTGCAATCAGCGCATTGCACTGCTGCGCTTTAGCGGTCATCCAGTTCACTACGTCATCTTGTGCTAGCGACGAAGCTGCCGCTTCCATGGCAAAGCCGCTGGTAAACATCTCCGGTAGAACGATCACATCGCGCCCGGTAATACCTTCCAGTTGACGATCAAAATGGCGCAGGTTGGCAGGACCATCCATCCACACCAGTGGTTGCTGCAAAAGCGTAATCTTCAAACCAGGCACGGTGTACAACTCCTTTATGCGAAGGGTTTTATAACTCTAACACCTTATCAGGCAGTTGCCTTAGCGCAGAATAAATTGATAACAAATGCTGATATTGGAAATATCTGATTGCAAATTATCGTGTTATCGCCAGGCTTTAGGGAGTTAATCACATGGGCAGGATAAGCCCGGGAGGAATGATGTTTAAGGCAATAACGACAGTCGCCGCTCTGGTCATCGCCACCAGTGCAATGGCGCAGGATGATTTAACCATTAGCAGTCTTGCAAAGGGCGAAACCACCAAAGCGGCGTTTAATCAGATGGTGCAAGGGCATAAGCTGCCTGCCTGGGTGATGAAAGGCGGTACTTATACTCCCGCACAAACCGTGACATTGGGAGATGAGACGTATCAGGTGATGAGCGCGTGCAAACCGCATGACTGTGGCTCGCAACGTATCGCTGTGATGTGGTCCGAGAAATCTAATCAGATGACGGGGCTGTTCTCGACTATTGATGAGAAAACGTCGCAAGAGAAACTCACCTGGTTGAATGTGAACGATGCGCTTTCGATTGATGGCAAAACGGTGCTGTTCGCGGCGTTGACCGGCAGCCTGGAAAACCATCCGGATGGCTTTAATTTTAAATAATTAGCGGATAAAGAAACGGAGCCTTTCGGCTCCGTTATTCAATTACGCGGCTTCAACTTTCCGCACTTTCTCCGGCAACTTTACCGGCTTCGTCGCCAGCTCTTCCGGATCAAAGTCATCAACGTTAATACTGCGCAGACGGCTTTCTTCAGCTTTCACCAGAATAGCGGCTTCATCTTTATCAATCAGCCCCTTCGCCAGCGCGTTGTGCGCCAGTTCATCCAGACGGGTAAACGGCAGGTTTTTACCCAGCTCTTTACAGATCCGCTGATGAATCGGGTCGGCGGCAATCACATCCACCAGCGCCTCTTCCAGTAAACCAACCGGGTTATGCTTGCTCGGTGTCAGGTACTGACCGCGACCAATACGTGAACGGGTGGCATTCGGCACTTGTAAAATCTTCGCCACCTTATGATCCAGCTTGTCAGACGGTGCCAGATAATGACGTCCGGTCGGGAAGATCACCACATTCAGCAGCCCGGCAACCACGCGGTTCGGGAAGTTTTGCAGTAAATCGTCCATCGCCTGTTCTGCCTGATACAGCGCATCCTGTACGCCCCAGTGCACCAGCGGCAGGTCGGCTTCATTACGGCCTTCGTCGTCATAACGCTTCAAAACGGCAGAGGCGAGGTAAAGCTGGCTTAAAATATCCCCCAGACGGGCCGAGATGCGCTCACGACGTTTCAGGCTGCCGCCCAGCACCGCCATCGAGACATCAGAAAGCAGGGCGAGGTTGGCGCTCAGACGGTTCAGGTGCTGATAGTAGCGTTTAGTGGCATCGCCGGTTGGTGTGCTGCTGGTTAAACCGCGCGTCAGGCCCAGCCAGAAGCTGCGAACTTTGTTGCTACCGACGTGACCGATATGTTTGAACAGCAGTTTATCGAACGCGTTGACGTCATTGTTCTTCGCCGCTTCCATCTCTTCCAGCACGTACGGATGGCAACGAATCGCTCCTTGTCCGAAGATCATCATGCTGCGGGTCAGAATGTTAGCCCCTTCAACGGTGATGGCAATCGGCGCGCCCTGATAAGCACGCGCCAGGAAGTTGCTCTGCCCGAGCATAATGCCTTTGCCACCAGTGATATCCATCGCATCAATAATCGACTGCTGCCCGCGGTGGGTACAGTGATACTTAACGATAGCCGACAGCACGGCAGGTTTTTCACCGAGCATAATGCCGTAGGTAATCAGCGATGCCGCAGCATCCATCACGTAGGCGTTCCCGGCAATACGCGCCAGCGGCTCTTCAATCCCTTCCATCTTACCAATAGAGATTTTGAACTGACGACGAATATGCGCATACGCGCCCGTTGCCAGCGCCACCGATTTCACGCCGCCGGTTGAGTTGGAAGGCAGGGTGATACCGCGGCCTACCGAGAGACACTCCACCAGCATCCGCCAGCCTTGCCCGGCCATTTTCGGCCCGCCGATGATGTAATCGATCGGCACGAACACATCTTTACCTCGCGTCGGTCCGTTCTGGAACGGTACGTTCAGCGGGAAGTGGCGACGACCAATTTCCACGCCCGGCGTGGTGGTCGGGATCAGCGCACAGGTAATACCTAAATCTTCTGCGCCACCCAGCAGTTTTTCCGGGTCGGAGAGTTTAAACGCCAGCCCAAGCACGGTCGCAATCGGTGCCAGCGTAATGTAGCGTTTGTTCCAGGTCAGACGCATCCCCAGCACCTGCTGGCCCTGCCATTCACCCATGCAGACAATCCCGGTATCCGGGATAGCGCCTGCATCGGAACCCGCTTCCGGGCTGGTCAGTGCAAAGCAAGGGATCTCCTGACCACGCGCCAGACGCGGCAGATAGTGATCTTTCTGCTCGTCAGTGCCGTAATGTTGCAGCAGCTCGCCCGGACCTAATGAGTTCGGCACGCCGACGGTAATCGCCAGGATCCCGCTCACGCCGGAGAGTTTTTGCAGCACGCGAGACTGGGCATAAGCCGAGAACTCCAGCCCGCCGTACTCTTTTTTGATGATCATCGCGAAGAAACGATGCTCTTTAAGGTACGCCCATAACTCCGGCGGCAGGTCCGCCAGCTCATGAGTAATCTGGAAATCATTCGCCATCCGGCAGGCTTCTTCTACCGGACCGTCGAGAAACGCTTGCTCTTCAGCGGTCAGGCGCGGCTGCGGATAGTTATGCAGCTTTTTCCAGTCCGGCTTGCCCTGGAACAAGTCGCCCTCCCACCAGGTGGTGCCCGCATCAATCGCTTCTTTCTCAGTGCGCGACATCGGCGGCATCACCTTACGGAAACCGCGAAATACCGGTGCGGAAATCATCGACTTACGCATAGGCGCAAAGTTAAATGGCACGAGGATAATGGCCAGAGGCACTAGTACCCACGCCGACCACAGACCAGCAACGCCGAGGACGGCTGTCCAGGCGAGCAAAATCAGACTGCTGATAAATAAGCTCACGCGGTGATAGAACAATGCGCCGAGCAGGACAACCGTAGCGAGAATACTCAAAATCATCATAACGAAAAGCCCCTTACTTGTAGGAGGTCTGACCACTTGTGATGATATGGTTGTAGTGGATGTAAAAACATTTAGCAATGTGTTTACAATATAATTACAACAAAGCTCACATTGTTGCTGTTTTTATCCGCACTTCAGGTCAAAAAGTCCTGGTCATAGCACCTGCCCGTACTTCTCGCTTTTGGCGGTATCCGGTACACTGCATTTTGTCTATTACATTTATGCTGAAGGATATCCTCATGTACCAGGATCTTATTCGTAATGAACTGAACGAAGCGGCGGAAACGCTGGCTAACTTTTTAAAAGATGACGCCAATATTCACGCCATTCAGCGCGCGGCGGTCCTGTTAGCAGACAGCTTTAAAGCCGGTGGCAAAGTGCTTTCCTGTGGCAACGGCGGCTCCCATTGCGACGCTATGCACTTTGCCGAAGAGTTGACCGGTCGCTACCGTGAAAACCGTCCGGGCTACCCGGCGATTGCCATTTCTGACGTTAGTCATATTTCCTGCGTCGGTAACGATTTTGGTTTCAATGATATTTTCTCCCGTTACGTTGAAGCGGTAGGTCGCGAAGGCGATGTACTGCTGGGGATCTCCACCTCCGGTAACTCTGCAAACGTGATCAAAGCGATCGCAGCGGCGCGTGAGAAGGGGATGAAAGTGATCACCCTGACGGGTAAAGACGGCGGCAAAATGGCTGGCACGGCGGATATCGAAATTCGCGTACCGCACTTTGGTTATGCCGACCGCATTCAGGAGATCCACATTAAAGTGATCCATATCCTGATCCAGTTAATTGAAAAAGAGATGGTTAAGTAAGTCTGGCGTAGGCCGGATAAGGCGTTTACGCCGCATCCGGCATTTGTGCTCTGATGCCTGATGCGACGCTGACGCGTCTTATCATGCCTACAATCTGCACCCGAACCGTAGGCCGAATAATGCGTTCACGCCACATCCGACCTGAAAATTCTTAAATCAATCTTCGCCGGGGGCCATGCGCTCCCGCTGTTGTGGAGGTTACCCATGTGCGAATTGCTCGGGATGAGTGCCAACGTCCCTACCGATATCTGCTTTAGTTTCACCGGACTTGTACAGCGTGGTGGTGGAACCGGGCCACATAAAGATGGCTGGGGCATTACCTTTTACGAAGGTAAAGGCTGTCGCACATTTAAAGATCCGCAACCCAGCTTTAATTCCCCCATCGCCAAACTTGTCCAGGACTACCCGATAAAATCCTGTTCGGTGGTGGCTCATATTCGCCAGGCTAATCGGGGCGAGGTGGCGCTGGAAAATACTCACCCGTTTACCCGCGAGTTATGGGGGCGTAACTGGACTTATGCCCATAATGGACAACTGACGGGCTACAAATCACTGGAAACCGGCAACTTCCGCCCAGTCGGTGAAACCGATAGCGAAAAAGCCTTTTGCTGGCTCCTGCATAAATTAACGCAGCGTTACCCGCGCACACCGGGCAACATGGCGGCAGTGTTTAAATATATCGCCTCACTGGCGGATGAACTGCGGCAGAAGGGCGTTTTCAACATGCTACTTTCGGATGGGCGCTATGTAATGGCGTATTGCTCGACTAATTTACACTGGATCACCCGCCGCGCGCCGTTTGGCGTGGCAACGTTGCTGGATCAGGATGTGGAAATCGACTTCAGCTCGCAGACCACACCGAATGATGTGGTCACGGTGATTGCGACACAGCCGCTGACGGGCAATGAAACCTGGCAAAAGATTATGCCAGGTGAATGGCGCTTATTTTGCCTCGGGGAGCGTGTAGTTTGATGCCAGTTGTGGCTGCACAACTTCGTGGCTTAACGGCTTGCTGACCACGTAACGGCCATTGACCACAGAAACGGTCGGTGGCTTACGGGTTTGCTCAAAGTAGTCGTAGCCCGGCTTCAGTTGCTCCCAGAAGTCCTTAAAGTTGGAATATTTATGGCGCTTCATATTGGCGTCGGTCATGCGGAACGGATAAATACTCACTTGCACGCTCGGCTGACCAAACACCAGCGCACCAGTAACGAACTGGAAGATCTCATCAATACCCTGATTGGTCATCGCGTAGCAGCCGATGGAAACACAATCGCCGTGAATCATCAGGTATTTCCCTTCATAACCATGCGCACGGTCATAGGCATTTGGGAATCCAATATTAATCGCTTTGTAGTAACGGCTGTCTGGTTTTAACTGATTACGCTGGACGCTATAAAACCCTTCCGGGCTTTTGAAATCGCCCTGACGCTGTTTTGGCCCTAAGCCGCCGGAATATTTACAGATTTTATAGCTGTCGAGCAGTTGATATTGCTCGCCCATTTTGACGTAGAGATCGAGCGTACGTTCTTCCTTGAAGATCTGGATGTAGACAGGGGATCCCATCAACTGCTGCTTATACTCTTTGCTCACTGGCGTGGTCGAGCTACTGCTGCCCAGCAAACCGGCAAACGAAACGCACGGGATCAACAACATCGCAAGAATTAATGCGATTTTACGCATACTGCTTATTCCTTGATAAAACGGTTACACACGCCAGGACGGCAAAATGAATCCCAAATCGGAATAGTCTGGATTTGGAAGGCTCACATTATCACCAAAAGAGTTTTACGCAAGCCTGTCGGCGCAGGGTTTACAAATTTAGCACAGGTGCAGTTTTCAAGAGTCCGAAAAGCGCATGGATTGTAGATTTATTTCTTATTTCCTAAGATTATGAAACCGCAATAGTAATATGCAAATAAGCAATTAATAATCCCGTTTACTCCTCCGGTCTTTTAAAATTCTCACCTTCATTCAGCTGGTTTATGTCCTTCATGTCTTCGTTCTTGCACGGCAGATTTCTGCATCCAGGCGTGTTTTCGTTATGCGTTTTGCTCCCTTTACTCGCCAGCGCCACCACATCACATATCTCTTTTAGCTACGCCGCCCGCCAGCGGATGCAAAACCGTGCGCGTTTATTAAAACAGTACCAAGCCCATCTGAAAAAGCAGGCCAGCTATATTGTGGAAGGCAATGCCAAAAGCAGAAGGGCGCTGCGCCAGCATAATCGGGAGCAGATAAAACAGCATCCAGAATGGTTTCCTGCGCCGCTCAAGGCGAGTGACAGACGCTGGCAGGCGTTGGTGGAGAATAATCATTTCTTAAGCAGCGACCATCTACATAACATCACCGAAGTGGCGATTCACCGCCTGGAGCAGCAGCTAGGTAAGCCTTATATCTGGGGGGGCACGCGGCCTGATAAAGGCTTCGACTGTAGCGGGTTGGTTTTTTATGCCTACAACAAGATCCTTGAGGCTAAGCTCCCGCGCACGGCCAATGAGATGTACCACTACCGTCGGGCAACGATTGTGGCGAATAACGACCTGCGCCGGGGAGATTTGCTGTTTTTCCATATCCACAGTCGTGAGATAGCCGACCATATGGGCGTATATCTTGGAGACGGTCAGTTTATCGAGTCACCGCGCACCGGGGAAACCATTCGGGTAAGTCGGTTAGCCGAACCTTTCTGGCAGGACCATTTTTTAGGCGCGCGACGGATTTTGACGGAAGAGACGATTTTGTAGGCCGGATAAGGCGTTCACGCCGCATCCGGCGGTTGTGCGCCGGTGTCTGATGCGACGCTACGCGTCTTATCATGCCTACAAATCTGTGCATTTTTTGCGAGCCGCTTTCCCGATTTAACACAACATCATTGCCGACTTTTCCTTTTCTTCTTACCGTTGAGAAAAAGGAGTCGTTATGTCTGAATATCGTCGTTATTACATCAAGGGGGGAACCTGGTTTTTCACGGTAAATTTACAGAATCGTCGAAACCAACTTTTGACCACCCAGTTTCAGACGCTCCGTAACGCTATTATTAAAGTTAAGCGAGACAGACCTTGTGAAATTAACGCTTAGGTAGTTTTGCCGGAGCATATGCATTGCATATGGACATTACCTGAAGGCGATGATGATTTTTCCTCGCGCTGGCGGGAAATTAAAAAGCAATTTACCCATGCTTGTGGATTGAAAAATATCTGGCAACCACGTTTTTGGGAACATGCTATCCGCAATACCAAAGACTATCGCCATCATGTTGATTATATTTATATAAATCCAGTAAAACATGGTTGGGTAAAACAAGTGAGTGATTGGCCATTCTCAACGTTTCACCGCGATGTTGCGAAAGGGTTATATCCCATCGATTGGGCGGGAGACGTAACGGATTTTAGTGCTGGGGAGCGTATCATTTTATAGCTGTGCGCCGATGCCTGATGCGACGCAGACGCGTCTTATCATGCCTACAAAACCGCGCTCACCCGTAGGCCGGATAAGGCGTTCACGCCGCATCCGGCGGTTGTGCATCGGTGCCAGATGCGCCGCTACGCGTCTTATCATGCCGACAAAACCGCACTCACCCGTAGGCCGGATAAGGCGTTCACGCCGCATCCGGCAATATGCACCGATGCCGGATGCCTACATCAACGCCCCCATTATCTTCAACTCCAGCTCATCCGGCACTTCGTTATACGACAGCACATGCAGCCCCGGCGCAAACAACCTTGCGTAGCGCGCCAGCAAGGGGCGCAGCTGCGGCGGCACCAGCAGCACCGGATCTTTCCCCGCCGCTTTCATCTGCTCCTTCACCTGAGGCATCGTGCTCTGGAACTGGTTGAGCATATTCGGATCCACTGGCACGCTATCAAGCATCACTTTGCCGGCCTGTTGCGCCTGATTCACCACGTTGGTCAGCAGATTTTCCAGCTCATTATTCAGCGTATACACCGTCAGCTCCTGCTTGCGAACGAACGGATGGGTAATGCTGCGCCGCAGCGCCAGGCGCACATCGGCCGCCAGCAGAATATGATCTTTAGTCACCGCACTACTGGCGACCAACACGGTGGCGATGGTGACGATATCGCGCAGGGAAACGCCTTCAGTCAGTAGCGCCCGGTACACTTTCAGCAACTGGCTGTAATTGAGCGCCGCGCTCAAATCTTCCGCCAGTCGCGGTGCCATCGACGACAAACGGTTATGCAGCTGAGTAATATCGTCATAGTTAAACAAATCAGGAATATAGCTGCGCACAATCTTATTCACATGGGTGGCAATTACGCTGGCGCTGTCGATCACCTGATACCCCATATTCAGCGCCTTCGCTTTCTGCGCGGGCTGAATCCAGGTGACCGGCATCCCGTACGCCGGGTCGTTCCCCAGCACGCCGTCTATCTCGCCGTAGGTTTCGCTGGAGGGCAGGGCCATCAGTTTATCTGCCGGAATATCCGCTTCATCAGCCTTAATGCCGTTGATGAAAATGGCGTACTGGCTGGGCTTGAGGCGGAAGTTTTCCCGAATACGGATCTCCGGCAGCAGCACGCCGTTGCCGTCGGAAATCACCTGACGTACGCCGCGAATACGCTGGGTGAGCGGGTTGCCCTGCGCTTTATCCACCAGCGCCACCAGTTTGTAGCCGAGGCTTAAACTGATAGGTTCGATCAGCGGAATAGTTTCCCAACTGACCTGTTGCTCGCTGGTTTCTGTCATCGTACGGGTTAGCGTTTCGAGGCTTTTCTCTTCCGCCTCCGCCGCTTGCGGGCGCTTGCTCATCCGCCAGCCGGTAAAACCAAGCAGGGCGCTGAACATCAGGAACGGGAAATGCGGCATTCCCGGCACCACCGCCAGCACGAACATAATTCCAGTGGCGGTGTAGAGAACCGACGGGCTTGCCAGCAACTGATTACGCACGTCATGGGCGATATCACCGTTATCGCTGACGCGGGTGACGATAATCGCCGCCGCGGTGGAGAGCAGCAGGGAAGGGATTTGCGCCACCAGCCCATCGCCGATAGTCATCAGCACATATTGCTGGAAGGCGGCGTCGGCGCTCAGGTTGTATTTGAAGATACCGATACAGACGCCGCCGATCAGGTTGATCGCCAGAATCATCATCCCGGCGATGGCGTCCCCGCGCACAAATTTTGATGCCCCGTCCATTGCGCCGTAGAAATCGGCCTCGCTGGCGACATCTTTACGCCGGGTTTGCGCCTGCGTCTGGTTGATCAACCCGGCGTTAAGATCGGCGTCAATCGCCATCTGTTTGCCGGGCATCGCGTCCAGGGTAAAGCGGGCAGAAACCTCGGAAATACGCTCGGCCCCCTTGGTGACGACGATAAAGTTGATGATCATCAGGATGATAAATACCACGAAACCGACGACAAAGTTGCCGCCAATCACCACCTGACCAAACGACTCAATCACCTTACCCGCCGCGCCCGCGCCGAGATGGCCATGTAGCAGCACCACGCGCGTAGAAGCAACGTTAAGCGTCAGACGCATTAAGGTGGTGATCAGCAAAATGGTCGGGAACAGGCTGAATTCCAGCGGTCTTTTCGCTGACACCGCCACCAGCAGCACCATCACCGCCAGCACAATGTTGAAGGTGAACAGAATATCCAGCAGCGCAGGCGGCAGCGGCAGAATAACCATCGCCAGAATACACAGGATCACCAACGGCACGCCGAGATTGCCGCTGCGCAGCAGCGCGAGGAACGATTTAGTTGTTTTCGCCATCCAGTTTAAGTACCTCTTTGGGAATGGAAATATGTCTGTTCAGGGCCGGGCGCGGCTGTGCGCCCTCGCGCCAGTGTTTCATTTGCAGGACGTAGGTCAGAACGTGGGCGATGGCCCGGTAAAGCTGAAACGGAATTTGCTGGTTCACCTGCGTGGTGTAGTAAACCGAGCGCGCCAGTCGCGGGAACTCGACCACTTCCACCTGATTTTCAGTGGCGACCTGGCGAATATAGAGGGCGATTTCATCGGTGCCTTTTGCCACCACAAACGGCGCGGCGGCGCGAGACTGGTCATACTGCAACGCCACGGCGTAGTGGGTCGGGTTGGTGATCACCACGTTGGCTTTCGGCACCACTTTGCGGATTTGCCCCATCGCCAGCTGCCGTTGCAGCCGTCGCACGCGCGCCTTCACTTCCGGCTTGCCTTCCTGATTTTTGTACTCTT
>ENA-OWOD01000652-OWOD01000652.1-gut-metagenome-genome-assembly--contig:-NODE-652-length-20997-cov-8.221511_pt1 | contig 20997 bp, 10 predicted proteins | sample MGYA00248256_ERZ651792 | MGnify/ENA primary metagenome ERZ651792 (study PRJEB26908, sample SAMEA4031714) | gut metagenome | biome: gut; feature: normal infant; material: stool | place: China | collected 2015...
AAAGCGGAAAAGGTCGATGGCGAATACGTCCAGAAAATCCAGATTTTCTACCGCTTTATCGGCCCATTGGATGCCATCGAGTAACAAAGTCAGAAAAGTCACCTCCGAGAACTATCCTACAGATGCCGGTCGTGAGGGCGAGCTGATCTTTCGGTTGGTGTACCACAAAGCCGGGTGCAGAAAGCCGTTTGAGCGGCTTTGGATTTCCTCGATGGAAGATGTAGCAATCAAGGAGGGCTTTGAAAATCTCAGGTCTGGAACGGAATATGATGCTTTGTATGAAGCAGCACTGTGTCGAGAACGAGCCGACTGGATTGTTGGTATTAACGCTACTCGACTTTTTTCGACCCTTTACGGGCAGACCCTGAATGTTGGTCGTGTTATGACCCCTACCCTTGCTATGGCTGTTATGCGAGAAGCTGCCATTTCCGCATTCAAGCCTGAACTGTTCTACACAGTTCAGATTGGATTGGATGGTTTTACGGCTGCAAGCGAACGCTTCAAAACCAAGGCAGCAGCCGAAGCTGTCAAACAAAGCTGTTCGGTGGCAATCGTTCAGAAAGCTGAATGTAAGGAGAAAACAGAAAAGCCGCCTGCGCTCTATGACCTGACCAGTTTACAGAGAGAAGCCAACCGTGTGCTTGGCTACACGGCACAGCAGACCTTGGACTACACGCAGAACCTCTATGAAAAGAAACTGGTCACTTATCCCCGTACCGACAGCAGGTTTCTGACGGAAGATATGGCACATAGCCTGACCGACCTCGTAAAGCTGGCTTTCCACACATTCCCCGTGGAGGATGTGGATAACATACCAGTTCATGCAGAGCAGGTTGTGAATAACAAAAAGGTCACAGATCACCATGCCATCATTCCGACCAGAGAATTGCAGAAATGCAATCTGAGCGAACTTCCCAAGGGTGAACTTGCAATTTTGCAACTGATCTCGAATCGGTTGTGCGTAGCTGTTGGCGATCCGCACCGATACGCAGAGACAGTTATTGAGCTGGACTGTGGCGGTACCGTGTTTTCCACCAAAGGCAAAACTGTTGTGCAGGATGGATGGAAAGCTCTGGTTCAGAAAAATGATTCGACAAAATCCGACGAAAACGTGCAGACACTCCCTTCTGTTTCCGTTGGTGACGAAATGACCGTCAGCGGCACGGAAATCAAGGAAGGGAAAACATCTCCCCCTAAACACTTTACCGAGGATACTCTGCTTTCTGCTATGGAAACTGCCGGTGCGGACGAAATGCCTGATGAGGTGGAGCGCAAAGGTTTGGGAACGCCTGCGACCCGTGCCGGTATCATTGAGAAGCTGGTTCGCATCGGTTTTCTGGAGCGTAAGGGTGATAAGAAAACCAAACACCTGATTCCGACCCACAAGGGTACGGCTCTGGTAACAGTCATGCCGGAACAGATTCAGTCCCCATCCATGACGGCGGATTGGGAAGAAAAATTGTTGCTCATTGAGAAAGGCGAATATGCCAGCGAGGACTTTATGGACGAGATCAAAGATGTGATTGCCGGTCTGATTCAGAACTATGAAGTAATCCGTGATTCCGAGGTTATGATGTCGAAAGAAGCCAATTCTATCGGCAAATGCCCGCTCTGCGGCAGTGCTGTAGAGGACAAAGCCAAGGCATTTTTCTGTTCCAACAGAGCTTGCAAATTTGCCCTCTGGAAAAACAATCGCTACTTTGCGAGCATCGGCAAGAGCATGACTTCTGCCACGGCGCAGAAATTGCTTGGTTCCGGCAAGGTAAAGCTCAAGAATTGCAAGTCCGAAAGAACGGGCAACACCTTTGATGCCACCGTCTTTATGGAGGTATCAGATGATGGCAAAACGAAGTTCAGTATGGAATTTGAAAATGGAGGAAAGCGCAAATGACAAATGAGTACAACCCGGATGGTAAGGAAATCCGATTTATCGACAGCCATTATAAGGATTTGTTTCATATCCCCGATGGCAGCTGTGTGCAGATTCACTACCCGGATGAAATGGTTGTGAAGCCCTGCACCTTCATTGACGAGTATCATACGCAGATCGGATACAATGTGTTTCATATCTGCCAGTTTGCAGAAATTATGGAGCGCAACGGCGCAAGCTATATGCCGGAGCCTGAGATTATGGGCGATGAAGCCGCATGGAAGGTCGGAAAGGATAGAATCCTTGCGGTGCAGACCTGCGAAGATGGTTACGACTACACCCTGTTGGATGAAAACTACAACGAGATTGATGGCGGTCAGGTTGATAACCCTGAACTGTCCATGCTCGAAGTCCGCCGGGATATTCTGGAATCCTTCGGGCTGGAGCGCCGGGAACTGCGGGCAATGTTCTATGAGGATGTCATGGAGCAGGCTTTTGAAGTCGGCAGACAGGCGGTGGTGGTCAATGACCCTATCGCTGAGCTTGCTTTTAAGCTCGACCGTTTTGCAGAGAACTTCGACCCCTATGAATATATGGATCAGGTCGATGATGTGCAGGCGCATATCCAAGAAATCAAGGCAGATCTTGCCGCTGGTAATACGGCTCCGTATCGTGAGTTCCTGAATACAGCCATTGAAGAAGCCCGTGAGGAAACTGCGGTTGAGGTTGCCAAAGTGCTGAAAAGTCAGCTGGATAAGCTCGACTCTCCGAAGCGTGAGTCGGTCATGGAAAAACTGGCACAGGCCGCAGAAAAAGCTGCGCCTGCCAGTCCCTCTCCCAAACGCAAAGAGCCTGAACGATAAGGAGGACACGGATATGAAAAACGAAAAATGGGATGATGTTCACGGAAATACCACCCCGGATGACAGAATGGTTGCTTTTCTGGAAAGCCCCACGGATTCCTATGCGATTCTTCAGCTGCGGGAAGATGTAGACGATAATATCCCGCTCATGTTTGCAAATTACAGCTACCTTCAGAAGAAAGAAATGGAGCCTGAGATTGACCGTTACGAGGTGGTCTATCATGGCTCCATTTCTATGTCCGAGGATGTGAATCGGCAGCTGGAAGATTTGTATGTAAAGTTCAATATTGACCACCCGGATGATTTCCGTGGTCACAGTATGTCGGTCAGCGACATCGTAGCCTTAAAGGTAGTCGGTGAGGTATCCTTTCACTATGTAGATTCTGTTGGGTTTCAGAAGCTGGAAAACTTTATGAAGTCCGAAAACTACCTGAAAAACGCAGAGATGGCAATGGAAGATGATTATGGGATGATTGACGGTATCATCAATAACGGAAAAGCGTCCGGATTAGAGGAACGTCCTTCGGTGTTGGAGCAGTTAAAGGAAAAGCCCGTGCCGGATGTTTCCCATAAGCCGCCCAAGAGCCACCCGGAAAGGGAGATTGAATGATGGATTTCACACAGGATGAGCGGAACATGATGATGCTTTACAGCCCTGGCACAAGGTCAGGGCTGTGTGAAGCACTGACACTGATGAAGGAACAGCTTTCGGAGGACGAGTCAGAGCTTTTTGCTTTGGCAGACTCGGTTCTCCGTAAAGTTTCAGCCATGGACGATGCCGCCTTTGAGAAGCTGAACCTTTATCCGGATTGATAGGATTGGAGGGATACAATGAACGCAAAAGAGCGATTTTATTCCGGATTAGCAAAAGAAACGATTGGGAAAATCACCTCGAACACAGATAACTGGACTTCGTTTTTGAGAACGATGTCCCGCAACTATGAGTTCACCTATCCGGAACAGGTGATGATTTATGCTCAGCGCCCCAATGCGACCTTTTGCAAGCCCTATGAGGACTGGAACGCTGAAAATTACCGCAGATATGTAAAGCGTGGCTCTACCGGCATTGCTCTGTTTGTGATGAACAGGGATAAACCGTATCTGCGCTATGTGTTTGATGTGGCGGATACCGGCGTTCGCCGTTCTTCCCCGGAACTGAAACCGTGGGAGGTGACGCCTGAAAACCGCTCCTATGTCATGGAAGCGATGGAGCGTACCTTCGGTGTTGCCGCTGACGGGGTACTGGAAGCACAGCTTGAAGATATTGCATCCGCACTGGCGGCTGAGTATTGGGACGATTACAAAAAGCAGTTCCTCGACATCGTTGCCAACAGCTTCCTTGAGGAGTATGATGAACTCAACATCGAAGTAGCTTTCAAAAATGCGGTGGCAAACAGCGTATCCTATACGATGTATTGCCGGTTCGTGGAAAGTCCCGACAACTACTTCGAGCATGAGGATTTCCAGAAGGTGTTTGATTTTAACACCAGACAGACGGTAAATGCCCTTGGTACTGCGGTGAATGCCATCAGCACAAGGATGTTTCAGGAAATCGAAAAAGCGATTGGAGAACATGAGCAGATTAAAGCTACCGAAAGGAGTACAGATTATGAGCGAGATGACTTACAGACAGGCCGGAGATTATCAGATTCCGAACCTTCAGTTGGAGAACGAGGGAGAGAAACCTCTGGGCAAGTACGGCAGGATGCGTCGAGCATTTTTGGAACAGAACAATCCGATGCTCCTGAACGACATGATTCTGACGGAGAGCCTGTTCCCGCACCTGTGGGAGATCGAGGAAACAGCGAAAGCCAGAGTGGAGTTTCTGATGGAGCAGTACCTGAAGGACAGCCCCGCACCGGACAAGGAAACGCAGCAGATGGCGTGGGTGCAGCACATGAACAGCCTGAAAGCACAGGCGGAGGAAGTCGTGATGACGGAGCTTATCAACAGCTGAGTCTGAACCTTTTCCTCTCCGAAAATGAACAAATCAGTTTTATCGACCGAGCAGAGAGCTTTACGCCCTCTGCTTTTTCTTTTGCCCAGGAAGAAATCGACCACTTCCTTCTGCTTGGTAGCAATACCGATGAAGCCCGAAAAGTCGTAGCGCTGGAATATATGAAGCAGAAGCCGTTGGAAGAAATCGTTCAGACCTTAAAGCAGGTCTATCACGGCGGCTATGGTCTGAAAGAAGATAGCGGGAATATCTGTGCGTGGTATGCCGAGGACGGTATCCACCTTGCCAAAGGTTCCTCTGCCATTGACAGCCCCAGAGCGCAGATCGTTTCTTGGGAAACGGTTGCCGAGCGCATTGGAGAACTGCTTGAAAATGGTCGGTTCGCAACTAATGTGGAACTGGTAGAAGCATCCGGATATGAGCGTCAGAAGTTGGCAGAATCCCTGTGGCATCTTTATCACGATTTGAGTGAAGAAGCCCGTTCCAGCAACTATCTGGCAATTCTTCATCAGGAACCGTTTCGTGGTTTCCCTGACGAAACCGCAGACTTGGCTGAAAAGTTGGATGACCCTCGTTTCCACGCAACCTTGGTACAGCAGTATTCGGAATTTAGAAAAACCCTTGCGGAAAATCCCGATCTGCTTCGTTTTCACTATCACAAGCTGAATCTCATTCAGAAACAGCTGTATGAGTTGAATATGCCTTTGCGTGAGTATCAGACCGATATGATGCAGATGCCCCTTGTCCGCCAGTTCATTACGGATGATGAAGTCAATGCAGACTTGACCCGTGGAAGCGGCTTTTCCGGTGGTAAAGCCCGTATTTATAACTACTGGCAGGAGAATCATTCTGCCAAGGAAAAGATGGACTTCCTGAAGCATGAATACGGAACCGGTGGTCATTCCCATGCCTGCTCTGGTGCAACGCACAGCGGTCAGGATCACGATGCCAAGGGTGTTGCTTACACCAAGAGCGGTTGCGATAAATTGCAGATGTCCTGGGCGCAGGTGGTGCAGAGAATCGACGGTCTGATACGAAAGGGACGCTACCTCAGCCCGGAGGAAGAAGCGGAACGACAGGCTATCGAAGAAGCTAAAACTGATCCGTTGGAAGATGTTTATGACCGTTTCGCAGTGATTGATACCGAGGATGGCGAGTATGCGATCTGGGATAATCAGACCGATGACTACTATGTAGACCCGGAAGGCGTTACGGAATACTTCACGGACGAATGGCTTGCCAATGACTATTTGGAGGAAGTTCGTCAGTCCGTAGCTGCGATGGAGTCGGTTCAGCCAGAAGCGCCTGTGGCAGAGCCTGCCGAAGTTGTGGAAGCATCTGCTTCCGAGGAACCGAAATGGAATTATCAGGTCGGTGACACGGTATATCTGGACGATACAGCTTTCCGTGTGGAGCAGATCACGGACAGAGAAGTTCAGCTGCGTGACCCTACGCTTGCTTATCCCATCTTCCGTGCCGAGAATCGTGAGAATTTCGAGCGTATGCTCTCTCAGGACGAAAGAAACCATGCGGTAAGGGTTGATGCCCAAACCGAAGAAAAGCCCGTTACAGAGGATTTTCTGGGCAAAACCGAACCGAGGGACTACACCCCTGAGTATCAGCTGTTAGACCGTCTGCGTATGGACTGCGAATACTTCCTTGGTGCAGGACAGCACAGCGAAAAGCATCTGTGGGCAGGCAACCGCCATGCACAGATTGCCAAGATGCGTGAGCTGTATGAAATGATTCCCGACAAACCAGAATGGCTGACACCTGAGATGATTAACAGCTACGAGGAGCGCATGGCTCCCCGCTATCTGGTTGCCGCCTACCATCACTTTGAAAACGGCTTCGATGATAAACTGGACTACTACACTCTGGAAGAAGCGGAAAAAGCTGCCCAGGGCTATGTGGACGGAACCATGGAGGATGACGGATTCAAGTACGATGGTGCTGCCGTTTACGATCAGCAGGAGCATAAGTGCATCCGTATCTATGGGGACTACCCTGACGAAAAGGCACACGCACAGGTCAGAGCCAGTGCGGAACCCGAACAGCAGGAACCGGAACACTTCATCGATCATTTTTATGTTGCCGAGGACATTCAGAAGCGGGGTGCGCTGGACATCAAGGAATACAGTTCCTTTGATGATGCCCTGCGAGCCTACTATGCACTTCCTGACACGCAGAGAAAAGCCCTGGGTGCAATGAATACCAGAGATCTGCCGGGTAGTCTGGACTTCGTACAGTGCGTAGATGGAAAGGACACCATCATTCAGGATTATGCCCAGGTGGACGGATGGCAGAATGCCGAAGTCATGGACATTATCGCTCAGCTTGAGCAGTCCATCACCACCAGAGAAATCCCACCTGTTCCTGCGGTGAACTTCCACATCACGGATGACAACATCGGTGAAGGTGGACCGAAGCAGAAATTCGCAAGAAACATCGCAGCCATTGAAACTCTGTTCAAACTGGAAAGCGAGAACAGGAACGCCACTACCGAAGAACAGGAGATTTTGTCGAATTATGTCGGTTGGGGCGGTCTGGCAGATGCCTTTGACCCGGACAAGGGAAATTGGGCGAAGGAGTATCAGACACTGAAAAACCTGCTTTCCGAAGATGAATATGCTGCGGCAAGAGCTTCCACCCTGAACGCACATTACACCAGCCCTACGGTCATTCGCTCCATCTACGATGCGGTCGGACAGATGGGCTTTGAAACAGGAAATATTCTGGAGCCTGCTATGGGTATCGGCAACTTCTTTGGTATGCTCCCTCCTGAAATGCAGAGCAGCCGTTTGTATGGTGTGGAACTGGATTCCATCACCGGCAGAATTGCTCAGAAGCTCTATCCCAACGCAGAAATCAAAGTAGCCGGTTTTGAAACGACAGACCGCCGAGACTTTTACGATCTGGCTGTGGGTAATGTCCCTTTCGGCAACTACAAAGTGTCCGACAAGCCGTATGACAAGCTGGGATTCTCCATTCACAACTATTTCTTTGCCAAGGCTTTGGATCAGGTTCGTCCCGGTGGTGTGGTCGCTTTTGTGACAAGCCGTTACACCATGGATTCCAAGAACTCTGACGCAAGGCGATATATGGCGCAGAGGGCGGAACTGCTTGGTGCAATCCGTCTGCCAAACGATGCCTTTAAGAAAAACGCAGGCACGGAAGTCGTGTCCGACATCCTGTTCCTGCAAAAGCGTGACCATCCGATTGACATTGTACCGGAATGGGTAAACCTTGACCGCACCGAAGAAGGACACACCATGAACAGCTACTTTGTCGCTCATCCTGAAATGGTTCTGGGCGATACGGTGGAAGAAAGTACCGCCTACGGCATGGACATTACAGTGCGTCCCATTGAGGGCATGGAACTGTCCGAACTTCTGAAAGAAGCAGTTTCCCACATCCAAGGAACCTATCAGGCTGTGGAGCTTCCCGAAGCTGACAAGGGTAAGGAAATCGAAACCATTCCTGCAACCCCGGATGTAAAGAATTTCTCTTATACCGTGGTGGATGGCAATGTGTACTTCCGTGAAAACTCCCTGATGCGCCGTGTAGACCTGAATGAGAAAGCAAAAGACCGTGTGATGGGCATGGTGGAACTTCGTGGTATCGTCAACGAGCTGATCGAATATCAGCTTGAGGATTACCCGGATGAAATGATTACTCAGAAACAGGCAGAACTGAATGATGCCTACGATGCGTTTGCCGCAAAGAACGGGCTTATCAATAATCGAGCCAATGGTCAGGCATTTGCTGACGATTCCTCCTACTATCTCCTGTGTTCTCTGGAAAATGTGGATGAGGACGGCAATCTGAAAAGCAAGGCGGATATGTTCACCAAGCGAACCATCAAGCCGGAACGCAGAGTGACGAGCGTGGATACGCCGTCCGAAGCTCTGGCAATCTCTATCGGTGAGCGTGGCAAGGTGGATTTGCCGTTTATGGCACAGCTGCTTGGAACACCTGGAGAATACGATGCGATTCAGGCAGAGCTTCGAGGGGTGATCTTCAAAGACCCGATGGCTCCCGATGCTGTGGAAGTTGGATGGCAGACTGCCGATGATTACCTTTCCGGTGATGTAAGAAGCAAGCTGCGTGTCGCACAGATGGCGGCAGACAGGGATTCTTCCTTCCACATCAATGTGGAAGCCTTGCAGAAAGCACAGCCGAAGGACTTGGATGCGTCCGAGATTGATGTGCGTTTGGGTGCAACATGGATTGATGCCGATTATATTCAGCAGTTCATGGAGGAAACCTTTGAAACGCCGTATTACTTGCGCCGTTCCATTGAGGTCAAGTTCTCCGAGCTGACCGCAGAGTGGCGCATCAACGGTAAGAGTTCTCCCAACTACAACGATGTGGCGGCGTATGTCACCTACGGTACAGAGCGAGCCAACGCATATCGGATTCTGGAGGAAACGCTGAATCTGAAGGATATTCGTATCTATGATACGATTGAAGATGCAGATGGTAAGCAGAAGCGTGTCCTCAATAAAAAAGAAACTACCCTGGCACAGCAGAAACAGCAGGCAATCAAGGATGCGTTCCGAGATTGGATTTGGAGAGATCCGCACAGACGAGAAACCCTTTCCACCAAGTACAACGAACTTTTTAACTCCACCAGACCTCGTGAGTATGATGGCTCTCATATCCGTTTCGGCGGCATGAACCCGGATATTACCCTCCGTGAACACCAGAGAAATGCTATCGCTCATGTGCTATATGGTGGAAATACGCTGCTTGCACACGAAGTTGGTGCGGGCAAGACCTTCGAGATGGCTGCATCGGCTATGGAGAGTAAACGGCTTGGATTGAGCCAGAAATCCCTGTTCGTTGTGCCGAATCACTTGACCTTACAGTGGGCAAACGAGTTCCTGCACCTCTATCCGAGTGCCAAGCTCCTTGTTGCCACCAAGAAGGATTTTGAAACAGCAAACCGTAAGAAGTTCTGCGCTCGTATCGCAACGGGTGACTATGATGCAGTCATCATCGGTCACAGCCAGTTTGAAAAAATCCCGCTTTCTGCCGAACGACAGGAACGGCAGCTGCGGGAGCAGATTGATGAGATCGAGGGTGCGATTGCGGAGCTGAAATGGCAGCGTGGCGAAAACTTCACGATCAAGCAGATGGAGAAAACACGAAAATCATTGGAAGCCAGACTGGACAAGCTCCTTGCCGCTGACAAGAAAGATGATGTCATTACCTTTGAGCAGTTGGGTGTAGACCGGCTGTTTGTGGACGAAAGCCATGCGTTCAAGAATTTGTTCCTCTACACAAAAATGCGAAATGTGGCAGGTCTGTCCACCTCCGAAGCCCAGAAATCTTCGGATATGTTTATGAAGTGCCGCTATATGGATGAGCTGACCGGCGGGCGTGGTGTGATCTTTGCAACCGGTACTCCAGTAAGTAACTCGATGACCGAGCTTTATACGGTCATGCGCTATCTCCAGTACAGTACGCTCCAGCAAAAGAACCTGACCCATTTTGATTCCTGGGCATCGACCTTCGGAGAAACAACAACTGCGATTGAGCTTGCACCGGAGGGAACCGGCTATCGTGCCAGAACCCGATTTGCGAAGTTCTTCAACCTGCCTGAACTGATGAATATGTTCAAGGAGGTTGCCGACATCAAGACCTCTGACCAGTTGCATCTCCCTGTTCCCGAAGCAAAGTTTGAAACGGTTGTGGTTCAGCCCTCTGAGTACCAGAAGGATATGGTGGCTTCCCTTTCAGAGAGAGCAGCAGATGTTCATGCCGGTATTGTAGACCCGTCCGTCGATAATATGCTCAAGATTACCAGCGACGGACGAAAATTGGGACTGGATCAGCGGCTAATGAACACCCTGTTACCCGATGACCCTGACAGCAAGCTCAATGCCTGCGTGGGAAATATCCTGCGTATCTGGCAGGACGGTCAGGCTGACAAATTGACCCAGTTGGTGTTCTGCGACCTTAGCACACCGAAAAATGATGGAACCTTCAATGTCTATGATGATGTCAAAACCAAGCTGATTGCAAACGGTGTGCCTGCGGAAGAAGTTGCCTTTATCCATGATGCAGATACCGAGGCAAAGAAAAAAGACCTCTTTGCCAAGGTTCGTACCGGGCAGGTGCGAGTGCTTCTTGGCAGTACGCAAAAGATGGGTGCAGGAACCAACGTCCAGGACAAATTGGTGGCAGTTCACCACTTGGATGTGGGTTGGCGTCCGTCTGATATGACCCAGAGAAACGGTCGTATCATCCGTCAGGGCAACCGGAACAAAGAGGTTCAGGTGTATCAGTATGTGACCGAGGGAACCTTCGATGCCTACCTGTATCAGACCTTGGAAAACAAGCAGAAGTTTATTTCTCAGATTATGACCTCCAAATCACCGGTTCGCTCCTGTGACGATGTGGATGAGCAGGCGCTGTCCTATGCGGAGATCAAGGCGCTGTGTGCCGGCAATCCGCTTATCAAGGAAAAGATGGACTTGGACATTGATGTGGCAAGGCTGAAGGTGCTGAAAGCTGACCACCAGAGCCAGCAGTACCGTATGGAAGATAAGCTTCTGAAATACTTCCCGGCTGAGATTGAAAAGCAGACAGGCTATATTCATGGCTTTGAAGCTGATATTAAAACCGTGGAAGCACACCCGCAGATTGCCGATGGCTTTTGCGGCATGGAAATCATGGGCAAAGCCTACACCGAAAAGGCAGATGCCGGTGAAATCCTCCTTGCGGCTTGTAAGGACACGAAAAGTGCCGATCCGGTTCCTCTTGGCAGTTACCGTGGCTTTCAGATGGAGCTTTCGTTTGACAGTTTCCGGAACGAGTTCGATGTGACCCTGAAGGGCGCTGTGAGCCACAGAGTAGCCCTTGGAACGGACGCACGAGGAAATATCACCCGACTGGACAATGCCCTTGCAGGCATGCTCCGTGATTACAAGCTTGTTCAAAATCAGCATAAACAGCTTGCAGGAAACAGCTACATTGATGATGATTTGATATTTGATCATGAGGATGGTACGCATATCAGTTCACAATACGCCGATGATATGTTCCGTTCACTCTATGAGCCTTTAGGACTTCCAAAAGTAGACCTGTATAGCCTAAGGCATTTCTCAATCACAAAAAAACTTGATTATAACAGGCATGACTATGTGAGCTTGGCTAAGGATACCGCCCATCGTCAGTTGAGTACGATACAGGACTATTACGAAACGCCGGAGGACAGCGTAAGAATTGATACAGCGAAAGCGATTGGAAAGTTCCTTAGTCGCTCTGGCAAATCGGATTCTGAATCTAAAGTGACAATCTCTCTGGCAGATGAAGATTTTGCAAAAAAGCTTGAGGAAGTGGCTTCTGATTCAGCCGGAAAACAGATGCTTGAGTTTGCCATCGCCATGTACGAAAAGAATAATTCGGGCAAATAAAGGTCATCCGACACCAACCGTATTTAACGCCGCTAATCACCTAAAAATTCGGCTACTGTACAAAACCACTGAATTTACTGTATAATATAAGCGATACGAAACACCCGAACCATGATTCCCTTGCAGCAATAAAAGAGAAAAACCTCTCCAAGCGAAGCTTGATTATTTTTTCTTTTACTGCTCAATAAAAAAGCCGAAAACCCTTGAAAACAAAGGCTTTCGGCGTTATTATCTGGCGCGCCAAAAGGGATTCGAACCCCCGGCCTTCCCCTTAGGAGTAGGGGCTGAAGCCATAAATCCTAGGCAAAAGTAGGTAAAACAAGTAACGTTTTATCAATTGATTTTTTGTTGCGATGTCAATCTGAGTAAAGAACACAAACCCCGAAATAAAACGAGTAAAAGGCTTTTCATTAGCAGAAAATTAGCAGAGCTAATGAAAAGTGGCCGCTCTATTGTACAACGCTCACCTTTCATTAGCTGGGAGGCGCGTGGCTGTTCATAGGCACCAGAAGAACACCAGTTGTAAAAAGCAGTTGAAGCCTGTTTCTGGATTTATGATACCATGTCGGAATCACAGTTGAAATAGGAACATGGCCAGAACACGCTATGAAAGGATTCTGGCCTATGTAGTAGGAAGGGCTTCATCTTGTAAATAGAACGATTTTATGGTATTCTTACCTTAGACAAGGAACAGAAAGCAGGTGAACTGATGGCAGAAGTTGAAACGCAGAAGGAACTTGACTTCGAGCGCAAGCACAAGGAAGATTTACAGCGTATCCGAAACTTCCGGCTCATGGATGATGACTTTATGAGCAAGGTCTTTGAAGATAAGCCCTGTGCGGAATGCCTGCTTCAAATCATTCTGAACCGTGATGACCTGACTGTACAGGAAGTCCATGGTCAGCATGATTTGAAGAATCTGCAAGGTCGTTCTGTGCGGCTGGATATTCTGGCAGTGGATCAGGAAAACCATACCTATAATATCGAGGTGCAGCGCAACGACCATGGGGCTGGTGCCAAGAGGGCGAGATACAACAGCAGTCTGCTGGATGCAAACCTGACAGATCCGGGTGATGCGTATGACGCACTGAACGAGACCTATGTAATCTTTATTACGGAAAAAGATGTGCTGCGGGGTGGACTTCCCATCTACCACATCAACCGCATCATTGAGGAAACAGGAAAGTCTTTTGGAGACGATGCACATATTATCTATGTAAACTCACAGATCAAAGACGAGACTGCATTGGGAAAGCTGATGCACGACTTTACCTGTACAGACCCGGATGACATGAATTATCCTGTTCTGGCACAGCGGGTACGGTATTTCAAAGAGGATACGAAGGGAGTGACGACAATGTGCAAGGCAATGGAAGAAATGAGAGCGGAAGAAAGAAAAGAAGCAACTTATGCAAAAGCTATAGCAGTTGCACAGAAGATGCTCAAAGCGGGGATTCCTTACGAGGAAATCGCAGATATGGTCGAACTTTCCGTTGATGAGGTCAAGGCACTGGATACGAAGAAGCCTGCCTGACCATGAATCAAGATTATGAGCAGAATATTTGATGAAATAAGAGCAGAAGCAGCGCATGAATGCTCGCTTGAAGCAGCGGGGCGCCTACTGGCAGATAATCGGTTCTCGCATGAGGAGATTGCTAAATACACGGAGCTTACACTCGATGAGATCGAAGAACTGGCCAGAAAGATAGCTGCATCTTCTTAAAACAAACAGAGGCAGTTTTCCAAAAACGGAAAGCTGCCTCTGTTTATGTATATGAGGGTTACAGGCTTTTTGCAAGATTCTTGATGAGCGCTGCCATTGAAGAATCAGACAGTGGTTTGGTGAGTGACAATGTGAATACATTTGCGGTTGGTGGAAACAGGAACGTTCGGCTTTATGCGGTGTCGTAGTGATATCTCACATTATATAATTCATTCGTAGAGGTAAGTGGGTGGCCTGTTCTTGTCGTCCGTCCTGTTTCGCTGAATAAGTACAAAGCGGATTTTGCTCTTGAACATAGAACATATAAAAGCTTTAGGGTTTCATTTTTGTTTTTTATGATATTCCAATTGGGCAGATGGCCGTTCAGCAAATCATACCCAATAACAACTGTATATTCTTCACCCTTTATCCCGTGAATGGTGTTGATGACGACGCCATCACGTTCTTTGAAATATGCATAAAGGTCATCGCAGTTATACGGTAACTGGAATTGCCGGATTCGATCTTCGGTTTTTTTCAGGAAAGAAACATAAGTCTTATGAAGCGGTGTTTCAGGTTCAAAAGGTATCCGCAGATGTTGAAAGACATGAGTTATGGCTTGCTGATAAAACATTAAACCGTCGTTCGTATTCTTTGGAGCTGAATTGATGATTTTCAACAAAGAATAGGTATCATAACCCTCTGGAAAAGCAACATGATATTCGCTTTCAAGGATATCAGAAAATTCAGAGACAATTCTCTTTCTTACACGAACGTTTGTTCCGGGGGTGGTGAAGAATAATTTGGCTAGAAGATAAAAAGGATTCATTGGATCATACTTGAATGGCGCAATATCCGGTGCATCGAAATTCACCGATGGCAGTTCATCACGGAGTTTTTTAGCAAGGGGGTAAATCTGAAACCACTGTGGCGCAACAACGCAAATATCGTGTGCAGGAATACCAGAAGAAAGATGGAGGAGGATAATCTGAGCTATTTTATGAGGCAGATCATCCTTATATATGGTGTGATCATAGAAAATCGTGCCCTGCATATTTTTGATGTCAGAGATAGCTTCGATTGTTGATGGTACAACTTCAAAGTTGGAATAATAATCAATAATCCTCTGGGTCGAACGGTAACAACCTGTTAGGTTGGCTGTTTCAAAACTGACCCCAAACTGATGAGCCAATTCTTCGGGCGTTTTGGCGATACCACCCAGACCGCTATATATTGCCTGATTGGCGTCGCCGACAAACATGATATTGATTTTTTTGTTCGCCTGCACAATTTTGGCGAGGATAGAATATTGCAATGCATTGGTATCCTGAAATTCATCCACATGAATACTGCGTATGATATGAGAAATATTTTCAGCGATAAATGGGTGTTCTGATAATAATGTATCAGATAGTTCTAGGATCATATCAAAGTCGATTTCTTTGTTGCTCCGCAAACGTTCGCGATAGGCAGCTTTTATTATAGGGTTGGAAAATAAATCGCTCTGCGTTGCGTGGATCCTCAATGCAGAATTGATCTCGGCAAGGTATTGCTTTTTTATAAATTCGTCAACAATGTGATATCCATGACAGAGTTGCTCTGAATACATGGCATACGGTCGAATGATAAAGTGCATGCAAAATTGATGAATTGTCCCGGTCCATATGGAGGACTCATCGATGCTCATGCTATCCAGACGTGAATAAATCTCATCCGCAGCACGGTTGGTGTAGGTGATTGCTATATTTAACAACCGAGAAGGTATATATTTCTTATCAAGGTAAGCTAAACGATAGGTAATGGTTCTTGTTTTGCCGCTTCCAGGGCAAGCAGTCAGGACGTAGTTGTTTTCGCTGATGCAAACATCCCGCTGCTTTGGATTCAACTGCACTAAAAATGTGAAATCGTTATCCATGTACAACATCCTTTCGAAAGGAGATAAAATACGCAAAATTATTGTCAGGGTACGTGTCACAAAATGCCTGAATCGCTGTTGATATCTCGTCAGGGGTTTTAGCATTTGTCAGAAACTCTTTAAGAACGACCGCACTATCCCCATAATATCCTTCTAATGTGTGCAGTGCCATTTTCTTTAACAATTTTTCGTCGATAATGCTTTGTGAAACAAATGCAAGAGCCTGAAGCATATACGAGGGGATGATAACTGTCTCGTCGATGACAGTAGACAGAAGTGTTGCATACCAACCTTTTCCAAGCTCTTTTGCAACAGTTAGGACTGTATCATACCGTTTTGCATCATCCGTTCCAGAAAGTTCTCTAACGTGTCCATCAATGGCCGTTTCCTGCGTATAATGTGCTTTTATCACTGTTTCTATGAAGCGATGATTTCTCGATTCATTTGCAAAATCAACTTCAAAAGTGTATGGAGCATAAAACATATCGACCCATCGATTATCGCCATACAGGCTATTGAGTTTTTCTGTCCTTGTTTCTCCTCTTTTGGCAGCCTCAATATGGCATTTTTTTGCATCAGGCATGATTGCGTCGCTGTCGGTAATAATTGCACAGTGCCGCTGTAACCGCTTGTCATCAAAAAGACTGGCAACATATTCAAAAGAGACACTGCCAACATTGATTAGGCCGATGCCAATCTCATCTAGAGATACACCAAGTGCTTTTTTTACCATAGAAGGTAAAAGAATTTCTTCCCCATCTCCCTCAACAAGAACTACACCCTTGGAAAAAAGGAGAACGGAGCGCTTGGCATCTAAATAGCGTTCCAGACACATGGAAAGAGATAGCCCCTTCTTTATATTCAGAGACTTCTCGCCAAAATCATCCAGATGTTTGGCCGGTTGCATAACAGTAGAAAAAAGAGTCCCTGATTTAAGAATATTTACTTTTCGGATATCAGATACTTCAGAAAGATGTGTGGAATGGGTGGTCATGATAACCTGTGTATAATCACGGGATATTTTCAGGCTATCAAACAGAGTTTTTTGAATATGAGTATGGATATGAGCTTCGGGTTCTTCAATAACCATGATGTTAAGAATTTCATGATGCCGGTTGTATTCAAATTCTACCAGTTTTAATGCAATATACAATATATTTAGATGCCCGAGCCCGAGCCGATCTATATCAATATCTCCGGCAGGAGATACCGTCAAATATTTTGCCAGAGATTCGATATCTTCTTTGATTTTTGACTCAACAGTTATTTCGGGAGAATAGACAAGGCCCACAATCTCATGGAGCTTTCCGCTTACATCCTGCCCGATATTTTCAATCTGTGGGATTGTAGAAATCGTATTATTGAGCGCATGGATTTTGTCTTTGATTTCCTGCTTGCTAGCGCTTGTAATCTCACCTTGGACAGAATCAAAGACCCGACGAATCGGATTTCGTGGCTTTTTTAGCTCCGATTCTGCGTCCCGCAAAGCATCAATGAACACAACGGAAATGTGCTGCCAGACGCTGAGGATATCTATCTTAGTGCCTAGAATCTGTAAATCTTCGGCTTCAGGATCAGTATAGAATCCTTGATCAAAATCGCCTACGAGATTTTTATAGACCTGTGGGTCTGTAAAATCGGCCTGAGATCTGGAAGTATAAAAGAATTCGTAATCGGATAGTGAGATTTTTTTGCGGATTTCATCGAATGATTCTTTATTTGCAGCTCTGGATAATTCCATGCGGACGCTTCGGATAGGACGAATAAACAGTGTGACTGTTCCGAAATCATTACCTGCACAACGAATGTAGGACCTTAAAAATTCCACATTTTCCTCACGGGGCGTAAGCTCTGCACAAAGCTCATCTTGCTTGTCGTCATCGGTTATTTTGTCAAAAAAAGCTGAGATAATGATCCAATGCCCTTTCCAGTCACCGAGAACTTCAGAAAAATCTGTTTCTTTTAATCTCTTGGAGTCGTAGAAATAGCCGCTATCCAGCAGAATTCGGAGAGCTGTCATAGAGTTGCTCTTTCCGGAGTCATTTTCTCCAATTATCGTATTGGCACCAGGTGAGAACTCAAATCTCGAAGATAAAAGATTTCGGAAATTACGAATCTGCAGATATTTCAGGAACATTGTAATCACTCACTTTCCAATAGTGACATATTTGCGGTTTTGAATTTATGATACCATTTACAAGAAGTGTTTTCAATAGGATCACAATGGATAACACCCAAAGGCTTAGAATAGCGAAGCATCTACTGGCAGACAATAGGTCCTCGCATGAGGAGATTGCTAAATACACGGAGCTTACACTCGATGAGATCGAAGAACTGGCCAGAAAGATAGCTGCATCTTCTTAAAACAAACAGCGGCAGTTTTCCCAAAACGGAAAGCTGCCGCTGTTTATGTATAGGGGACTTATAGACTTTTGGCAAGATTCTTGATGAGTGCTGCCATCGAAGGATCGGACAGGAGTTTGGTGAGTGCTGCTGCCGCCTTGGCATCGACTGCGCCGGTTCCGCATTCTACATTCGGCTCGTCATCGTGCTGGATTTCAGGCTCCGCACCTTTGTGCTGATAGAAGAAGTTATCGAAGTGCTGGGCGTTGATTCGCCGGTCATCATCCAAGATGTGTGCATACTGCTCTGTGACCATGGACGCCTGCGCATGGCCGGAGTCACCCTGAACAGCTTTGATGTCGCCGCCGTTCAGCTTGAGCTTGTATGTAATACTGGAATGCCGGAAGCTATGGAAAACCACTTTCGGAAGATTATTCTTTTTAATCAGGCGATTCAAGGCTGCATTGACGGTGGTATGCTCTGTTGGCAGACCAAGCGGGCCGGCAACCACCAGATTGTAGTCGGTGTATTCGTCGCCCAGAGCCTCTTTGATGTTGTCTTGGTCGGCCTTGTAGGCGACCAGCATTTCGGCAACCGTTCTGGGCAGAAACACCGTTCGGATACTGCTCTCGGTTTTTGGCTTCTTCAGAATCTGGACGGTCGTGCAAAGAGATGTTCTGGACGGAAAGCGCCGGATGACTTCGATATCATCCAGCGTGTCCAGTGCCGACACATTGACGCGCTGTAATTCTTTGTCTATGTAAAGGGAAGCCCGACCAGCTGCAATGCTTTCCGGGGAGATGTCCACGCAATCCCATGTCAGCCCCAGCAGTTCTCCCAAACGCAGGGAGCAGGAAAACGAAAGGTTGATGCAAAGCCGAAGTTTCGGGTCGTCACACACTTCCAGAGCATGAAACAGTGTTTCTGCTGTCCAGATCTCACGCTTTTGGGGAGTATGCTTGGGCACCGTTGCATGGGTGCAGGGATTTTTCTCCATCAGCTCCCATTTGATAGCCTGCTCAAAAGCACTGCGCAGCGTTTTGTGAATATCACGAATCGTGCTGGTTGAAACATATTCGTTCTTGCGGGTGCCAAACTTTGGATCAACGGCTTCGTATTTGAGCAGCTTCTGGTAATACCCTTCGATCACACGAGTGGTAATATCCTGAAGTTTCATTGAACCAATGACTGGTCTTATGTAGTTGTCAATCCGGGCGACATTTGACTGATAGGTAGAAAATGCCCATTTGCTTTTGCCGTAGAGTGCGATGTACTCAGAGAGCAGATCGTTCAGCGTTTTGCACTGGGGTGCAACGAAGGTGCCAACGGATTCTTTATACTCGATTTCTTTCTGGCGGGCCTTTGCATCCGGCAGTGCCGAAAAAGTCTCCCACTTTTGTTTGGCGATACCATTGATATCCTTATAAGAATAGACAACACAGAAGTTGCCGTTGCGTTTCACAATGCTGGCCATTATGTATCTTCCTCCACGTTACGTTTTAATCTGAGGACATCGTCGAAAACATCTTTGCGAACACGTTTTGCCCGCCCGACATCAATTGTCGGAATGTTTTCGGTGCGAATCCATTTGATAAGAGTAGTACGGCTGATGTTGTAAAAATCCTGAATTTCCTGAAAGCTGTAATACTTTCCGCTTTTCGGGCGTTGCAACTTCAAGGGAACTTCTTCAGGGACTTCTTTGGCCGGAGCCTGAATCTGATATGTAGATTGGCTTTTCAGCCATAGCGCAAAGCTCGCTTTGGTAATGCGAGGTCTGTCTGCAACACGTTCGACAACGAGGATGTCACAATATTTTTTACACTTGAGAATCCAGTAAACTTTCTCCCGTGTGATGCCGAGCAGCTTTGCCATTTCAGGCACAGAAATCGTCTGTTCTTCGATTTCTCGGTCACGCTCCCGGTCGGCAGCAGTGCGGAGACGCTTTTGCGAGCTATACCAGCGCTCAAATTCGTCCCTTGGGATCCGCATCCAGAAATCAACAATTTCCGTCTTTATCTTACCCTGACGGATCAGCGTATAGATCGTTTCCGTATCGACGCTCAGAATCTCAGCTGCTTCCACAACGGAATAAGAACGTTTGCGAAGTTCCTCTCCCGGAGGAGGGCCATTGACCTTGTGGTACTTGATCTGATTGGCGTACCATTTCTCGAAGCTGGAGATAACAACACGCATTTTATCGTTTATCTGAATGACCTCGAAAAAATTCTTGTGGATCAGCCAATAGCTCTCCGTCTTGCCAAGACCCAAAAGGTGCTGCATCTCGCGCACGGACATGGTGGTTTTGGCGGCGGGTGCCTTGCTTTTTTCGCATAGTGGAATCGAAGCGAGTGACATTTCGTCCATGAAGAACACCTCCATTGTATGTAAAAATTTAGCCGGGATTCTCATCCCGGCTAAAGAATAGCAGATTTTGCTTGAAATGTTGAGGATGTCAACCGGCCAAACTGGGTTCGATAACACCTTCGTTGAGCCATGCGTCAAAGCTGGCTTTAGAAATCCGGTATGCGCCACCGACCTTAAACCAGCGGAACACGTTCTGCTTCAGCAGACGATAAACGGTTGGGCGACTCAAAGCCAACATTGCCATCAGATCTTCCACCGTGTAGCAGCGAACATCCTGCATGGAGGTCATAGGCACAGCGTGTGCAGTTTCTTCAAAATTATCCATAGGATAAACTCTCCTGTATTGTACTATATGTTAAAACTTCAACGGCAATGCAGCCCTGCGGCTCCCACCGTTGTAGATGTTATAGACCTGTTGAAGGTATTTCGTTTTGCCGGGAAGGTTTACGCCTGCGGTTCGTGCAAGGCGGAAAACCGTGAACGCATCGACCTGCCGCAGTTTGGCAATCAGACGGCCTTTGTTATATTCGGAGTGATACAGTTCTACAAAGCGGCAGAT
>ENA-OWOD01000686-OWOD01000686.1-gut-metagenome-genome-assembly--contig:-NODE-686-length-19733-cov-9.243183_pt1 | contig 19733 bp, 9 predicted proteins | sample MGYA00248256_ERZ651792 | MGnify/ENA primary metagenome ERZ651792 (study PRJEB26908, sample SAMEA4031714) | gut metagenome | biome: gut; feature: normal infant; material: stool | place: China | collected 2015 ...
AAATTGCATTGATGAGCGAATGGGAAACCAAGATAGAAGCAATCGCCAACAGCACTATTCCGGTAAATGTGACAAGCCTATCCGGTGTGCCGTCGTGGATGCTGGTACTTATCAAACGTATCCTTGAAAAGACAGGAAAGCAGGCACTGGAAGAAGTATGGCCCAATCTGGAAGTTTTCTTCCATGGTGGAGTGGCTTTCACACCGTATCGTGAGCAATATAAACAGGTGATTACAACACCTAAAATGCATTATGTAGAGACCTACAATGCTTCGGAAGGATATTTCGGAACCCAGAACGACCTTTCCGATCCTGCCATGTTATTAATGATCGACTATGGAATTTTCTACGAATTTGTTCCGTTGGAGGAAGTGGGAAAAGAAAATCCACGGGCTTATTGTCTTGAAGAAGTCGAGCTCAACAAGAACTATGCAATGGTTATTTCTACTTCCTGTGGTCTGTGGAGATACATGATTGGTGATACTGTGAAGTTTACCAGCAAGAATCCCTATAAGTTTGTCATCACGGGAAGAACGAAGCATTTCATCAATGCATTTGGTGAAGAGCTGATTGTCGATAATGCTGAAAAAGGATTGGCAAAGGCTTGCGCCGAGACCGGAGCACAAATTTGCGAATACTCTGCGGCGCCGGTGTTTATGGATGAGAACGCAAAATGCAGGCACCAGTGGCTGATAGAATTTGCCAAAATGCCGGATTCCGTAGAAAAGTTCGCCGCGATACTTGACGCTACGCTGAAAGAGGTTAACTCTGACTATGAGGCCAAACGATGGAAAGATATTGCTTTGCAACCATTGGAAGTGATCGTTGCCCGTCAGGGATTGTTCCATGACTGGCTGGCACAGAAAGGAAAACTGGGAGGACAACACAAAGTACCCAGATTAAGCAATACACGCGAATATATAGAAGCAATGCTGGTGCTGAATAATAGCGCTCATCCGGAAGAATAACCAAAAACCAAAACATAACCACTACAAGTTTTTTTCCATTACAGAGGTTACTTGTATAAGGAGAGAGCGTCAAAACAACTCTCCGATTTCTTTCAGGCACGGATTACACGAATTACATGGATAAGTTTATTCTCTTTCCTTGTTTATTCGTGTAATCCGTGCCTTAGTTATGTCGATTAGCAAGCTAAGTTTTGTTTTAAAAAACTTGCGTCAGAGCGTTCATCTTCCCAATATATAAGATTACCGGGCGTTGACTATGATTCCTCCTCCTAGTAGTAATCCGTCTCCATAGAATGCAGCAGCCTGCCCGGGAGCAATGGCTGTTAATGGTTCATGGAGCTGCACGTGCAGTAAATGATCCGATGTGACGGTAATCGTGCCATAGTTTTCCTGCTTGCGATAGCGTATCTTCACAATTATGTCAGAGCGTCCTAAAGTACGCTCCTGATTTACAAGATTCCAATCTTTCAACCACATTTCTGTTTTTTCCAACGATGAAAGAGAAGCCAATACCACTTCATTCTTTTCAGGATCAATCTCTTTCACAAACACAGGACGATTCAGATGAATGCCCAAACCGCGTCTCTGCCCAATAGTATAAAAGGGATAGCCTTCATGCCAGGCAATAAAATTTCCCTTTTCATCGACAAATCTTCCTCTTCTGATTCTGTCAGACCAGGCCTGTTTATCACTGCACGATATCTGACTATTGTTGATTGATGCCTCACTATTACTGACCGACATCTGACCATTTCTGGCCAACCAGTCTTTTAAAAAGGTCCGATAGTCCATCGGGCAAAAACAGACACCAATACTATCCTTTTTGGTTGCCACCTTTCGAAAACCATGTTCAGCAGCCCAGGCACGGGCTTCAGCTTTCGTAATATCGCCCATCGGCAACAGCATCCTATTAAGAATATCCTGTTTCAATCCCCATAAGAAGAAGGTTTGATCCTTATCTGAATCGGCGGCGTATGTTATATAAAAGGTTTCATTTAGTTGTATATTCTGCGCATAGTGTCCGGTAGCAATATAAAAAATTCCCATTTCATCGGCAATCTTAGCAAGTAAAGGCCATTTCAGATAATTATTGCACAAGGTACAGGGAACCGGAGTACGTCCTGCCAGGTATTCCTGCACAAAATATTCAATAATCTGCTGGGCAAATATCTCACGGGCATCGTATGTTATATGCCGTATTCCTAAACGTTCTGCCAAATTACGGGCATCTTCCAGGTATTCTGTCGAACCATTCAATTCATAAAAACGGAAGGTTACCCCGATTACTTCATAACCGGCTTCCAGCAATCGCATAGCAGCAACAGAGCTATCTGTACCGCCACTCATCCCAAGCAATACGCGTTTGTTTTCCTCTATCATGCTGCAAAATTAAGTATTTTCCCGTATCTTTGTCAGTTAAAGCCTAAAAGAGAATGAAAGAGAGACCAACTAACGGACAAGTTATAATCGTTTTCACAGAGCATCCGATACTCGGCATATTACTGATTCCGTATATTGCGGAAAGGCTGAACGATGGCACCTTGCAATTAGTGGAGCAAGCGTTTCACGCCTCTCCGGAAGCTATGAGCATAATGAGCGAAGCGGAAAGACAAGCTATCGATATCGCTTCATACTATACAGAAAAGTATCTGATGGGTCTCTACTCCCGTGAAAAAACAGTATCACGCTTTCTACATAAGCTATCCGAAGATCCGGAACGAATTAAAAATAACATTCGCCCGTTTATCGAAAAGAAGCTGTTGGAGATGCTGGCGTTGATACGGGAAAACGGACTGCCTTTTTATCAGAAACAAGCCGGTAGCAAAATCTTATACGCCCATCATATTTATCATATCAACCCTCACGACGTAGAAATTCGCGTAACGTTTCATGTTGATAGTAAAACGTTCCGTTATCAATTGCAGTGTTATTATGAAGGGCAACCGTTCTCTTTGAGTGAGTTAAAACCGGTAGTTGTACTGACCTCCTCGCCGGCCACTCTATTATTGGGAATGGAGTTATATTTCTTTCCGCACATTGAAAGCGCACGTATCTTACCTTTCACAAAGAAAAGATCGATTAGCGTAGACGCTTTACAGATTGAAAAATACATAGACAACATCGTTATTCCAATTGCGCGTTATCACGATATCGAGACTCACGGTTTGAATATTACTGAAGAAGAATGTGCCTGTGAGGCTGTTCTCTCATTCGAAGATGCCACATACAACGGACAAGCATTGCAACTTGTCTTCCGCTATGGAGACCAGACATTTGCACCAGATAGTGCTAATGAAATGAAGAAAATCATTTATCGGAAAACATCCGGTGAAATCGGCTTTTTCCGGCGTAATATTACAGTGGAAGAACAAGCAGTCCAACTCTTAACGAATGCCGGTCTGCAACAACTCAATGCCACACACTTCCAACTATCTGCCAAAGCTCCGGAAAAGACAATTGTCGAATGGATCAACAATCATCGGGAGATGTTGCAGCAATCCTTTCACCTTACCAGTAATGTAGGGAATGCGTTGTATTGTCTGAATGAGATACGCATCGAGCAAAGCTGCGACGATGAGGTTGACTGGTTTGAACTGCACATCACTGTTGTTATCGGTAATCTACGCATTCCTTTTTCACGTTTCCGCAAACATATCCTCGAAGAAAAGCGGGAATATCTGCTACCTGACGGGCGTATGATTCTCCTGCCTGAAGAGTGGTTCAGCAAATATGCGAACTTACTGGAGATGGGAGTACAAACAGAAAAAGGAATTCGGTTGAAACATGCATTTATAGGTGCCGTACAGACAGCTTTGGGTGAGGATGGAGTGAAAAAATTCCCCGCGAAGCAGCAAATACATAACGTTGCCGTACCAAGAACGCTTAAAGCAACGTTACGCCCCTATCAGCAGAAAGGATTCTCGTGGATGGTACACCTCCATAAACAAGGATTTGGCGGATGCCTGGCAGATGACATGGGACTCGGGAAGACGCTTCAGACTCTTACCCTGCTACAGTACATATATAAGCCATCCGCTCCCAAACAACCCGCTACCCTAATTGTAGTCCCCACATCGCTACTTCACAACTGGCGACGGGAAGCCAAGCGCTTCACAGGGCTCTCAATGATGGAATACAACAACACCGTGGCTATAGACAAGAAACGTCCGGAAAAATTCTTCGGTCATTTTCACTTGATCTTTACTACGTATGGCATGATGAGAAATAACATTGATATACTCTCTTCCTACCGTTTCGAATACGTTGTGCTCGATGAAAGCCAGAATATCAAGAATAGCGAATCGCTCACCTTCCGGTCGGCAATTCAACTGCAAAGCAAACACCGACTCGCACTGACAGGTACTCCTATCGAAAACTCATTAAAGGACCTGTGGGCTCAATTTCATTTTATACAACCGGACTTACTGGGCACGGAAAGTGCTTTCCAAAAGCAGTTCATAATGCCGATTCGCCAGGGAAACGAACGCGTACGAGTGCAGTTGCAACAACTGACTGCCCCATTCATCCTCCGCAGAAGCAAGAAAGAGGTAGCTCCGGAACTTCCTGAACTTACGGAAGAAACAATCTACTGCGACATGACTGAAGAGCAGAACACGTGTTACGAACAGGAGAAAAACAGCTTGCGAAACATACTTCTCCAGCACCCTCAAAGTACGAACAGGCTCCATTCATTTAGTGTACTAAATGGCATTTTGCGTTTACGACAACTCTCTTGTCATCCGCAACTCATTCTTCCTGATTATACCGGAACATCCGGAAAAACCGCACAGATAATCGAAACATTCGATACATTACAAAGCGAAGGACACAAAGTCCTAATTTTCTCTTCATTCGTCAAACATCTGGAGGTCTTGGCTGAAGCTTTCCGAGAACGAGGCTGGAAATATGCCCTATTAACAGGAGCAACCAACAACCGGCCTTCCGAAATCGCCCATTTCACCGAGCAAAAAGATGTTCAGGCATTCCTTATTTCACTAAAAGCAGGGGGTGTGGGACTCAATCTTACACAAGCCGACTATGTATTTATCATAGATCCCTGGTGGAATCCTGCCGCCGAATCGCAAGCCATCGCCCGTGCCCATCGTATCGGTCAGGATAAGCAGGTGATTGCCTATCGCTTCATTACACAAAACAGCATTGAGGAAAAGATTCTGCATCTGCAAGATGAGAAACGAAAACTGGCGGAAACATTTGTTGCCGACAGTGAGTCATTGCCTATATTAAGCAATGAGCAATGGGTAGACCTGCTCTAATAATACATAAAGCCTCAATCTATCACAGAGGTGTGTAAAATGTATTATTTCATCGTATTCCTGAATTTTTTTATCCATATACTCTTATTTTATCCGGTTATCTTTGCCACTGTGAAAATTATAAATAACCCGAAATAATAAATGTATGAAAAACAGGAGCATTACCTACCTATTACTATTTGGTATTTGCAGCATGTTGGCAATCATGCAATCATGCCAAAAAACAGACGACCTGGAAGCAGACATCAATTCTCTGAAAGACCGTGTCGCTGCTTTGGAAAAAGCAACGGAAGGACTGAATACTTCATTTGCCAGTCTGCAAGCCCTTATGCAAAAAAACAAAATCATTATCGGAATTACTCCGACTAAAGATGGCTTAGGATATTTGCTGGAACTTAGTGACGGAACAAGCATTAAAGTCATGGAGAGTGAAGCAGTACAAGCGTCTGTCCCTGAATTTTCCGTAGACGAAGAAGGCTACTGGATATATAAAACAAGTAATGATACAGATTTCAAATATCTGCCAGGAGCCGATGGAGAGAAAATATCAGCCTGGCCCCGTGATGGAGAAGGCAATGTGGTGGCAACTCCATTAATCAGCGTATCTTCCAGTGGATATTGGCAAGTGAGCTACGATAATGGACAAACATATACAAGCTTAGGAACTAAGGCCGAAGGTGGAAGTCAGGGAGGAACCAGCATATTCAGCAAGGTAGAATATAATGAAGCAAACCATACTTTCTCATTCACCCTGGCTGATGGTGAAAAAACATATACTTTCCCAGTAGACGACAGCTTCGGACTGATCATTTATGGTCTCAATGACGCTGAAAGTGAACAAGCTGTGCAAGTTTTTGCCCCCAATGAAAGCCATAAAGAGTATAAAGTAGAACAGAATGACGTGCAACAAGCTGCAATACAAGCTCCTAAAGGATGGGATGTTCTTTTATCCGAGAACTTATTAACTATCACACCACAAGCAACTGTTGTAAAAGACGTAGAAGAAACAATTAAGATTGTACTTACTTCATCAAAGAATTATATCCGTATTGTTTCTATTGAAGTGAAACAACTTTCCAATGAAACCGGAGCAAAAGCCTGGCAACAATTTGTAAACGCAGATCAACAAAATGTATTATTGGACTTTTCATACGCCGGATATAAACATGGTGAAATAGCTCCTCCTGAAATAGAAACATTAATAGCACAAGGATATAAAGTATACGATGTTACAGATCCCCAATATGGGGCTATCCCCAACGACGGCAAATCTGACAGAGCAGCTTTCATGAAGGTACTGGAAGAAATAGCAAGAGAAACAAAGCAAGAAGATCTCAATAATATGACAGATCGATATATTAAGGAAAACGCTAAAGCTATTATCTACTTCCCAGAAGGGAATTATATTCTACAAGATGAGGATTCTAAGGATCGCAGGATTCGTATATCGATGAGTGATATTGTTTTAAAAGGAGCCGGAAGAAACAAAACAACACTCGAAATGACTGCTGCAAATAATTCTCCCAAACCTACTGAGGAAATGTGGAATGCTCCTGTTATGATGGAGTTCAAACATAATACAGGATTAGGAGAATCAATTGGTGCTATCACTGAAGACGCTCCCATAGGCAGCAAAACCATAACGGCCAGTTTAACAGGAGTAAGTGCGGGCAGTTGGGTATGTCTCGTACTGGGAACCCCCAAGTTGGGAAACACGGATAATGATGTTATTAATTCCGAACTATCGCCTTATCAATGGCAAGATATTAAGGTACAACAAGGCATTACTCCCAATATCAAAACAAATGGTATTCAAATATTCGAATACCATCAGATTGAAAAGATTAGTGGTAACAGTATTACCTTTAAAGAACCCATCATGCATGCTATTAATAAAGATTGGGGATGGAATGTACATAAATTCGCCAATTATGCCAATGTTGGCGTAGAAGACCTTACATTTAAAGGACATGCCAAAGAGAAGTTTATTCATCACGGCTCTGACATAGATGACGGTGGTTTTAAGCTTATCGATTTTGTACGTCTGACCAATTCATGGATGCGCCGGGTTAATTTTGAAAGTGTTAGTGAAGCCATGTCAATCACAAGTTCTGCCAATTGTTCTGCTTATGACATCACTATTGGTGGTAATCGTGGACATGCTTCTATCCGCTCGCAAGCTTCTTCCCGTATCTTTATTGGAAAAGTAACTGAAAGCAGCAATGGCTACACACTTAGAAAAGGAGAAGGTGAAAGCACATTGATGGAATATAAAACAAACGTTGGTCAATATCACGCTTGCGGTGTTTCAAAGCAAAGCATGGGTGCTGTAATATGGAATGTGAAATGGGGAGATGATTCTTGCTTTGAATCACATGCCACACAGCCACGTGCAACATTAATTGACTGCTGTACTGGCGGTTTCATGCATTGGAGACAAGGAGGAGACTCTGCTCAAATGCCAAATCACATGGAGAATCTGACAATATGGAATTTCTATGCAACAAATGTACAAACAGATCAGGACATCGATACAGAAGGTAAATTTACCTGGTGGGATAGTAACGGCTTTTGGTGGAAATTTATGCCTCCTATCATTGTCGGTTTCCACGGAAGTCCTTTAGATTTTGATGCTACTCAAATGAAGCGACTCGAAAGTAACGGAACTGCTGTGGAACCATATTCACTCTATGAGGCTCAATTACGTAAACGTTTGGGATATGTTCCTTCCTGGCTATCCTCTTTAAAATAATAACTTTAAAACAATATAATCATGAAAAAAGTATGGAGTATGTTCATGTTATTGGCTGTATGCCTGGTAGCATGTACCAACATTGACGATTTGGAAGATGATGTAGACGCACTGAAAAAGCGCGTTACCGCACTCGAGACACAAGTACGTGATATAAATAGTAACACAGAAGCTCTTCGCGAACTTTATAATGAAGGAACATTTATTACTAATATAGAGGAAAAGTCTGATTCCTACACACTCACTTTGAGCAATGGAAAAACAGTAAATCTATATATGAAAAACGATAATAACCTGTTATGCCCTATTATCGGTATCGATTCAGAAGGCTACTGGACTGTTCTTTACAACAAAAATGAAACTCCGGAGCGTCTGACTGTAAACGGACAACCTGTGAAAGCTAATGGAGAGAGTGGCAAGACTCCTACATTTAATGTAGATAGTGAAGGCTACTGGCAGGTTAGCTATGATGAAGGAAAAAACTATGAATATATATACAAAGAAGGAACTACTGACAAAGTCAGCGCAACTGGTGACGGTTCCGCTCCGGCAGAAGACAAAAACTTCAAGAGTGTAACAGTAGAAAACAACGAACTGGTCTTAGTACTTGCGGGTGAGGATGCTCCAACCATACGTATCCCTATCATCAGCGACTTTGAATGTAGTTTTGCGGCTGAAGATTTAGAACAAATACAAGAGTTTTCTGCAGGTGAAACGAAAGAATTTACCATGACCATGAGAGGAGTAAAAAATACAATGATTACTGCTCCAGAAGGATGGAGTGCTAAATTCTCTAAGGAAGCTGGAAAAGAAAATGTATTGATTGTTACTGCCCCTGCATCAAGCGCAAAGATGATGACTCGTGCAACAGCTGATAACAGTACTGATATTGCGATATTGGCAACAAGTGGAAAGTATGCTATGATTGCAAAGATTCAGGTTAGTATTAAGAATCGTACGGATTATAAAGCCGATTTTGATCATGGTAAAGACATTACTATCGGCGGCATCACCATCAACAACCAAATTTATTCAGATGCTGACATACAAATATTGGATGCAACAGATGCCGATGTGGCACTTGACACTTACTTTAGTGCTACAATGAGTAAACCTGTTATACTGTTCCTCACAGGTACAGCACACAATTTTACCACAACCGGAGTAAAATCAATCAGCAATGATGTTATTATCATCGGTCGATATGATGACGAGCAAGTAACACTTCGTCCTATTAATTGCTGGAAATCATGCAAAGGAAAGCTACTTTTTAAGAATATAAAAATAGATTTAAGTGATCTCAATGGAGGTAGCAATGCTGGTTATTTTATAAATAATGCAGGCGTTATCAGCAAGGGAGACTTTACTGACATCTGCATTGACAACTGTCTGATTGCGAATGTCTTGAAACCAATTTATTACGATGCAGCACAAAAGACTTACTTTGGTATAGACAACATCTCTGTTCAAGACACTCGTATTGAAGTTAATGCTATCAAAATTGCCTTGATAAATATATATAAAGGCTTCAATTTAGGAGATTATAAAACTTTCAACTTCAAGAACAATATAGTGTATAGCCAGACACCTCAAGAAGGCGTGCAAATATTAAACTGGGCTACTGGTAATATACCTTTATCAGATGGTGTACTTTCTGCCGAAATTATAAATAATACTTTTGTCAACATGATAGGTAGCAATATATTCTTCAGATATCAAAAAGGAACATCATTGACTATAAGCAAGAATATCTTTGACGTAAGTCCGGAAGCAGAATTCGGTTCCTACTATTATTCTTTCTTAGAAAGTTGCACACCTCAAATAGATGTAACCGACAATATCGTATATGGCTTAACCAAAAATTGGAATTATTATCATACAAGTTCTTTAGTTAAAGAACCAACAAGCGGTAATAACATAACCAAGCACGCAACAGCTCCTATTACTCAATATGATTATGTAAATGGTATATTTACATTAGCTAGCGATGTAGCTGGTTATGGAGCAACAATTGAATAAAACTCTTTTACCAGTTTAATAATAAAAGCCGCATAACGAAAGTTATGCGGCTTTTATTTATCTAAATGTCATATCATCAATCAAGAAATCAGAAACAGGAGAAGCTACTACATCCGAAAAATACGAGTCTGGTTCAAAAAGAAAGTCCCTGCATCTGATGCATGACAGCACGACGACTCAGATCTGAAGCTCCTTTATTAATATTCAATACTTTACAAAAACATCTGCCAAGTTGAACAAACGATGGCTGGCTTAGCTAAAGCCACATCTTTTCCCCCACCACCTTGCGGAAAAACTTTTTTAATCTATCTTTGCACCCAAAACAACGCTACATGAAATACAAACTTATCGTGCTCGACCTTGACGGCACACTCACCAATTCTAAAAAAGAAATCACTCCCCGCAACAGGGAAACTCTAATACGTATACAAGAGCAAGGAATACGACTCGTATTAGCTTCCGGACGACCTACTTATGGTATTGTACCATTAGCCAACGAATTACGGATGAATGAATTCGGAGGTTTCATCCTCTCCTATAACGGAGGTGAAATTATCAATTGGGAAACAAAAGAGATGGTATATGAAAATGTGTTACCTAATGAAGTTGTTCCGATGCTCTATGAATGTGCCCGTACCCACCAACTAAGTATATTAACCTATGACGGAGCAGATATAATAACAGAAAACTCTCAAGACCCATACGTACAGAAAGAGGCCTTTCTCAATAAAATGGCAGTACGGGAAACAAACGACTTCCTCACAGAGATCACGCTTCCTGTAGCCAAATGCCTCATCGTGGGAGACGCAGATAAACTCATTCCGCTTGAAGCAGAACTTAGTCTCCGGCTACAAGGACATATTAACGTTTTCCGTTCAGAACCCTATTTCCTCGAATTAGTTCCGCAAGGAATTGACAAAGCTCTTTCTCTTGCTGTCTTATTGAAAGAAATAGGAGTAGCACGAGAAGAAGTCATAGCAATGGGAGATGGCTATAATGACTTATCCATGATTAAGTTTGCAGGACTGGGAATTGCTATGGGAAATGCACAAGAACCTGTAAAAAAAGCAGCAAATTACATCACTCTAAGCAACGAAGAAGACGGTGTAGCAGAAGCTATTGATAAGTTTTGCAGTCAACAATAACCAAACATTTACTTTCATGCCGACAAAATTTTAGTTTCTCGGTGAGAAACCTTTGGTTTCCCGTAATGAAACCATTGGTTCCCCGGTGTGAAACTTTTAGTTTCATACCGGGAAACTAATAATATTACCAGTAAAACAGCTCAAGAGCTAAAATCAACTCATCAAAGATAGAGCGCATATTCAGATTTTATACTAACTTTGCAGTTCCAATAAAACAAATATAAAATGTTATGGAACATCAACTTACCATTTACAACACCTTAGATAGAAAGAAAGAGTTGTTCGTACCGCTTCATGCACCTCATGTAGGCATGTATGTGTGCGGACCGACTGTTTACGGAGATGCCCATTTAGGACACGCCCGCCCGTCTATAACCTTCGATGTGTTATTCCGCTATCTCACCCACCTAGGATATAAAGTACGCTACGTACGAAATATTACCGATGTAGGTCATCTGGAACATGATGCCGATGACGGAGAAGACAAGATTGCCAAGAAAGCACGTCTGGAAGAGTTGGAACCAATGGAGGTTGTTCAATATTTCCTGAACCGCTATCATAAAGCAATGGAAGCACTGAATGTACTTTCTCCGAGCATCGAACCACATGCTTCAGGACATATCATTGAACAAATCCAACTGGTACAGAAGATTTTGGATGCCGGATACGCCTATGAAAGCGAAGGCTCCGTTTATTTCGATGTAGCCAAATACAACAAAGATCACCATTACGGAAAACTTTCCGGACGTAATTTGGACGACGTATTGAATACCACCCGTGACCTCGACGGACAAAGCGAAAAACGCAATCCCGCCGACTTCGCCCTTTGGAAAAAGGCACAACCTGAACATATCATGCGCTGGCCGTCTCCATGGAGCGACGGTTTCCCCGGATGGCACGCCGAATGTACCGCTATGGGACGCAAATACCTAGGCGAACACTTCGATATTCACGGAGGAGGAATGGACTTGATTTTCCCTCACCACGAATGTGAAATCGCACAATCGGTAGCCTCACAAGGTGATGACATGGTTCACTACTGGATGCACAACAACATGATTACCATCAACGGAACCAAGATGGGTAAATCACTCGGCAACTTCATCACTTTGGACGAATTCTTCAACGGTACTCATAAGCTGCTGGCACAAGCCTACACACCAATGACAATCCGTTTCTTCATCCTGCAAGCTCATTACCGCAGCACGGTAGACTTTAGCAATGAAGCACTGCAAGCATCCGAAAAAGGGCTGCAACGTCTGATGGAAGCCATTGACGCATTGGATAAGATTACTCCCGCACCGGCAACTTCAGAGGGAATCAACGTGAAAGAACTGCGCGCTAAGTGCTATGAAGCAATGAATGACGACTTGAATACACCGATTGTCATCGCACAGCTTTTCGAAGGTGCCCGCATTATTAACAATATCATTGCCGGCAATGCCACCATATCCGCCGAAGACCTGAAAGAGTTGAAAGAAACATTCCATCTGTTCAGCTTCGACATCATGGGATTGAAAGAAGAAAAAGGTTCTTCTGATGGCCGTGAAGCAGCCTACGGTAAGGTAGTAGATATGCTACTGGAACAACGTATGAAAGCGAAAGCCAACAAAGACTGGGCTACTTCCGATGAAATCCGCAACACACTGACAGCACTCGGATTTGAAATCAAAGATACTAAAGACGGTTTCGAATGGAGGCTGAATAAGTAATAAGAAAAGAAAGTGCTCAACGCACCATGCAAATACAAAGAAGACCGGCTCACCACGAACCGGTCTTCTCTTTTTTCATAGAAACATGATAACTAATACCTCTCTTTAAATTCTTGTTTTCTCTTATCTTATTCACTAATTATTTATTTTCCATGAGCATTTCAACCGGCTGTCCATGCTGACAGGTTACCGTCAGTACGGTCTGGTCTCCCTGCTGTTCCAACCGGACATTTTCCATCGGGCTTGTCAATCTCCAATGTCCTTTAAGCCGTATCTCCTTAGTAATAGGACGACTGGGCTCTTTCGTTGTATACGTCTTCTCTTCTATATTCAGATTCGGATCACAGACGCTTAAACGGATACCCTTATCAGATTCCTTTGCATACATCACCATTGTTTCCGCAGGAATAGCCACGAACACTTTATCAGCGGCAGGCTGATAAGCTTCAAAAGCAGCATACGCCGTGATACCTGTCTTTTTATCATAAACAACGTGAGCAGTCTGATCGCGTTGCAACACCTCGTATGCAGGAGTTTTACGCAGCTCGTCGAGATCAGAAGCAGAAGGCTGTATCAATACCATATATTCATAAGTCCCCTCTTTCGGTGCCTTGCCATATTCTATCCAGGCAGAAGAGAATTTTCCCTTAGTAACTTCACGCGTCTTTTCGTGCCGTGATTCCTGTTCTGCCACCTGTGAGCGAACGGTTCCGTCCACTACATGATAATAATTGTCATAACCATCATGAAGCCAATAGTTATCCTCTCCTACCTTGGGCTCCTTACCATTATATTTTGTCTGGAAAAGAGTTGTTTCCGTAGGATAATCTACATTGGAGTTCGAAATACCTGTTCCCAGGCAAACCATCCGGTTATCAAAACAGAAAACGGATTTACGGGCCACAAAGTCTGGTGTGAAGTTCTCATAATCCCGTTCTGCCAATTTCATAGCGAACATTCCATTTTTACCATCTAAAGAACTGCTTCCGGAGAAATTCTCTTTGGAGCGTGCCATAGTCGTTCCTTTCAATGGGCTATCAAGCAAGTCGAAAGGCAAATGAATGGTAGTTGTACCCGGCAAACGATTCCAGTCCCATCCCTCCTGCACAAAGCCGCTTCCGGCACGTGACACGGGATTTCCTTTCCCCATAATCTGCACGGAGCCATAACTTTGATAACGTCCGTAACGGTTATCTTTCGTATAAATTTCAGAGCCCCATACGTCAGTGGTATACCCTTTCAATGTCACCATCCAGTCCGCACGACGAAAAATGCCTGCCGAACCATAGTTGTAAACGAAGAATCCCTGTGGAGCCTGTGCCGGTTGAATACCTTCCTTCTTGAAGAAACGCGCATTCGGAGTATCACTATTGCGTATCAGACGTAAATAGTCGGCAGCCAGACCACGATCAAACGTATTTCCCTGACCGGACAAATCGCCGGATAAAGCGATATTGGCAAATGCTTCGATATCATCGCTTCCCATCTTCCCTCCAAAAGGATGACGGCCACTGATTCCGATGCCCCATTCATAGAAATTGCAATAATTGCGCATAGCAATAAAGGCTGATTTCATGTGTTTGCGCGCATCTTCTGTCAGTTCAAAGCTTGTACCATTGGTAAATGCAATATATTCTCCTACAGTCGCAAGTACTCCAGTGGTATATCCCGGATAGAAACCGCCATGATGGAAAGTCGTACCGTCTACCTTTATACCACCGATCGTTCCCGGAGTATAACGCAAAGAAGAAGATAGCCAACGTGACAAACCACTCAACGCTTGCGCCTGTTCTCTTGCATCGGGAAACATCATAGCGGAAATAAATTTCGCCATCAATAACGTATGCCAGGAATCCAACAATTCGTCACGTGTTGGAGAGCATGGCTGACGAGTTTCTTGCAGAGCCGCCCAGAAACGCAATGTGGAGAGATAAGCATCCCGATGAGGATGTTTATAGATAGCATCACGCATCAGCCAGGCAGTTGTATATATCTTACGTACCTGATAACCATAATGATGATTGGTACCCATACCGCTACCGTATGCAAATCCCTGATCGATAGCATAGTCGAATACGGTAAAGTAGTTTTTCTTTGATGTTTCGTTCTGGTTATAATAAGCATCATAGGCAAAGCCGGAAAGCATCGTTTCAATATCGTTCCATGACATTTCTCCTTTCTTCTTGTCCTGTTCATCAGGAGCAACAATAGGAGTTCCTATAAATCCCGTCCCAGCGATGGATGGACTGATAGCCGCTTTCTCAAATGTTTTATAGGCAGCATTAATCGGTCCTTGCGGAGCCTTTTTCACTTCCAGAAAGTCAGTCAAACGTTGTTCGATAGTCTTCAGCTCCTTCTTTTGTTCGCTTGTCAATTTAGAAGGCAGAGGAATATCATACGACTGTTGTTCCCATTTCCACACGAGACACCAATGCCACAGGTCACGATTAGACAGCCCATTATTGGTAGGCAACTGTTGGTCGGGAGTGGTACGAAGATTCATTTTCTTTTCCGGAAAAATCAGACGGTCAAGAAAGATACGTCCCTTCCGTTGCGGGGCAACCAGCCGATAGGCTACGATCTTCTTATCTTTCTTGTCGCCCTGCATATACTCAAAAGAGATCCAGCAAGCCCGCCAGCCTGCTGCCTGCAAACGATAAGAGAACCAGTAAGAGACTTCTCCCTCCTTATTCAGAAACTCAAAACGAATAGAATCCTGCTGCGGTTTCTCATTATAAATCCACAAGGTAATGCCGAACTGCTTCTCGTTTCTCGTATTCAACGATAAAGGAGCAATTTGAACATCCAGCGTAGAACCGGGCTGAAAGTCCCATTCCAGACTACTTTCACCCTCCTTGTAAAAAAGAGAAGAGATTTTCACTTCTCCCTTTCCGGAAACTGTAAATGCTTCGGGCACTTCTTCTTCAAATCCGATGAGTTGAGCGAAAGCTGAAGGAATGATTCCCAAAAGGAATAATACTATAAAACAACTGTTTTTCATTACTATTTTCAATTTAAACGCGGATGCGGATTAACACCTATTATTGTCGCAGAGATTTACTCCTAAAATTGGCACTTATTTGAGTTAATCAGCGTTTTATAAATTACTAATCGCTAATAAGGAATCCGATCCGACAGAATCTTTTCCGTATACCAAGGATCATTAATTTCCTTCAACATAGCTCCCATTTCACCGCAAAGTTGTGCCACAATCTTCTTATTTTCTTCCAAAGGCAGGTTATGCAGTTGATATGGATCTTTTACATCATCGAATAAGAGGCTTTTCTTCAATTGCTTCGTATCACGGTCGATATATAACGCCAATGTATATTGAGCCGTCTTGATACCTCTTGAAGAAGGGAAGTAAGTCTGCACCAATCCATTTTCATCTTTATCACCATCTACATTCTGAATATACAGTGCACCTGTAGGACGAACAATTTCAGCCTTTTCATCGAAGAAAAGAGGAGCGAAATTACGTCCCTGCACTTCCGCCGGAATAGAATCACCCAGACCGCACAAGCCAAGCACCGTAGGCATAATATCAGGAGCGGAGAGCAATAAATCATCTACCCTCGGCTGAATCTTACCGGGAAAACGAACCAGGAACGGAATATTCATGGATTCAGAATAAGGGGAATTCTTCGGATCATCAGTGCGCTGGCTACACATCGTCTCACCATGATCGGAAGCAAAGATTACGACTGTATTCTTATCCAATCCCAATTCTTTCAATGTCGTCAAAATCTGTCCGAAAGCACGGTCTACTCCGGTAACGGAAGCGAAATAATAACGTGCAGACTCCGCTTTCTTCATCTTCAAATCGACATTCGGACGAATCAACAGACTATCCAGAGGCTGATCTTTATAAAGATTAAAATCCTGCTCTTCACAGTCATTCAAGGAGCGATACGGGCTGTGAGGAGGATTCATGCCCACCATTATGAAGAAAGGTTTCTTGGTATCACGTACGTTACCGTCATTTTTCAGATAAGAAATGACTTTGCCTGATTCGTGTAAAGGTGACCATTCCTTCGGATCGTGTCTCTTACCATCCGTATCCCAATAATGCGGGTTCTTGTGTTCGTCAAATGTTCCGTAAGAATACCAGTAGTTAAAGCCGTGCCGGCGTTCTTTCGGTGTATAGGCATCCCATGCCGGACGTTTTTCTTCCACATACTGTCCCGGATGTTCGGGATCGTTCGGAGTCGGGAAGTCAGCGTGAAGTTTACCAAAATAAGCACAGTCATAACCTGCTTTGCTGAACACATCGCCTATACATTCCGCATCCTCGCGTAAGGAACTGATCGGACGTGTAGAATTGCAATTCAATGGTACACCGCTTTTGTTCGGATACATACCGGTCAGTAACATTCCACGATGAGGGCTGCTCAACGGACAGTTACTCTGTGCAGACGACAAGACCATAGATTCACGTGCAAAGGCATCCAGATTAGGAGTATGCACGGGGTCTCCTTCAAAGTTTACTTTATCCCGGAATCCGTCCTGCCTCCAGAAGCCCATCGCCTGGTTACGGTATTGATCGGGAAATACATAGATTATATTAGGATGCTCCGCTTGTTGGGACGCTTGCTTCGGAGCCTTGCAACCTTGTGCGGCAAACAGCGTCAAGCCTCCTACAAGAAGGTTTATAGGTTTATTCATGATAGTTTATGATAAATAATTAAAACAGGTAAATGACAAACGGTCAATAGAAAGTTATAGATAATAAGTAGCGAATGATAAACGGTAAACATGTTCCGTCAGAATCCGCTAAGCATTCACCGTTCACTGTTTACCGTTCATTGTCTATTTCTTATTTCTTTTCCAAATCTCTTTTACGCATCAGTCCTTCCAAGAAATAATAGTCAGCATAGTTCAGAGGAACGTCAATTTCCTGACCGTGAGGAATACTGCCAACCGAATGCATCAGGATAAAGTTTCCATTTGTTCCAACTTCTGCGCGATAAGCAGGTGAGCCCAAACTTTCCATTATCTTATCAGCCGTTTCTTTGTAGTGGTTGCCCGGCAGATAGCCATCCAGTTCGTAAAGGGCAGAGGCTGTACAAGCTGCTGCAGAAGCATCACGCGGTTCGTTCGGAATATTCGGAGCATCATAATCCCAGTATGGTACGAGGTCTTCCGGCAGGTTCTTATTATTAAAGATGAAGTTATAGACTTTTTGTGCCTGGTCGAGATATTTCTTGTCTTTCGTGTAACGATAGCAAGTAGTGTATCCGTAGAGTGCCCAAGCTTGTCCACGGGCCCAAGAAGATTCATCCGCATATCCCTGTGCAGTTTGTCTCTTACGCACTTCTCCTGTCTCCGGATCGTAATCTACCACATGGTAGCAGCTGTTGTCCGGACGGAAGTGGTGAGCCATTGTTGTATCAGCATGTTTCACTGCAATATTGTAGAAAGTAGAATCTCCGGAAAGAGCTGTTGCTTCAAATAAGAGTTCGAGATTCATCATATTATCAATAATCACCGGACATTTCCATCCCCGTGTTCCCTGCCAACCTTTATCGGCATCCCATGACTGGATAACGCCTGCATTCGGACGAAAACGAGTGGACAATGATTTGGCAGCTTCTATAATGACGTCTTTGTACTCTTTCTTATCTGCCATGCGATAGCCGTTCAGATAACTGCAACCAATCATGAAACCTACATCATGATGCCATTTCAGATATTTCACAGAATCAAGAGCTTCTGTGTATTTCTCAGCCAGCGGCAACCATTTCTTATCACCCGTCAGGTTATAAGTCAACCATATACTACCGGGAAAGAATCCGGAGCACCAGTCTTCCATCGGTATGTAAGAGATACTCCCATCTTCGTTGATTGTTCTCGGATTCAAGATTTTACCGGACTTCTCGATAATGTCCGTCTGGATTGTGTTCTGTGCCACAGCGTTGTCGATGTTGTCCTGAATAAAGTCTACTTCAACCTTTTTTTGTCCACCGCAACTCGTAAAGATCAATAGGGAAAGTCCTAATGCGCTAAGAATTGTTTTCATAATACAAGGATTATTTGTTAAGTGATTAATTTTCCTGATGGCAAAAGTAGTGCATTTAAAGAGAATAGACCGACCCAAATAATCCAAATGAGGAACTATTTTGGTACATTTTACTGAAATAATTATTTGCACAAGCATTTCCAAAGACTTTCCAACTCAGTTTGGTCGTCTTAACACAACTGACCCAACAAATTAGTCAGCACAGTATTTATTATCTCAAAACTCATTCATTAAATTCATTTCTATTCATTGTTATTAAAGATATAAAACTATATTCTACCGCTATAAGACTAGTGTAAACTCGAAGTTTAAATGACAACAACACCTTATTTCAAGTACATTACAGATAGCTTCTTTCACGCCAAAAGGTAATACTTAACCTTTTTTAATTCTATAAGAAGCCAATAAGACATCGTTTATAGGAAATTAGTGTATATTTGCAGAGCATAACTATAAAACGCATGTTCAATAAAAACAATTACACCAACAATTTCAACCAATTTTTCATTGACTATCAACGCCGCTTCATTCATTTTGCCTCTACGTACGTGCATGATGAAGCCGTGGCCGAGGACTTTGTCATTGAATCAATTATGTATTATTGGGAAAACAAGGAACGATTGCCTTCAGACATAAACATACCAGCTTATGTTTTGACTGTCTTGAAGCATAAATGTATAGATTATCTTCGAAATCAACAGGTTCGTCAAATGGCTTCCGATAAAATCTTTCAAATCTACTCTTGGGAGTTATCTAATAGAATCGCAACTCTAGAAGAACTTGAACCTAATGAAATTTTCACAGCTGAGATTCAAGAAATCGTAAATAGAACCTTAGAAACTTT
>ENA-OWOD01000693-OWOD01000693.1-gut-metagenome-genome-assembly--contig:-NODE-693-length-19673-cov-7.194478_pt1 | contig 19673 bp, 17 predicted proteins | sample MGYA00248256_ERZ651792 | MGnify/ENA primary metagenome ERZ651792 (study PRJEB26908, sample SAMEA4031714) | gut metagenome | biome: gut; feature: normal infant; material: stool | place: China | collected 2015...
GCGTTCATGGAGTCAGTGCACGCCAAGAGCTATTCCTCGATTTTCTCCACCTTGTGTTCCACCCGACAGATCGACGAAGCGTTCTCTTGGAGCGAAGAGAACGAGTATCTGCAAAGAAAAGCGCGCATCGTTCTCGACTATTACGAGGGGGACAGTCCACTCAAACGCAAAGTGGCCTCCACGCTGCTGGAATCGTTCCTGTTCTACTCAGGCTTCTATCTACCGATGTATTTCTCCGCGCACGCCAAACTCACCAACACCGCCGACGTGATCCGTTTGATCATCCGCGACGAAGCCGTGCATGGTTATTACATCGGATACAAATATCAAAAAGGGCTCGAGCGGGTCGGCGAGGACAAACGCAGTGAACTGCGCGACTACACCTATGATCTACTCAACGACCTGTATGACAACGAGGTGGAGTACACGCGCAGCCTCTACGAGCCTGTCGGATTGACGCAGGATGTCGAAAAGTTCCTGCGATACAACGGCAACAAGGCGTTGATGAACCTCGGATACCCCGCGCTGTTCCCGCAGGAAATCTGCGACGTGAACCCGTCGATCCTCGCCGCGCTGAGTCCGAACGCCGACGAGAACCACGATTTCTTCTCCGGCTCGGGAAGCTCGTACGTCATGGGCAAATCGGTCGAGACCGATGACGACGACTGGGATTTCTGAATGGCGGGCGGGGACGGAGGCAGTCAGCCGCGCAGATATCCGCCGGTGACGCTGCCTGGACAGCCGGCGACGGCCTGCGGCGTCCCCGCGCACACGACGCGGCCGCCCGCCTCGCCGCCGCCCGGACCCATATCGATCACGTAATCCGCGTTCGCGATCACATCGAGGTCGTGTTCGATCACCATCACCGTCGCTCCGGAACCCACCAACGAGTCGAACACCCGCAGCAGCACCCGCACATCCAAAGGGTGCAGGCCGATTGTCGGTTCATCGAACACAAACATCGAGCCGGACTGCCCGCGTCCCATCTCGCTGGCCAGCTTCAGCCGCTGCGCCTCGCCGCCGGACAACGCCGGAGTCGGCTCGCCAAGCGTCAGATACCCCAGACCGAGCCTGTGCAGCGTGGCCAGCTTCGAGCGCACGGGGCGCAGCGAATCCAACAGTGGCGCCGCGTCGTCGACGTTCATCGCCAAGAGCTCCGGCAGCGAGCGCGCGACGCCATCCGCGCATTCCAGACGGATGCCATCGGCCGCATCCGCATAACGCGTCCCCCGACAGTCGGGACATTCGACATCAACGTCGGGAAGAAACTGAACATCCAACGAGATCGAACCGGTGCCATCGCAGGTGGAGCAACGCAATCCGCCCGTATTGTACGAGAACGCGCCAGGCCTGAGGCCACGTTCGCGGGCACCGTCGGTCTTCGCGAACGCCCGGCGCAGATCATCGTGGATGCCACAATACGTGGCCACGGTCGAACGTATGTTCGAACCAATTGGGGTGGCGTCGATCAACTCCACCTTCGAAACGCCCTCCGCGTCAATCGAACGGGCCGAAGCGGGCAACGCGGCTCCGCCGATGGACGAACGCAACGCGGGGACCAGTGTCTCCAATACCATCGTCGTCTTTCCGGAACCCGACACGCCGGTGACCACAGTGAGCCGGCCGCGCGGAACATCCACCGATAACGGATGCACCGTATGCACGGTATTCGTCTCCAAATGAATCCGTCCCTTGGCGAACATCGCATCCAAGTCAATAGTCGGCCGCACCCGCTCGTGTATTTTGCCGCCATCACGCAGAAAAGGAGCGATCCGGGAGCCGGGCGCCGTCACAACGTCCGCTACCGAGCCTTGGGCGATCACATGACCGCCTTCGGCACCGGCCACCGGCCCCATTTCCACCAGATGGTCCACCGATGCGAGCACGCGCGTGTCATGGTCGACCACCACCACCGAATTACCGTCGGCCACCAGATCGCGCATCACGCCCAACAGACCATCCACATTCGCCGGATGCAGGCCGATCGACGGCTCGTCCAGCACATACAGCACGCCCGTGGTGCGATTGCGCACCGAACGCGCCAACTGCACACGCTGCCGCTCGCCGGTGGACAACGTCGCACCGGCGCGATCGAGTGACAGATACCCCAATCCGAGTTCCATGAGCCGTTTGGCCGTGTCCTCGAACGATTCGCGGATAGCCGAGGCCATCAGCCGCATCTCGCGCGGCAGCGACGCCGGCACCGAATGCATCCAGCGCAACGCTTCGTCAAGCGTCATCGCCGTGGCCTGCGCCAGGTCGATGCCGAGAATCCGTGGCTGACGGGCCTGTCGCGAAAGCCGCGTGCCCAAGCAGTCGGGGCATGGCCCCTCGCTGAGGAACCGCGACACGCGTTTGAGACCCTTCTCGTCCTTCGCCTTGGCGAGCGCGTTCTCCACGGTGTATACGGCGTTGTAGTAGGTGAAATCAAGCTCGGCGAAATCGTCGCCCTTCTTCGGCTTGTACAGGATATGCTTCTTGACGGCCGGGCCGTTGAACACGATATCCCGCTCGGCGTCGGTCAGCTGGTCGAATGGAATGTTCGTGCGCACGCCCATCGCGCCGCACACCTGCTTCATCAGATCCCACATCAACGAACCCCAGGGCAGCACGGCTCCGTCATCGATGCTTTTCGTCTCGTCGGGCACCAGCGACTCCCGGTCGACCGTGCGCACGATGCCCGTTCCCGAACAGGTCGGGCATGCGCCGGCGGAATTGAACGACAGCTGTTCGGCGGATGGCGGGTGCATGAGTTGGTTGCAGGATGCGCATCGAATGGGCAGCTCGGCGGCGACGTTCATCGTAGGAGCGTTGCGTACGCCACAATGAACGCAGACATGCGAGGCGCAACGGGAGAACAACAGACGCAGACCGTTGAGCAACTCCGTCATCGTGCCGAACGTGGATCGCACGCCGGGCACCGAAGGCCGTTGATGCAAGGCGAGAGCCGCAGGCACATGCCGTACGGCGTCCACCTGAGCGCGGCTTGCTTGAGTGAGACGACGTCTGGTATATGTCGACAAAGCCTCCAGATAGCGTCGGGATCCCTCCGCGTATAGCACACCTAAAGCGAGAGAACTCTTTCCGGACCCGGAGATACCGGCGATACCGACTAATTCGTTCAACGGAATGTCGACGTCGACATTCTTGAGATTATGCACGCAGGCACCGCGCACTTCGATGTGGGACGGTGGGAAAGCTCCAGATGATTGTTCCATACCTGCTACAGTACCTGTGTGACGGAAAAACACGTGGGCAGGGGAGCCTTATCCGTCATGGTATTGCGGCATGTGGTATTTGATCCATATATTCGACCGCAACGGAGGGGATGTCATTGTTTTCATGGCTGTCGTCAGTGTGCGTGAATCAGAAGGTGATGCGGTGGAATACGGAGAAATGGATTGGGAAAGGAAGAAATCATGTACATCGTATATACCAATGGAAAGAAGTTCGCCGAGGAACAGGACCGGAGTCTGTTCCTCGGCGTGGGACAGGTTGCGGGCGAATGCCCAGAACATCCGCGTAAGGCGTTGATAGGCTTGTCCGCCGTGTCAGCGTGATGACAAGGCGTTGGCCTCTTGCCTTTCGTGGCGAGCGTCACGGCGATGATGGACGCGAGAGCGACGGCGTACAGTACGGTGATGATCGGAATCAGCGCGCTGTATCGGTGGGCTGCATCCGTCGCATGAGAGACGACGAAGGATGCCAACTGGTTGCCGGACAATCCGGCGAACGCCCACGCGCTCAAAGCCAGTCCGTGCACGGTGGACACTGACTTCATGCCAAAGTGCTGCTCAAGCAGCACCGGCAGCGTTGAACACGGCATCGACGGTCAGGATGACGCTGATGCTTCCCGCGATGGCCTTGGCCAGACCGAATCCCGCGACGGCGATGCCGGTGGCGAGACCTTTGGCGAACCACAGCATTAGGTTCTTCACCGGCGTCAGATAGCCGACGCCCAATCCAATGCCCATGATTACGCCATAGAAGATGAGCACGCCGGGGGCATCCTGCCGCGATACTGGCTCCGGTACCGGCGAACCTGCAGGCGAAGCAGACCGTCGAGATCAAAGCCGATTTCTTGATGTCCTTTTCGACGAAGGGTCCAAGGAAGGCGGCCGACATGCCAAGGATGTTGATTGGCCATGTAATATTCGTTCCTCTCTGTTGTTTGTTCGCCCTGCGACGAACAAACAACAAGATAATGGTGAAGTATTCCGTGGCCTTGAGCGTGCCGGGAGGCGGCAGAAGTGGGTAAGCCGTTGATTTCATTGGATTTTCCAACAAATGAACATTGTGTATGTTCACCTTGGGAATAAGCATGAGGAAAAACTCATGTGAACCTTGACACAGTTTTCATGGCTCACAATTCGAATGCGCGTTTGATGAAGGCATTGACGGTGTTCCAATACAGTTCGGGATCCACGACGGATGCTTCCATATGGCGTGCGTCGGGAACCATGAGCTTTTCTCGATCGATGCTCGAGCACGCTTCGTAATTGATCTTGAGAAAACGTGAGCTCACGATGTCGTCCTGTTCGCCATGAATGAACAGCATCGGAATGACAGTATGTCTGAGCGACTGCAGACAGGTGGCTTCCGAAAAATCGTACCCTGCATAATGTTTGCAGAACAATCCCGCGGCATCCACACATACCGCGGCAAGCGGTTTCGGCAGACGCGACGAATGCCGAAGGCTGTCGATGAACACCATGCGCGCAGACGTGTAGCCGCTATCGACAATCGCGGACACCACATTGCGCGGCAGACGCGGGTCTCCCGTCGTCATCATCACCGTTGCCGCGCCCATCGAACCGCCATACAGCAGGATACGGGCGTCGGCGTCACTCGACGCGATAAGGTCGATCCAATTCAGTAGATCATTGCGTTCAAGCCAGCCCATGCCGACGTACCGTCCCTCGCTCAAGTCTTGGGCACGCTGTGACGGAACCAATACGGTGAAGCCCATGCGGGCGTAACGATGTGCCCATTTCGCGGTTTCCTCCGGTACACCGGTATAACCATGCATGCAGATTGCGTACAGGTGTGGTTTTGGTGCAGTGCAATCCGGATCGAACAGCCATCCATGCAGTCGAAGTCCATCATCGCTGGTAATCGTCACAGGCTGTTTGGCTTGCGCGAACCATTCTCCTGCTTCCTGTGCCTCACCCTGCTGAAGTTTTTCGATACGCTCCGGCGCAATCAGCGATCGATGGAAAACGGAACGTTTCCATTGCGTATCGATGCAGAAATGGAACAGGTATTTCGCAGTCGTAGCCAACGATGCGATACAGGCAGCCGTCACGGCTCCCGTGGCGATGCAAATGTCGCGAACGATTGTGTCATTGTCATGCTTCATTGCTGTCTCGTTTCCTTGCGATTGACGGATTGTTCACAATTACTATCGATTGTACGTGCGTACGGCGTTTTCGTGGGCTTTGACAGATTTTTTCATTTTTGATGTGAGACGTTTTTCGATAATGTCCGCCCTCGCCGTATACTGGTTAACTGTTGTCTTGGCGAGGGAAGCGTATGGCTTCCGTAATCGACTCGGCGTGTGATTGTAGGCTCCTTGTGGGTTGATTCACGGCTCGTTGATGCGCCGAAACAGAATGAACGAATAAAACATAAGGAGAAATAGCCCATGGCTACCACCATTACCCTCGAAGGCGCTGCCCGTACCGAGTTCGGCAAGGGCGCTGCCCGCCGCATGCGCGTCGCCAACCTTATTCCGGCCACCGTGTACGCAGGCGGCGAAGAGCCGGTCTTCGTGCAGCTGCCGATGAAGGAAACCACCCTGTCCCTGCGTCACACCAACGCTCTGTTCACCATCAAGTTCGGTGACGAGACCAAGATGGCCGTCGTCAAGGACGTTCAGCGCAACCCGGTGAAGCGCATCGTCGAGCACGTTGACTTCTACGAGGTCAAGGCCGGCGAGAAGATCGACGTCGAGGTGCCGGTGTTCGTCGAGGGCACCCCGAAGGGCGCTGCCGTCGCATTCGTCGACATTCAGGAGCTCAAGGTTCGCGCCGATGTCGCCAACCTGCCGGAGAAGATCGTGGTCAACGTTGACGGCCTGACCGACGGTTCCAAGGTCTTCGCCAAGGACGTCGTGCTGCCGGAAGGCGTTGTGCTCGACGTCGAGGATCCGGAAGAGTCCGTCGTCACCGTCGAGGTGCCGGAAGACGCTGCCGATGAGGCTGCTCCGGTCGAAACCGCTCCGGCTGAAAACGCTGAGTGAGTTCAGCTAGCTTAAGGAAGCAAACTTCCATTCTACGGTTTTGAACAACCGTAAGAGATGATGAAAAGCCCATGTGCTCAGACGCGCATGGGCTTTTTCATACCCGGCAACACCCGTTCTATGAGCTGGAAGACATAAGAGACTGACGGCAAATCCTGCATTCCTTACGCAATATTGATACAACGGGTGGATACGGACTATACTCGCCTATACGTTCAGTGAACCCGTATGGCACTGTCGGGTACGAAGGGAGCGATTGCGTACTGCCGGAGACGGACTGCGTGACGATCCGTTTTCCCGGCAGCCATCCTGATGCCGCACATTAATGGACTATATCGAGAATCATCATTTGACGGTGGTAGGCTTCCCACGTGAGATCACACTGATCGACAATGATCTGACGTAGGATTCCAGCAAATACGTGGCATGCATCAGCATTCCAATCGAATAACGACTAGCATGACTGACGATGCATGGAAACAATGCACGAGAGACGAAGTGAGACGGTGCGGAAGAGAGAAACATTTGAATAAGCATATTATTCGGCTTGATGTGGTGACGGTGGTATTCCTTGGCGGATGCGTCGGCACGGGACTGCGGTATGCGAGCTCGTCCATTGCGGACGTGGGCGGCTTCCATGTCGGTACGTTCGCGGCCAATATGGTGGCCTGCTTCGTATATGCGGCGCTTTCCGCATGGCTGGGATCTTCCAGCCTGTTGAAAGGCCGTGCAAAAGAATACGTGAATCGTGGATTCGGCATGGGCATGTGCGGAGGCCTTTCCACCATGTCCACGCTCGCATTGGAAGAATTCATGATGATTGACGATCACGCGATTCCCAGAGTACTCACCTATTGCTGCGCAACGTTCATTGTCGGTTTTTCGCTCGCCTACGCCGGTGCCTTATGCGGTTCGTGGTTGGCGGAACGAAACAAAGACGAACATGCTGACAAGGAGGCGATCCGATGAGCGCAATGCTTGCGATCGGCGTATGCGCATGCGGTGGCGTCGGTGCGGCCGCACGCTATATCTGCGATTCGTATATCAAGGCATTGTGGCGCAAAACGTTCCCGCTTTCGACGTTTGCCATCAATGTTGTGGCCGGTCTGCTTGCCGGCTTGGTGGCGGGATTGTTCGCGGCGAACACCATAAGCCCCGACTGCCGCCTACTGCTCGCAACAGGATTTCTCGGCGGTTTCTCAACGTTCTCAACCATGATGAACGAGACGGTTACGCTCCTGCGCAATGGGAAAATCGCTTGTTTCATCGGCTATGCGCTGGCTTCGATCGTCGTGCCCGTCATGGCCGTTGCGTGCGGTTACTGGCTGGCCTGAGCCAACGTAAACGTGATTCCAAAATCACGTCCGAATGCAGAGACTGGCTTCAGTCCGCGCGTAGCATGCAACCACGCTCGGGACTATGGGAATCACGTATACCGATGAAAAGAAGTTCACCAAAGAACAGACGCAGCAACTGTTCCGATCCGTCGGATGGGTGTCAGGCAAATATCCGGAACGTCTGTACAAGGCTCTGATGGGATCGTCCACCGTGTTCAGCGCATGGGACGGCGACCGCTTGGTAGGCTTGGTGCGCGTGCTCGATGACACTGAGATGGTGGCTTATATGCATTACGTGCTGGTCGATCCGGAATATCAGGGTCATGGCATCGCAGGCCACCTGGTGGGCATGGTCAAAGAGAGATATCGCGACTACCTTTATATTGAAGTCATGCCGGAAGAAAGCAAGAACGCCACCTTCTACCAGAAGCACGGCTTCTCAATCATGGAAGACGGCGCGGCCATGCAGATCCGCAATCCGGGAGAACGCCGCTGAAACAAGCATCGTGACGCCAACAATCTTATTGCCCCCGTCTAATGACGGGGGTATTGCTTTTTCGAGTATCCGCCAATACATCGGAGGGTTGGCTTGCATGCTTCACCCGAAAGGATCGCAGCATGACCGGAAGCGACGAACGGAACACGCAGAACGCGACGAGCGTTGGGGAGGCTGCGTTTCCAGCGCCTTCCGCCATGAAGTCTCCTCACCCCAATAGGCGACAGCGGCATGTTGTACTACGACGTCGAAACTACTCGCCCCATCATTCTCACCCACATCCCGCTGTCAGAGACCTGAACGTCATAATGGTGTTTTGGGGAATGAGGCACAGTCATTTTTTGAACAATTCAGAATACGTTCCGAGTCTATAGAGCATCAATCAGGCGTGAGGGCGGCGACTTTTTCGCAGGATGTTTCTTCCTATCTCATATCGCGAACGCTTGTAATCGAAAGAGATTATGATGTGGGAAAGTTACTAACCAGAACCGGTGCCACAAGCACTGGGATACCAACAACCGCGGGCCGCTTTCGGGCGGCTGCAACAAGAAGAAGTAAAGAATGACTGAACAGAATCATCACGATCCGGCAGAGCTTGACAAGCTCACCGAGAAGTTCACCGTGCTCCCGAACGACAACCCGGCATCCGACGCCAAACGTGCCGAACTCATCGACAAGCCGGCATTCGGTCAGGTCTTCTCCGACAACATGGCCCACATGACTTGGACCAAGGGCGAAGGCTGGGGAGACCGCCGCATCGAGCCGTATGCGCCGCTGAAGATGGATCCGGGCGCATCCGTTCTGCACTATGCTCAGGAATGCTTCGAAGGTCTGAAGGCCTACCGTCATGCCGATGGCTCCACCTGGCTGTTCCGTCCGGATGCGAACGCCGAGCGTTTCCAGAACTCTGCCAAGCGTCTGTACCTGCCGGAACTGCCGATCGACGATTTCATCGGTTCCGTGGCCGCCCTCGTCAAGCGTGACGTGAACTGGGTTCCGACCCGCCGCGAGTACACCCTGTACATGCGTCCGTTCATGTTCGCTTCCGAGCCGTTCCTCGGCGTGCGTGCTCCGCAGGAAGTGGACTACTGCGTGATCGCATCCCCGTCCGGCCCGTACTTCCCAGGCGGCGTGAAGCCGGTCAGCATCTGGGTTGAAGACAAGTGGTTCCGCACCGGCCCTGGCGGCACCGGCTTCGCCAAGTGCGGTGGCAACTACGCCGCATCCTTACTGGGCGAATACACCGGCATCGACCACGGCTGCGAGCAGGTCTGCTTCGTCGACGCCGCTACCAAGACCTACCTCGAGGAGCTTGGCGGCATGAACATGATGGTCGTGCACAAGGACGGCCACGTAGAGACCCCGTCTCTGACCGGCAACATTCTGCCGGGCGTGACCCGTCGCTCCCTGATTCAGCTCATCCAGGACAACGGCCACGACGTGGTCGAAACCATGATCGCTCTGGACCAGTTGCTCGAAGACATCAAGTCCGGCGAAGTCACCGAGGTGTTCGCTTGCGGTACCGCAGCCATCATCACCCCGATCGGTCGTTTCAAGTCCGAGAAGTTCGACGTGACCGTTGCCGACGGCAACTCCGGCGAATTCACCGTGAACCTGCGCAACCAGCTGCTGGGCATCCAGCTTGGCGAGATCGAGGATCCGCACAACTGGATGTGGAAGGTCTGCTGATTTTTCGCGACTGACTTATAGTTCAAAGTCCGCCGAGGGGCGGGGAACATGGTATTCGACATACTCAAGGCCGTTCGGCCAAGCCTACGGTCGAACACCATGTTTCCCGCCCCTCGGCTTATTGTGTACGATGGGAAGTCGCGAAATCCGAGAGTGAGGGAAGTGAGGGAAGGGAAAAGGATGGGAAAGCATGTCGGTGGCGTTGGAGAGTAATGCCTTCTTTTGGGGGATTGAATATTTGGCGACGTTCTGCTGCGGCATGTGCGGCGGACTTGCCGCCGTGCGCAAAGGCTACGATATCTTCGCGATTCTCGTCACCACATGGCTCACCGCATTGGGCGGAGGAATCATCCGTGACGTGCTGCTGGGCATCGCGCCACCGGTAGGCGTGTCGGATAAAGGACTGGTGATCGTTGCTCTGCTGGCTTCGGTGGCCGTCGCGGTGTGCCATCCCGAAATCAACAGGCTCAAATGGTCCATGCTGTCGTTGGACGCTCTGGCATTGGGATTGTATGCGGTCAACGGTACCAGCAAAGCCATGATGTACCACACGTCAGGCATGACCGCGGTTTTTCTCGGCATGTTCACCGCGCTTGGAGGTGGCCTGATTCGAGACATGCTCATCAACGAAGTGCCGATGGTGATTCGTGACAAACATTGGTATGCGGTTCCATCTGCCGTGGGGTGCGTACTGACGGTGCTTGTCTGCAAAGGCGTGGACGCTGGAATCGTCAGTTTTCCAGCCGAAGTGGTGCTTGATCTGCTGATCGTCGCATTGATGGTCAGCATGCGATTGGTATCGGTGATTTTCGACATTCAGCTTCCGGGAGCGTTGGTGCGTCATAATACATATCTGCCAAGTGAAGCGAAATATTTGAAACGACCGGTCATTCATTCTGATAAGGATTCCGACAAACGCAAGTGTGACAAGCGTAGGTAGCGACAGTGAGATGGTAATTAAACGGAAGACATTTGCGTAACAAAAAATCCCGCAGGAAAAACCTGCGGGATTTTCGTTAGCTGTGAGCTTCTAAAACTCAGAGAGCGTTGATGGCCACGGCAAGACCGGACTTGCGGTTAGCAGCCTGGTTCTTGTGAATCACGCCAGCGCCAGCAGCCTTGTCGAGCTTCTGAGCTGCGACCTTGTAGGCGGCTTCTGCTGCGGACTTATCGCCGGCGGCGATAGCTTCACGGGTGGCGCGAACGGCAGTCTTCAGGCTGGACTTCACGGCCACGTTGCGCTTGTGGGCCTTCTCGTTGGTGAGAACGCGCTTCTTCTGCGACTTAATGTTTGCCACTATTTCTCCAAACGACGTTTTCTATAAGGACATACAAACGATGATGATAACATGGCGCGCGGATAAATTGCCAACGGGCTTAGGAGTGTCGCGACTCACCATGCCGATACTAGCAGTTAGAATCGTTTGCGTCGAATATTTCAAGAGGAGGATGGCGTGGGCCAGCAGCATAACCAGCCCGGTTTCACCGATCAGTCGTTGATTCGCAATTTCTGCATCATCGCGCATATCGATCACGGCAAGTCCACGGTGGCAGACCGTATTCTGCAGCTCAGCGGCATCGTGCCCGAACGTGAGATGCGTGATCGTTTCCTGGATCGTATGGATATTGAGCAGGAGCGTGGCATCACCATCAAATCGCAGGCTGTGCGCGTGCCGTGGACGTTCGACGGCACCGAATATACCCTCGGCATGATCGACACTCCAGGCCACGTCGATTTCACTTATGAGGTTTCCCGCGCTCTCGCCGCATGCGAAGGCGCAGTGCTGCTTGTCGACGCGACGCAGGGCATCGAAGCGCAGACCCTGTCGAACCTGTATATGGCCATCGACCATGATCTGGCCATCATTCCTGTACTGAACAAAATCGATCTTCCCAGCGCGGAACCAGACAAGCATGCCGAGGAAATCGCAGGCCTGATTGGTTGCGATCCTTCCGAAGTGCTGCGCGTGTCCGGTAAAACCGGTGAAGGCGTGACCGAACTGCTCGACCGCATTGTTGCCGACGTTCCTGCACCAACCGGCGATCCGGAAGCTCCCGCGCGTGCGCTGATCTTCGACTCCGTCTACGACTCCTACCGCGGCATCGTCACCTACATTCGTATGGTCGATGGCGAGTTGCGTTCCCGTGAGAAACTGCACATGATGGGTATCGGCATGACCCATGATCCGATTGAAATCGGCGTGATCAGCCCAGACATGATGCCTACGAAGGCGCTTGGTGCGGGTGAGGTCGGTTATGTTATCACCGGCGCGAAAGACGTCAGCCAGTCCAAGGTGGGCGACACCATCACTTCCGCGCTCAAGCCTGCGGCCGATCCGCTCGAAGGCTATCGTGACCCGCAGCCCATGGTCTACGCTGGCCTGTTCCCAATCGACAACGCGCAGTATCCGGAACTTCGTGAGGCGCTCGACAAGCTCAAGCTCAACGACGCGGCTTTGATCTACGAGCCGGAAACGTCCGTGGCGTTGGGCTTCGGTTTCCGCTGCGGCTTCCTTGGCCTGCTGCATATGGAAATCGTGACCGAACGACTGAGCCGCGAATTCGATCTCGACTTGATCTCCACCGCACCGAACGTGCCATACGAGGTCACCGCGGAAGACAATTCCGTGCATCGTGTGACCAATCCGAGCGAATTCCCCGACGGCAAGATCAAGCAGATCGTCGAACCGGTGGTTGCCGCCGACATCATCACTCCGAAGGAATTCATCGGCGCGGTTATGGACTTGTGCCAGGACCATCGTGGACAGATGGGCACTATGGAATATATTTCCGCCGACCGTGTGGAAATGCATTATCGCATTCCGTTGGCCGAAATCGTGTTCGACTTCTTCGACCAGTTGAAGAGCCGCACCAAGGGCTATGCGTCGCTCGACTACCATGAGGACGGCGAACAGTCCGCCGATCTGGTGAAGGTCGATATTCTCATCCAGGGTGAGAAGGTCGATGCGTTCAGCGCCATCGTGCATAAGGATAAGGCGTATTCCTACGGCGTGATGATGACGAAGAAGTTGCGTGAGCTCATTCCTCGCCAGCAGTTCGAAATTCCGATTCAGGCCGCCATCGGCTCCCGCATTATCGCACGTGAGAACATTCGCGCACTGCGCAAGGACGTGCTCGCCAAGTGTTATGGCGGCGATATTTCCCGTAAGCGCAAGCTGCTCGAAAAGCAGAAGGCCGGCAAGAAGCGTATGAAGATGCTCGGCCATGTCGAGGTGCCGCAGGAGGCGTTCATCGCCGCATTGTCGACCGGAGACGCAGGCAACGACCGCGACACCAAAGACAAGATTCGCGCCGCCCAGAAAACCGAAGGCTGATGTTCGAAGCCTACATTCATGTGCCGTTCTGCATACGGCGCTGTGGGTACTGTGATTTCAACACGTATACCGCTGTCGACATGGGAGCGGGCGCTTCGCGTGGCAATTACGCCAATATGGTGATTCGCGAGATGTCAATCGTCCATGATTGGCAGATCGCGCATGGCGTTAACGAACCGGAAGCGGCCACCGTCTTTTTCGGCGGTGGCACTCCCACGATTCTGAAAGCCTCGGATCTGGTCGCCATGTTGAATGCCGTGCGTGACACATGGGGCATTGCCGACAATGCGGAAATCACCACCGAAGCGAATCCGGACACGGTGAACGCCGATTACGTGAAGGAACTCGCGGACGGCGGATTCAACCGCATCTCTTTCGGCATGCAGTCGGCTGTGCCAAGCGTGCTGAAAACATTGGATCGTACGCATACCCCGGCCAATGTGGCGGCGGGAATCGCAGCGGCAAATGCTGCCGGCATGCGTTCCAGCGTGGATTTGATTTACGGTGCGCCGGGGGAGAGTCTCGACGATTGGCGTGTTTCCGTACGTACGGCGATCGACTTGGGTGTTGACCATATTTCGGCATATGCGTTGACCGTCGCACCGAACACGAAAATGGGACGTCAGATTGCTGTTGGAACCTTGCCTACGCCTGATGATGACGATGAGGCGACCAAGTATGAGATTGCCGACGATCTACTGAGCGCAGCCGGTCTTGAATGGTATGAGATCAGCAATTGGGCACGTCCTGGTTATGAATCGCAACATAATCTTGGCTATTGGCGCAATGTTGATTGGGCGGGGCTCGGTCCCGGCGCACACAGCCATTACGGCAATGTGATGGATGTTGAACAGTCCGCGTCGGCTGAAACATCTGAAACGGTCAAATCGTCGGGCTTGCGCAGCTGGGATATTGCGCATCCTCGCATGTGGGGGCAGGCTATCAACGATGATAATGTGCCATGGTCGGGAAGCGAACGAATCTCCAACGAGGAGAACCTCGAAGAAATCATCATGCTTGGTCTGCGCATACGTGAGGGTCTGGATTTGAGTCGCCTTGGAAACATGGTTGATATGGCTCGCATCCAGCCCATGGAAGACGAAGGCCTTATCGTTATCCGTGACGGACGTGTGATTCCAACCCGAACCGGACGCTTGCTCAACGACACCGTCATCGAGCGTTTCTTCGACGCCTGCTCGTTGTAATGCCGATAATCCTCTGACGAATTGGTTTTAGATGATCCATCTTGGTATGGGTGGATACAGTGTGCAGATTGAAACGGGCCTCGGATGCAGGTTGTTGCATTCCAGGCCCGATGGCATAGAGCTTAGAACGAGGCTGTCACCGGATGTTCGTAATCAGCGCATCGTGAGTCCGCCATCGACATGCAACGTCTGACCGGTGACGAAACGAGCGTCCTCGCCAACCAGCATCGCCACACCGCCCGCAATATCATCAGCCGTGGCAAGCCTGCCCAAAGGCGTCTGCGCGATGATGCGCTCGCGGACGTCTTCGGTGGTGGCGCGGCTCGAATCCGTGCCCACGGTCAAACCGGCCGCGATGGCGTTCACCGTGACGCCCCACGCTCCGGCCTCCTGCGCCAGCGAGCGCGTGAATCCGATGAGTGCTCCTTTGGCTGCGATGTAGTCGTGGTAGGGGACGATCGGGCTGTCTACGAGGTTGCTGGAGATGTTGACGATGCGTCCCCATGATTGGCGTCGCATGTAGGGCAGCGCGGTCGTGCAGGTGTTGTAGGTGCCTTTGAGACATCCTTCGAGTTGGGTCGCGTAGTCGTTCCAGCTGGTGTTGCTGAAGGTGTTGCGGTTGCGTGGGTCGAACGAGTAGTGGCTGAGCGCGTTGTTGATGAGGATGTCGATGCCGCCGAAGGTGTTGGCTGTGGTTTGTGCGAGTTCGTTGACTTGGGTTTCGTCGGTCACGTCGGCTTTGCATGTGATGACGCGTCCTTGTGCGTCCGCTTCGTTTTCGATGTGTTGCTTGGTGTGTTGGGCGCGTTCGTCGTTGCTTAGGTAGTCGATGGTCACGTTGGCGCCGAGTTGTGCGAGTCTGAGTGCGATTGCGGCGCCGATGCCTCGGCTTGCGCCGGTGATGATGGCGGTTTTGCCGGTGAGTGTCCGGTGTTCGGATTGCTGGTTCACGTAAGGTCCTTTGGGATTATTCGTAGTCGATGTCGAAGGTGTCGGCGTAACGGTCGGTGTTGCGTTCGATGTCGACGGCTCTGACGAGGTCGAGGATGTTGAATCCGCCGTCGTGGTGCCATCCGGATTTCGCGCGGTTCATTTCTCCGACGGGGCAGATGCGGTCGATGCCGTATTCGCCCACTTGTTGCGCGAGTGCGAACAGTCTGGATGAGCTTGTGGCGATCGCACAGGTTTGCAGCCACTCGCGGTAGGGTTTCAGTGTGGGCAGCGCGTGTTTGAGTTGGTCCACGGCGACGATGTTAATGGTGCGGTTGAGCGGTGTCCCCAACGAGGGGAGACTGCTGGTATTGGGGTAGTAAAGCACGGTCCAGTCGGTGCCTTGCGGCGATTCGATGACGAACGGTGCCTGTGGGTCGGCCTGTGCGGCGCTGTCTGGAGTCATGGACGTCATGCACAGCGCTTGCATCTCGGTTTGAGAGCGTGCCCTGCGGATGGCGAGGGATTCCGTGTCGGAAGGGGTTGATCGTGGATATTTGCGTTGTTGCGAGTCGAGCTCGCTGGCGAGCAGTTCCGCCGTCTGAGCGGGGGAGATGGCTCCGCCGCGTTCCACGAAGATGGTTTGCGGCGCCAGGCAGCTTTGCTGGTCGTAGGTGGCCACGTCCACGGCCATACGGTGCACGGTTTGCACGTGAGTGTCCGCGCGTAGCGCTTCACGTCCGATGAGTGAGAAGCCGATGCGTGCGCCATAGCTGAGGAACGGTTTGCCCGCGCTCACGCGTGGACGGATCGCCTCGGTGGTGTGCGACGAACCGTAGGCGATCACGGCGTTCGCTTCGCCGATCGCCACGTCTTCAAGCTCTACCGTGCCGCCGCGCCACGGCACTATGGCCAATACGTCGGCGAGATCCGGGTTGATCTGTGTCAGAGAACGAGCGAACAGTACGGGCATCAGCGGTTCGTCGAACGATGATTTGCCGATGATCGCGCTTTTCGTCAGCAGACTCATGGTCATGCTCCATACGGGAATGCCGGGAACATTGCTGGAAAACACGTGGAATGTCAAGTCCGGCCCGTACAGGCGCGTGTATCCGCCGGACTTGTTCGGTCGGTATTCGTCCAGCATGCGCGGGCTTGGCAGTTCGTCATCAAGAAAACGCAATAGTTCGCGTCTGCGGAACATGCGCATGTAACGTTTCAGTTCGATACGCGTCATCGTCGCGTCATAGCCGGTGATGGAGGGAATCAGAGACTCCGCTATCTGGCGACCCTCATAATCGGGATTCGTCCACAATTCCACCGCCTCGCCGATGATGTCGACGATGTATTCGACGGAATATGCTGCCAATGTCTGCGATCGATTGCAACGCGTTGTCTCGCACAAATCTTGGACAGTCTCAGGCGTGAGTACCGGATAACGCAACGTGACCTCACCGCGGTCGGTGAGAACGCCGCGTGTTTCGAAATCCTCAAATACGAAGCCGCGCGGCGCATGGAAAATATCGATGACGCTCATGCGTTTGCCGCCATCACCTCGTCGACGGCGATGGAGCAGCCGCGTGCCTCCGCACCCTTCGCACGACCGTTGAGCTCGTAACCGGAATCGGTGCGCACGCCAAGATCTTCGGTCAGAATCGCCAGACAGGAATTCCAATTCGCCAAATCGTAATGCGCGATCACCCCCTGCTCGCCATCGGCGACAGGCGTGAGCGTCGCCGGATCGAGGAACACGGAACGAACCCACGACGGCGTCGCCTTCAGATAATTCGACGAACCATCCGTATAGTACGACAGCAGATTCTGATCGTAAATCTGCGAACTCAACTCCGTCATACCGTACATGTTCACGCAATGCGTGCGTGCGACGCCAAACACCTCAAGGAACTTCGCATACAAATCATCGACGGTCATATCGGTTTTCGTGCTCTTGAAACCACCGGTATCGAAAACACGCGAATCCTTCGCCAACGCATAGGTTTTGCCCCGCTCGGCAAGATAGTCAAGCAGATACAGATACGCGGACGAAGCGCCCATCAGCATCACCGGCTCGCCGTCTGCCACCGACTGATCAAGGAACTTTTCCACACCAGCGAAGTCCAAACCATCCTCATGGAAGAAGAAGCCGCTGCCCTCGCTGCCGCACTGCTCCACCGCACGCGTCAGATAACGGGCCAACGAACCATTATGATTCATCTCCCAGGCAGGGGAGAGCACCGCGATACGCATGCGCTCACGGTCAGGCATGATGAAATGACGGAACGGGCCGATCATCGACGCATCCCACACCTCAAGATCAGGATGATAGTTGCGTCCACGCTGACCCGGATGCGTAGTGCCGCTGGTCATGAACACTGCCTCGCAATCATCTTCAGGCACCGAAGTGAGCGTCAGCATCTTGAACCCATCCACCGGCATCGGCGGAATATCCATCCAATCCGACAACATCTGCGGAGTCACCCTACGAGACATGCAATACGCGCGATACTGCATGTTATGGGCAAACTGGAAAGCGAAAATCTTATGTGCGAGCGCGTCGAACGCCTCATCCGGAGCGACCTCGCAACCATACTTTTCGATGAACTCAAGCACGTTTGCCTTGACTTCCTGCGCGTCGGCACCCAACGACATTGATGTCATATGCGGTATTCCTTTCTATAAACGATACTGATATTCGAAAGCAAATCAGATCTGCGACGGAACTTCAGCTTCGCTGTTTCCTTTACGACGATTGATCAGATTCGGCAGGTCGATCAGCAGTGCCTTGAGAATCACCACACAGAACGCCCCGACCAGAATCGAATTGGAGAAGAACACGTGAGCGCCGCCCTCCAAGCCGCTCAACGCGCTCGGCAGCGCGATGCCCAACAGCAGGGACAATCCAATGACCGCCTGGGAACGGTCGTTCGACTCCACCTTGCGCAGCGTATTGAAGCCCGTGCTGATCAGGCTTGCCGCGGCCGGCAGGAAAATGCCGCCGATCACAGGGGAAGGAATCAACGACAATACCGCTCCGGCCTTCGGAATGAAACCAAGAACCACAAACACCACGCCGGCGATGATCACCGGCACACGGGTATGGGTCTTGCCCTCATCCGTGACCTTAAGCAACGCGACATTCTGCGGATACGCGGTAGTGGTGAAACCGCCGATCAGCGAAGAAATCGCGGAACCGGCAGCCTCGCCGGCCAAGCCATAACGAACCTGACGATCCTCAAGCTTGACGCCCTGGATCTCACTGGCCGCCTGATACACGCCAAGCGCCTCCATAATCGCAACCATATATGCGATGAAGAACGGCACAAACACCGCCGCATCAAAGTCAAAACCGCCATACGGCATAATCTGAGGAAGACCAAACCAAGGCTTCGACGCGACACCGGAAAAATCAGCCATGCCAAATACCATCGAAAGCGCAGTGCCGGCAACCAGAGCAATCAGATAGGAAAGCGCCCTGGCCATACCCTTGCCGAACTGGGAAAGCGCCACCACCAGCACGCAAGTCACGATAGACACGGCCAACGTCTTCGGATCGGCAAAACCATCATCGCCGGGAGCGCCACCAAGAAACTCGCTCAACGTGAAACTCGACAGCGAAACGCCAACCAGAAAAATAATCACGCCCGACACCATCGGCGCGAACAGAAAACGCATCTTCTCAATCACACGGGTCAGACACAGCACCAAGAAAATCAGCGAACTGACAAAAATCGACGTACCAGCGGCAGCCAACGAACCAGCAGTGCCCGCAGCGATCATCAACGCATCGAACGCGGCGGACGGACCCTGCACAATCGGCAAACGCACCAACCTCGTGGCCTGAATCAATGTGACCAAACCAGACACAATGAAAATGGCATTCACCATATTTGACGACAACGCCAACGGCAAGCCAATGGCACCAGCCACAAACACCGGATCAAGCCACACATTGGACACCAACACATGCTGCAAACCCAGCAGCACATTCTTCGGAGTCAACTTCTTCGAACCCGAACCAAGCTGCTCAGGCACCTGCGACGCATCAGACACGCCAAATCCCTTCTCTTTCCACGAAACACACGGCCAAACACCAGCCGTCAGCACAGAGAAGACGCGCACGCGCACCGTTCGTAACATCCCTACGCAGGCACTACCCTGTTCAGGTCATAAGGGTCCGGGCAAACGCCCATCTCAGCCACATCGGCTCCCCTGTACTCTTCGGACAACCACCAGCATAACGACACGCATCGATACCGGCAACCACCACAACCCAACACATATCCTCCACATTTTCCCAAGAAAAAACAGTCTTGACTTTTCCGAGTATTCGTTATATGGACACGCGAAACGTATTTGATACAGGGGCGCGGTATTCTAAACCACGCATTAAAGAACCGCAAGACTTTTCTTGCCCAAAAACATTGAAGGTGGTTTCGGTGA
>ENA-OWOD01000696-OWOD01000696.1-gut-metagenome-genome-assembly--contig:-NODE-696-length-19606-cov-4.400686_pt1 | contig 19606 bp, 21 predicted proteins | sample MGYA00248256_ERZ651792 | MGnify/ENA primary metagenome ERZ651792 (study PRJEB26908, sample SAMEA4031714) | gut metagenome | biome: gut; feature: normal infant; material: stool | place: China | collected 2015...
TCATTATATGCAACCGATTTAATACAAAAACACTTTGAGGGGCGCAACTAACCCTCTTCAACATTCAGGAATGTATTATTAACGCTGTCGCTGATAGCAGTGAGCCCGGCTACTCCGGTTGTATTTATTCGTAGTCCAGTTTAAAACGCAATGCAGCGTAGTAATCGCCAGCCTTTAATGGATAACCATTTCTGACAATGCGAAGAGTATAATCAAGCCCGTCTTCATTCCCCCTGAGAATTAAAGGTGGCATGCTTTTTCCTGCTCTTACCGGATATCCGTAATTGTCCATAATCTGCAGATTTATACCTTCAGCCTGACCTGTCAGCGAGAATTTGTCCGGTGTTTCTCCGGGAATGCCATCAAAAGTCACACGCACCCGGGTTGCCGTATAGACCTGCTTTCCTGCACCTGCAAGCTCACAGTTGCGTAGCCGTAGCCGGAATTTTTTCTCGGGACCGGCAGGGCTGCTCTGTAAGTCCCTGAGTGGCGTGGTTCCCATATCAATTTCCTGCCAGGCATCCTCCATAGCCAGCGTACAGGCAGGAGCGATAACCTGCCCTTTAAAGCTGGCCCGCCCATCCCACCAGACGTGTTCTTCTCCCCAGTACTCGGGCAAAGTTATCCCCGGTGGTGGAAAAGAAGCTGATGGCAGGGCCTGAGCCATCGCACACCAGAAAAACGGTACCGAAATGATCATGCGCCAGAACATGCGGTATTCCTTACTTCTCACTGGCAATTGTTCGGGGAATTCCCCCGAACATATCAGACAGAACTGACCGACAGATTACTCGTAGGCCAGATTGAAGTTAGCAACAGCGGTAAAATCGCCTTCTTTCAGGGTGCCACCAGTAGCTTTTTTAACCCAAGTACTGTAGCGCAGGGTATTATCACCTTCTTTAACTTTTGTCGCGGAATCTGCTGTACCATCAAATGAAACCAGGCTGCCATTTGCAGCTGAGACAACTATTGCAGTCCCTGTATCACCAGTAGTACCTAACTCCTGATTCTGTCCATTGATTGTTGTACCAGTAAAAGAAACTTTCACACCATTGGTCAGTTTTCCGATTTCTGTGGCATCGCAGTTAACTAACTTGATATCCAGATCTTTTTTTACGGAAATTCCGTCTGCATTCAAATGTGCTTTAGAAATCTGGCCGAAATTAATTGTCTGATCTGCTGATTCTTGTGCAATACCACAAGGAGCATCAATTACTGTACCTTTGAAGTTAATAACGCCCTGTCCCTGATTAGCAGCATTAACGCCAAATGAAACAGTAGAAGCAAGCATGGTTGCAATAATAACTTTATTCATATAACAAAACCCTGAGTTGAAAAAATACATTTTATTGAGTGGCAAAAATTCTGTCACTCAACAAAAAGTACTTTTATGTCTCATAAAAGAATGTGAATAGTTAATTATCACACGTTAAGAGGTTCGTATATTCTGCTTCACATCAAAATTCAGCTTTTCTTATTTTTGGTTAATTTTATTCAGAATTAAAAAAATCACAATAATAATGATTTATCATCGCAATTCATTTTTACAGAATAAATGACCAGAAGCAAGTTATGACAAAGAGATAGTTTCTGTATTTTTCGATTTATTGCGAATAAAACACCTGTAATAATAGATATTCTCAGAATAAAAAAACATGACAATTTTCTGTTTTGCATCAAAAATTGCAATAAAAGACAAAAAAATACAAAATATATTTTTGTATATAATTTGTTTTATTATTTCTTTATTTTCTGTTCCTGCGCCATTGTGTTTTGGGAGCCAGCAGGGGGCACAGTGAAACCGATATTGTACAGAAAGTACAGCAATTACAGTGTGTTACCTGCAGAGTGGCTATCAGATTTCTGCTCCGGTATAGCAATCAAAAAAACAGTGCTCGCCGCAGACCGGTGACCGGGCGAAGCCCGCGAACCGGCGAGGAAGCGCAATATATCTGTAGTTACAGTGAGCAGGTACGCCCTGAAGCCTTCATAATCGGTAGTGTATGTTGTTTTTCCGGAATGATTTATCCACATATCCAGAGGCCCGATCCAGTAAACAGATCCATGAATGATCAACAAAGGATCCATTAAAGATCCCCATATCGCTGCAAACCTTGTCACTCATGGGCCGGGACCACGTTCACATAAGCTGTGGCATGTTATGGATAAACTGTAACAGGTTCATGATAAGCTGTATTCAGTAATGCATATACTGAAGTAAGTTAATGACATAAACTATGGTCAGTACGCCAGACTCAGTTGTTAAATACAGACTGCAGGTTTTTCTTCAGTCAGTTGACGGGGTTCTGACACACGATTTTCTGTTTATTCTTTTACTGTCCACAGGCAGGAGGCTTTCTGGAAAACGAAAATTCAGACATCAAAAAACTGTTCGGCGAGGTGGATAAGTCGTCCGGTGAGCTGGTGACACTGACACCAAACAATAACAACACCGTACAACCTGTGGCGCTGATGCGTCTGGGCGTCTTTGTACCGACCCTTAAGTCACTGAAGAACAGTAAAAAAAATACACTGTCACGCACCGATGCCACGGAAGAACTGACGCGTCTTTCTCTGGCCCGTGCAGAAGGATTCGATAAGGTTGAGATCACCGGCCCCCGGCTGGATATGGATAACGATTTCAAGACCTGGGTGGGGATCATTCATTCCTTTGCCCGCCATAACGTGATTGGTGACAAAGTTGAACTGCCTTTTGTTGAGTTTGCAAAACTGTGTGGTATACCCTCAAGCCAGTCATCACGCAGGCTGCGTGAGCGCATCAGCCCTTCCCTGAAACGCATTGCCGGTACCGTGATCTCCTTTTCCCGCACCGATGAGAAGCACACTCGGGAATACATCACCCATCTGGTACAGTCAGCCTACTACGATACTGAACGGGATATTGTTCAGTTACAGGCTGATCCCCGCCTTTTTGAACTGTACCAGTTTGACAGAAAGGTCCTTCTTCAGCTTAAGGCGATTAATGCCCTGAAGCGACGGGAGTCCGCCCAGGCACTCTACACCTTTATAGAGAGCCTGCCCCGGGATCCGGCACCGATATCGCTGGCGCGGCTGCGTGCACGCCTCAATCTGAAGTCTCCTGTATTTTCCCAGAACCAGACGGTCAGACGGGCAATGGAGCAGCTGCGCGAGATTGGATATCTTGATTACACGGAGATCCAGCGGGGGCGGACAAAACTCTTCTGCATTCACTACCGGCGTCCCCGGTTAAAAGCACCGAATGATGAGAGTAAGGAAAATCCGTTGCCACCTTCACCTGCGGAAAAAGTCAGTCCGGAGATGACGGAGAAACTTGCCCTGCTTGAAAAACTGGGCATCACGCTGGATGACCTGGAAAAACTCTTCAAATCCCGCTGAACATAAACTGTAGTCAGTGAAGAGCGCTCCATTACTGACTACAGCTTATATTAACCGGTGCAGTGAGTGGTCTGCTCACTGCAGTTTATATTCTGTTTCCTGCTGTGCTGCCTGTGGCTGAGCTGCCATCTGCCTGTCCCTTACGTAAGTGATCCCGTAACCTGATGCTGAGGCATTGCTCCCTTCATAAAACATGGCTTACTCACTACAGCTTATCTACCTGCTCCAGCTTATGTTATGTCTGTTCTGCTGACCACTGCTTATATAAGGAAGCGTGTATGCCGTCACTTCAGGGGAGGCAGCGTACGCAGGATCTCTGCAGCATCCCGCCCGTCACCTGTGAAAGGCACTGCCAGCGTGGCAGCCATATCCAGTGCAAACACTCTGGTATAAACCTCCATCGAACGTGGATCCCTGTGACCAGCCAGTGCCTGAATGACTTTCCGGGGCTGGCGGTGATAGAGCATGTGCATGATATAGCTGTGCCGGAAGGTATGTGGTGTGACCGGAATCGAAAAGTGTACCCCGTCAGCTTCGGCCCGTCTGACAGCCTGCTTCAGCCAGTTGCGCATGGTTTCGTCGGTCACGGCCCATAATGGTTCACGACGACGGGGCCGGGTGGTGATCATCCAGCTTTCCATCTGCCTGACATAGCTTATATCTGTCAGCGGAACCAGGCGGACCTCATCTTTTGGCGGGCGTCCGCGTCGCGCACGCACTTTTTCGGACAGGATCCGCACAAACGGTCTTACTCCATTCAGGTCAAATGATTCCGGCGTCAGCATCCGGGCTTCGCCAATACGCATTCCGGTATTCCAGAGGGTGGCGAACAGCATATGGTGACGCTGATCCGGCATATAGAAGAGAAGGGCACTCACTTCCGGGGCCAGCAGGTAGGCCGGTGTGGCCCCCGTGGAAGTGGCCATTCTTCTCAGGGAGAGCGCTGTTGCAAAATCCACCCCCGGCGCAATGGGTAACAGGGAGACGCGTTCTGGTGAATTCTGCAGGGGAATGACATTGTTCATGAGTTATTTTTCACGTAGCACACGCACTGTTTATGGATACAGGTATTCTGACCTGAACGCCCGGATCCTTCCACGACAATAAATCGCAGCGCGCGGATCCTTTTGTTTGCTTATCACGCATTATTGCGGGTAAAACCAAATACGTAAAGGCGCTTTTTGCAGCAGGGATCCCGTCTTAAGCCAGTCGTGGCGCGGGCTGATGGCTGGTTTGCCGTTTTTGGGAGAATTGAGGTAAAACCAAGAAAACCAGAGATGATACTATCCATAAGAAGGGATTTTCTGTATTGTAGCAACGATGCTTTCGATATATATTAATTTATTTATAGATTTTTAATTATCTGTTTTAAGTGAGTTATAACGAATATTCACAAAAATTATCTTTTTTGTTGCTTTTTGGGGATGAATATAGTTATTGTTAACTTATTTTCGTTGCTTTTTATTTCCTCAATAACCTCTAATGAAAAAGGGATGTTTATATAAAAAACAATGTTTCTCCCTATGTTTATATAATCATCGAGAGATCCATTGAATATTATCTTGTAATATTCACCATTCATAGTTGAAATTTCCTCTCCAGTTTCTACTGATGAGCAAAAATATGAATTTATATATACTTTTACAGATTCGTTCTTTATGGGACTAATGGATGAAATAATAAGTAAGTTATCTGTTTGTGATAAAGATGATTTTATTTTATTTAATCTTTTATTTTTCGTCAGAATGTTTTCAGCAGTTAAAATATTATCAGTAAATCGTATAAATGTTGATCTTGATTTTATTGGTGGCAAATATAATTCACCATCGAATATAAATTTATCTCTAGGCTGAAACTCGCTTACTAATTTTTGGCTATCAATAACTCCTCTGTTCCGATATTTTTTTGGGGATAATGAAAACTCCTTTTTAAATGCGCGACTAAATGACTGTTGTGAAGAAAAACCTAATTCCAGCGATATATCTAATATGCTTTTTCTAGTAAGAACAAGAAGAAGAACTGCTTTAGAAAAAAGACACTGTCTTATATACTTTCCAATGGTAATACCACTTTGTCTGTAAAATAAAAATTGAGTGTGTTTTATACTAAACCCAGACATTAATGATACCTCTTTAAGAGATATTTTTGCATGTGATTTCAAATATAGAAAAATTCTTTTCTTTAAGGTTTTAATTATATCAAGCTCTCTCTTTTTCATCACATTAACCTTTGTGTGCGCATGGATTATGAATATATGTTGAGACTAATTAAAATTTCAACATAGAAATAAATAACTTATTCTTATTCTCCTTTGTTATAATTAGAGTGGTTTTTATTTTCATAAAGCAAAACATAACTAATCAAATAAGAAAATAAATAGAAACTGTTATAATTATATCCAAATGCAATGTGAGGCATATTCATATAACAACCTGTTTTATAAAGATAAATATCAGGTTGTTATAAGTTACATCAACTACTAGCGATAAGTGCTGTTATTTCTTCAACATACTCTGCAACTGTTTTGGGGTTATACCAAAAAACTTTCTGAAATATGATATGAAATATGAAGTGTTATTGTAACCAACATCATTAGATATTTGTGACACTGACATATCATCTTTAATCAAAAGTGAAATTGCTTTTTTCATTCTTGTTTCTAATATTAACTCCCTAAAGCATATTCCTTCTGATTCAAGTTTCTTCCTTATTGCTATTTCAGACAAGTTGAATTCTTCCGATAGAGAACTTAACGTCCATTTCTTTGATAGATCTGACTCTATTAGATCTATTACCTTATTACAAAATGTTGTTGCAGCGGAATATAATATTAAATTAAATATGTTTCTTTCTATACCAGAAACTTTGCAAAAAAATATGAATGACATGATTCTGTCATGTTCACTATCTGCTTTAATAATTGACTCAAAAGACTCCTTTATAGATTCATTTGCTTCAATACATAGTACTTTTTTTGTTTCAGATAACGATAATGCAAAATCCTGTGTTCCTACGTCATTAAAATAGCATGTTATATTTAAAATTTTTTTTAATCTGATGACTTGTGAGTAATTAAAAAATATGGTTTTTTTTAAAAGATCACCATGAAATTCTTTTGTTGCAAATGAAACTCTAACATTTCTACCGACAATAATAATTGAGTTGCTCCTACAGTGAGTTTTTTTATTGTCCGATAAATCAGTTACTACAACATCATGTTCTGCTGTATAAATTATAGTGAACTTGTTTGTCCTGACTCTTATTGTACTCATATTATTTAATATGTCATGAAATGAATGTTTATGAATTCTTTTCTATCTTAATATGGTTGTTAGATATTTTTTTAGCATAAAAAAACATTTTTTACTGCTGCTATTTTTTTATCTTATTTTTAGGTGGCGTTTCCGTATTGTTTTTGAAGGTAAGCTCTTACTTGTTTGTGTGGTTGATGTGTGTGGTTGGGTTTGTTTATTCGCTACATCATATATCGCGCATGGTGGGGGGTTACTGTTTGCTGGTTTAATCGATTTAAATTCTGTTATATAGGGTATTGTGATGAGAATGAAGAAAAAAATTGTTATGTCCCTGGCGGTGATCTCGGCGATGTTTAGTGGTGCCGCTATGGCAGCAAGTGCTGCGAATGATTCTAGCTATGCAACGTTAAACTTTACCGGGCGTGTCACTTCCAACTTGTGTCAAGTTGGGACTGGCTCATCTGACACAAATGTAAATCTGGGGGAGGTGACATTATCACAACTACAGACTGCGCAACGTTCCACGCCGCAAAGCTTCAATGTTTCGCTTGAGAATTGCGATACTGGCGTGAACACTATCACCTATACCCTGACGGATAATAATGCTCCGGATGTTGTTAAAGGGTATTTGATTCCTCAGTCAACAGACACAACTGCAACAGGTGTTGGTGTTTATATCGCAAAAAGTGACGGTACTCCTGTGGAGATGAGCAAAAGCATCACTCACGCAGTAGAGACAGATGGTACTAATGCACTGCCTTCCCAGAAGCTTTCCTTTGCAGCATATATTGCGCCAGCAGCTGACCTGAATGGGCACTTGCAAGGGCTTGGTGCTGGTAGTGTCAAGGCTCAGGGAACTTTGACCATTAAGGCTGCGACTGCAACTGTGCCTGGAACAGGTTCCTAATAATATCCGTTCCTTTATAACTTCATGCTATCAGGTCGCCTCTCTGGCGACCTGTTTCGGGGTGGTTTATGTGTAAGTTCTTTTCTGCTTTTATTCTTGCAGGGGTGTTGCTCTGTTCATATGCAAGTGCAGCCTCTTTTGGCCCCCGTGAAAGCATGTTGGTTTTTGACGGGCGGCAGGGTAGCACCTCTTATCGTATGGATAACTCCGACGCCAGACTCCCCTGGCTGGTTCAGGCGTGGGTTGAGGATATCAACGAAAAGCGTACCGATGCTTTTACATCCGCGCCGCTGGTCTTTCGCGTGGAACCATCCTCCACCTTCACCGTCCGTATCGTGAAAAAAGGTGCCGTCCCGGAAGACCGTGAGACACTTTTCTGGGCGGTATCCAACTCCCTGCCAGGTGGCGGACGCACCGAACAGAAGGTTGAAGATGACAAAATCAGTGCGCAGCTCAGCCTGGCATACCGCTTTAAGGTGCCCATGATTTACCGCCCCGCCGCGCTTGCCGGTAAGCCCCAGCAGCCCGAATCGCTGCAGTGGCATACCGCCGCAGGCGGAAAAATGACCGTCCGCAACCCCACGCCTTATGTGGTTCAGCTCAATTACGTCAGTGCCGGCGGAAAACGTTATCAGGGTAAGGGGGTTTCATGGTTCATCTCGCCGGAAAAAACGGTAACCGTGGATGTCAGTGCTGGTGCCGGCAGCCGGATTAAATATGGCGTCGTGAATGATTACGGGGCGGTGCGCGAATATGAAGGAGTCGTCCGTTAATATTTTTCTGCTGATTATATTGTCTTTCCTTTTTTTATTTATATCAGCACAGGGGCAGACCCGTGAACCCGAAAAAGGTGTTGCCGTCGACCCCCTGAAAATTACCGTGAAAGAGAGTCGTGTTTTCTATTTCACTGTCTATAACGACACAGACAACGAATATGTCATCACATCACGGGTTGTCCGGGAGGATGGCAGCGGGGATACGCCTTTTGTTCTGAGCCCCCCTGTCCGGCCTCTGAATAAACGGGACGATGTGAAAGTCGGTCTGATTTATCTCCCGGAAAAAAAAGGGAACTGCAGGGAGAAGGTGTATTACCTCTCCGTCTCATTTATCCCCCGGCAGCATCAGAAACCTGTCGGGGGTAAGGGTGTTTCTGTGCCTCTTGTTCTCGAGCAACAGATACCTGTGGTGACTGAATAATAAATACATCCGCTACTGACGGGGTATTATGCGACTGAGAAAAAAATTATTATTACCATCTCTGCTTGTTTTTATCAGTAACCGTGCCGTGGGCGGCGATTATTTTGACCCGTCACTGCTGGCCGCCGGTATTGATGGTGAAAATATTGACCTGTCCGTATTCTCACACCCCGGTGGCGGGATTGAAGGTGAGCAGGAGGTCAGTGTCCAGGTCAATGATAATTTCTACGCCCGTAAGACGCTGCATTTCCGTAACTCCGGGGATAAGGGGCTGCTGCCCGATTTTCCTGCCGGCTTTTTTGATGACCTTCTTGCTCCGGAATACCGTCCGGTACAGAAGGATACTCTGTTATCTTCTGCAGATTTCATGTCTCAGACCCCCTACAGCAGTGTCACCTTTAATCAGGGAGAGGGGCGGGTTGATATTCGTGTGCCTCAGGCATTCCTGGGGCGTGCGGCACAGTTACGCTCCTCGCCGGACACCTGGGAAAACGGGGTGCCTGCCCTCCTGATGGATTACAGCCTGACCGGCAACCGGAATGATTCTGACAGCTATTCATCGCGCAGCCTGTACGCCAGTGCCCGGCTTGGCCTTAACGTCGGTCCCTGGCGTCTGAGAACGTCAGGTAACTACAGCCAGTATCAGAGCGAGTCACGGTGGTGGCGCAGCCGGACGGAGAACACCAGTTTCTACAGCACATGGCTTGAGCGGGACATCAGCGCCCTGCGCGCCTCCCTGCGTATCGGTGAAGTCTCCACCGGCGGCATGATTCTGGACTCCGTCAGCTTCCGGGGCGTCCGTCTCTACAGCAATGACGACATGCTGAGCTCACGTCTGCGTAACTACTCGCCGACCGTGAAGGGCTTTGCACGCACGCAGGCAGTGGTCATCATCACGCAGAACGGACGTCAGGTCTACCAGACCAACGTCCCGGCAGGTCCCTTTGAACTCAATGATTTCTATATCTCCGGCTACTCCGGGGACCTGGTGGTCACGGTCAGGGAGTCCGACGGCAGTGAGCACAGCTTTATCCAGCCATTTTCCACACTGCCTGAAATGAAGCGTGAGGGCGTGTCAGGATTTGAACTGTCTGCCGGGCGTTACGATAACCATGGTTCGGAAGATTATTACAACGACCCGCTGTTTGTGTACGGCGCATGGTCCCGTGGATTCGGCGGGGGCGTCACCGTCTTTGGTGAAACACTCCAGGCCGGAAAGTATCAGTCGGCAGGTATCGGCAGTACCCTTTCGCTGGGGCGCGTGGGGGCTGTCTCTGCCGACATTTCAGTATCCCGTGCCGAAAAGTATGACGACATTCATACCGGTCAGTCCTACGGCCTGAAATATTCCAAAAGCCAGGTGGAAACCGGCACAACGGTGACGCTGGCCACCTACCGTTATTCCACGAAGGATTTCTATTCCTTCGGCGACTTTGCGTCACGGACGGAGCAGGCCCGTTATGTATGGGAAAACCGTCTGAAAAACCGGATGACCCTGAGCCTGAACCAGTCTCTTGGCTCGCTGGGCTCGGTCTCCCTGAGTGCATCACAGCAGGATTACTGGACCAGCGGGGAGGTGAACCGCTCGTTCTCGCTGTCCCACAGCTTCAGCTGGCGGGATATTTATTTCAGCACCACCTTCTCCATGGACCAGATGAGCGGGAACCGTTATGGCTACGATAATAATCGCCAGATTGATTTCTACATGAGCGTGCCCCTGAGCCGTCTGCTGGGACGCGAAGAGCCAACCTCATCGTCCGTGTCATGGAGTGCAACCCGCACGGAGCGCCAGCTGCGTCAGACCGCCACGCTGAGTGGCAGCGTGCCCGACACGCGGATGCGTTACCGCGTGGGCGGAAACTGGGGAAATGGCGGTGCCGCTGAAGGACAGAGCGCCTCCCTGACCTGGAACGGAGACTTCACCACAGCCTCTCTGGGCTATACCCGCAGTGGCGGTTACCGGACAACGGATTTCAGCCTGTCCGGTGCGGCGGTGGCATGGTCCGGCGGTGTCGCGTTCGGCAGTAACAGCGTGACGGACAACGGTGCCATTGTGGTGAACACCAGTGGTGTGTCCGGTATCGGCACCAGTGCGGGCGGCCGGACAACCTGGCCGGGAACGGCACTGATTTCCTCACCACAGTTATATACCGAAAACCGTATTGACCTGCGTACTGACGGACTGCCGGACGATATCGTACTGGCAGAGACCTCCGCCCGTACCGTGCCTTCCCGTGGCGCAGTGGTTGTTCTTGATTACACCGTGTACCGCGGTGGTCAGGTGGTGTTCACCCTGAAACGCCCTGACGGCAGTGCCCTGCCGTTCGGCTCCGTGGTCTCCCTGGACGGCATGCCGTCAGGTAAGGAGAACACCGGCATTGTGGGGGACGAGGGGCGGGTTTACCTGGCCGGGGTGCCGGAGAAAGGACGCCTGACGGTGAACAGCGGAGGAAAACAGTGTCATGCGGACTTTGTCCTGCCACAGGACAGGAAAAAGTCAGGACCGGTGGCAGAGGCGGTGGCAGTATGTCGCTGAGATACATGGTTTTTATCGTCCTTTCCTGCCTGTGTGCCGGACGGACATATGCGGAGTCTGCAGGCCAGACGCCGTATCCGGAAAAAAGCCGGGTGATTATCAGGGAGAGTGAGGCGGTGGTCACCACGGGAAATCTGACCATCACCAATCCCGGCTCCCGCCCCTGGCTGATGCAGGCCTGGCTTGAGGATGAGAATGGTGTCAGGGAGGGACATGTCTACCCGGAGCTGTCCCGTCTAGAGGCGAATTTTTCGCGCCGTCTGCTGATAGCGCCGTCCCTGTCTCAGTGGCGTGAAGGGCGTGAGGGGCTGAACTGGCTGGTTGTCAGGCTGATTCCGTCGGTGGAGCGTGACGGCCGCAGCCGGCTGACCATTCCGGTGGTGCTGAGGCTGAAGGTGTTTCTGCGTTCACGAACGGCTGGAACAGAGCAGGAAAGGCCTGTGCTTATCTGTGAGCAGCGCCAGGATGGTGGACTGTCGTTGCATAACAAAGGACGACATTATGTGACGCTAGTAGAACTGAAGGACGGGCGGGGACAGATGGCAGAAGGGGTACCTCTGATGGTGGCTCCGGGCACACAGCAGTCAGTAAGCGAAATGATGGTCGGTGAATATGTGTACGGTTATGTGGATGACAGCGGAATTATTGATTACGGGAGGCTGATTTGTCGTTAAGGGTATGGATGGTGGCGGGTAGCATGATGCTGATGTGGAGCTCACAGGCCTATGCAGATGGAGCTTTGTCGGACGCACTGGAAAAAAGCACCATCATTAATTTCTCTGTGAATGTAAAGGAGCCTGTCTGCAGGATGAGTCTTCCGGCATCGGTGGATTTTGGTGAGCATGATGTGAATAGCATTAGAAATAATATTGAAAAGAAATTCACTCTCCGGCTGGAAGATTGTAACCAAAAAATACCACATCCTAAAATAACTTTTGGTGGCGAGTATATAGATACATCTAAAAGTTACATAAAAAACAAAGCTGGAGAGGGGTATGCTGATGGGGTTGGTATATTTATTTTGTTCAACGGAGATGTTATCTCCTTGCAAGAAAACATAGTTCTTAATGAGGTTAATGAACATGGCGTTAATGATTTCGAGTTCACTGCGCGAGTAAGTTCTGTTGGTGTGGTGACTCCTGGGTTAATATATGCGAGTACGTCGATAAATTTATTCTATTATTAGTGAACAATTATGGTGAAATATGAAATCTATCTGTTTTTTGTTTTTGCTAGCACCCATAATTTCTCATGCCAACTTGCCGACAAGAGGTGTGGATATCGTAATTAATAAAGACTCAGAATACTCCACGCAAAATACCACTAGTGAGTGGCTAACTGTGACGGAGTATTCGCTTGTTGACCTTCCTCAATCAGCAGTGTGTCTTTATAAAATGTGCAATGGAGTTAATGAAACTTTAACATTAGATGTCCCTAGAAATAATAAACCCTATGCGAAATCCACCTTTTACAACTTTGCGCGAATAGACTCCCCAATGGAAATAGACACCCCTGACGGGGTATTGCAGATAAGATTGACATTCAGTGGTGATGTCAATCTTGCAGCTTATTTAAAAAACAATGAAAATAACAGAATTTGGCTTAAATCGACTGCGATAGATAATAATGCCGCAACAACATCTGTACAGATTTCACCTGATAATCCATGTGGCGCCTTCATTGGGAATTGTTCTTTTACAACTGTACATGGAATTGAACTTACTGGACTGGGAGGAAAAGCAAAAGTGGAAGTGAAATTGCCACCTGCTATTTCTGGTAAAGAGTATGTTATTAATAATGTAGCGCTGGCAAAAATAGAAACTATATTCAACAGCAGAAATACAGAAACAGGTGCTAATTATACAAACAGTTATTTTGTTTTTTCTGGGAAAATAAAGGTTCCCGAACGTTGTTATCTTATGATTGATGGCCACAATGATGGAACAATTACTTTTGACGATATTGATGCATCATCCGGTAGTGCTGATAACATTCTGTTACAAACAAAACAAGTGAAACTAAAAAGTACATGTACTGGTATTGTTGGAGCAGCAATGCCAGTAGTGTCTGAGGTTAAACTGGCACCAGCAGGTAATACCCAATTTAGCGATGGAGTTTTTAAATTAAACCCCGGTATAACAGCAGAAACAACTAAAGCATCGGGAAGATATTTAGGAATAGTTGCAAAATACCTTCCTGATATTACATCATGTAGCACAACTGATGGATATACTTTTGTTAATAATGGGTATTATAATAAGAAAGTGGTGGTGCCTGCATATAACACATCAAAAAATGACATCTCAAGCACTTCTTTCATATCATTTGGATTATGTGCTTTAGGTTCTGGAAATGATTTACTCCAATCCGGGAATCATTCTGGCGCAATTAACCTAACGACACGCTGGAGTTTTTCCGAAAATTCTAATAAATAACATGGAATGTATACTCGATGATGAACTAGATATGCTCAGGTAAAATTAAAGAGTTTCATATCCAGAGTTGAGATTAAAGTGGATGTAGCAGCGGTCATTGTGTCCATTACTGGCCTTTTGACTTTTGTTATGAATGACCTCGGCTATCTCTAAAAAATCCTGGGCGGTCATATGGCTACCCAGGTATCGAAGTTTGAACTTTCGATGTCAGCGTTTTAGGCTGGCCTTGGAGCTCTCTGGATTAGCCAAAACAGGATTAATTTCCCAGAGTTGCTCCTGAACCTTGGCTTGTGCGCGTTAGGTATCTTTTTGCTCCGATCACGCTTACCATCGCGTTCGATTTCATCCATTTTGCTTTGTGCCCAGATCGCGATCGATGACATCCTGATGTCTCCATGACTCAAAGGTTTGATCCTTTATGCTATAAAAATTTAGCTACTATATCATTTGTCAAAGCTAAGTTCAGATGTCCGGGGTAGGGTAAAGTTCAAATGCCCATAAACTGCTTTGCATGGTCAACAAAACTTCACAGTGAAAGCAATTCGTGGGAATATCATTAGACTTATAAAGTCTGAGACATAAATATGGTAAGGAATAAGAAAAATAAAAATGCTTTCAGCTACAATAATCATGAAGTTGCGAGTAGATATTTTATAAATGAAAGTTTCAATAAGACACACAGTTACCATTCAAATTCTTCAGTCAAAATTCACGAACACGTCTTTTATTGGTGCTTCATTGAAATGGTGTAATTTTACTGGTAGTCTTTTCCAATCCTCTTTATTAAGATGAGTCCTAATTTAGAGGCGGGAGCCTGCGACATGTTGTATTTAAAGAATGTATAATTTGTCCCTGTTCGACACATTCCAGTTTGTCGAACACCTAATATTTGAGTGAACGGTAACCGTATTTGAATACCAGCGTGCTGTAAGTACCCCGCATAATCGTGCCATTCACATTTAGAGGTCCTCCGGCATAATCAATCTGCCAACGAAGGAGATCGCTATGCGTAAAGCCCGTTTTACTGAGCATCAGATCATCGCCGTGATTAAATCGGTTGAATCCGGACGAACCGTTAAAGATGTCTGCCGGGAGGCCGGTATTTCGTAAGCGCTTCATCTGAACCATCTGGTCTGTTTCCTCCGGCTCCACAAAAATAATGTCCATCATTTTTGAAGTGCGCCCCAATAGTTAGACACCAGATCTGTAACTGAGGAGCGTATGAGCAAATTTCCATTAGAATTCAAAAGGGAAGTATCCGAAAAATACTTGGAAGGTGAGCTGTGTTTGAAGTCTGTTGGAAAAATGTACAACATTGACTCCAGCACGGTAAGGAAATGGGCTTATGTTTACCGTAAGCACGGATTAAAAACACTGACTGGGCAAAAAAGACGTTATGACGATAACTTCAGATTGAATGTGGTCAGAGATGTTATTGATAATTCTCTTTCTATAAGGGAAGCTGCAGTGAAGTATGGGATCCCTGCTTTTAACACCATATCCAAATGGATTAAAAAATACAGTGAGGTTGATTTTTCGATGAAGGGACAAAAGGAAGATTTGAGGCCGAAAACTCCTGCTGTTTATCAACGAAATCGTTCGACACAACTGACAATCAGTGAACGGGAAGAACTTGAGTTTCTGAGAGTTGAGAACGCTTATCTAAAAAAGCTGAAAGCCTTAGCTCAGGAAAAATTACGATTGGAACAAAAGAAAAAGTAATCATTATTAATGAGTTAAGGCAATGTCATCCATTATCACAATTACTGGTTAGGGGCTGCGGACATCTCAATTTAGCTACTACAGCATTGGTGCGTATAATCTATCTTATGTTAAATTTAGAGATGTGTTTGAAAAGATCTATGTCCTATATCATCCTCTGTCTGCATATCCATTAATGCATGATTTAAATAAATCACGTGGAATATCCAGAGCACTAACCATAAAAAGTCATCCGTAAATTACCAAATAAAATAATTGGCTATACGAAAAGTTTATCAGAAATAATCACGAAGCCAGAACTGAATGACATTGTTTGTTGTCTGACTATGTGTGATTGTGAATATATGCCCCCCACCAGGGATAACTATAAAACGAGAGTGTTTAATTTTTTTTTCTAATTCATATGCAGACTGAACCGGGACTTCCTTATCATCATTACCATGCATAAATAATACTGGCTGATATATTTTATCAAGGGTAATTTCAATATTTAATGGTTCAGATATAGTTAATAAAATACTATTAAGTGCTGAGGCGTTATATGATTGCCAGATTTTCTTCCAATATCTGAATTCCTTCCTATTCCCACCTGTTACATCTTGTAGAATATTGCTAATGATATCATTACGCTCACGATGACTCTTATGTTCATCTTTGAGTAACATGTATCTTTGATTATTTATATGGTTAGTTACTTCACTCCACCCGCCCATGACAATCATGCCACAGACCCTATCCTGGTATTCAAAACCTGTATTTAAAGCGATTAACCCACCCATACGAATACCACAGACAATAAACTTCTTGATTCCTAATAAATCCATGAGTTGAATGATATTTTTTGCCACACCCTTCAAAATATCACCATTATTTTCTTTGGAAAAAAACACTCCATTCTGGTAATCAAGAACAATAACCCTGTACTTTCTACTTAAGAATGTTTTTTGATTTTTGAATATTTCCACATTCGTAAGCAGGTCAGGTATCATAACGATAACAGGAAAACCAGAGCCACCATTATGTGGTCCGGAATCTGTGTAATAAAGACTTTCAATAGTTGGCATGTAAGAATCTATAATAAATAAAACTTCACAACATTTTCCATATTGAATTAAAAATTTTCAAAAATCAATATCAAAACCATGATGATTTCGATAAAAAAATATCACTTAGGTGATTCTCCCATACGAGGAGGGAAATGCCTGCGTGAAATATATATTTTCGATACAAAAATGACCTATGTAGCAACTGAGCTATATATTACAAAAATGTAATCATAATGTCAGCTTTATTTTTATTAAGTCCTGTATGATGTTTTTGAGTGAATGTATTAATAATTCAATGAGGGTTAAATATAGCAGGTTAGTTAAATATGGATATTATAAAGCTTACTCAGTAAAAATCTAAGCTTGCAAAGTTTAATTATTGCCAAAGGTTTACTTATGAAAAAAAAACTCATCAGTACATTTATTTTTCTGTCTTCCACTGCATATGCAGATATACATCTGTATGGACCTGGAGGTCCACATACAGCACTGCTCGATGCAGCTAGACTTTACTCCGAAAAAACAGGTGTTACAGTGAATGTTCATTACGGTCCTCAACATAAATGGAATGAAGAGGCAAGAAAAAACGCGGATATTTTATTTGGTGCGTCAGAACAGTCAGCCCTGGCTATAATTCGGGACCATAAAGAAAGATTCAGTGAAAAAGACATTCAGCCTATTTATCTGCGAAAAAGTATTTTGCTGGTAAAAAAAGGTAATCCTAAAAATATCCGGAGTATTGACGATCTGACCAAGACTGGGATTGGTATCATCGTTAATGATGGTGGTGGTACCAGCAATACTTCAGGAACTGGCGTTTGGGAGGATATAGCCGGACGAAAGGGGAATATAGAAACTGTCGCCGCAATCCGAAAAAATATTATTTTATATGCACCCAATAGCGGAACTGCACGTAATGCACTGGAGAATCAGCCTGACGCTGATGTCTGGATAACCTGGGCTGACTGGGCAGCCAGTAATCCGGGAATTGGTGATGTTGTGGAGATTGCACCGGACTACGTTATATGGCGAGATATGAATATTGCCATACGTCATGATGCAGATGCTGAAACCCGTCAGTTTGCAGCATGGCTGCAAACTGACGAAGCGGCACCTGCATTCAAAAAATATGGCTGGACAAAAAAAGGTACTTAAAATAATTACCTGAAAATACGAATGTAAGTACAGCGCAGAAACAAAGCATTGTTTCTGTTTTCAAGGTAAACCGCCCCGGAAAACTAGGGCGGTTCAATAATGGCCGAAAAACGCATGACGTAAATAATAAACTTCAGGAAACAGCACAACGTAATGAGCTGGAGCTACACACTTGGCTCACGGAGGTTCTGATACGTCTACCTGAATGCTCGGAGGAGGTATTTGCAGATTTGTTGCATTTTAAGGAAGTTACGGTAGCAAAAAGCCTTGAGGAGGAATGAATAGCATCCGTATGATTATATATGCCTACCTGCCCCCGGAATCTCCAGATGACCACTATCACTTAAATAAGTGATAGTCTAAAAACTAGTCATTGAAGAACAGATTATTGATGTCTTAGAAATGCAGACGTGTACAGCACAGAAAAAGATCGCTATTGTTCAGCAGAGTTTTGAACCGGGAATGACTGTCTCCCTCATGGTCTGGTAACATGGTGGTACGACTTATCCCATTCTTTGTTCTTTCTGAGCATTGCGTTCAGAATGGTGAGCAGCTTACTCATACATGCTAACAGCGCCACTTTTTTGGCCTTACTGGCTGCAAGTAGGCGCACATAAAACCTTTTTAACACCTGATTAAAGCGAGTTGCCACAAATGCAGTCATGTACAGTGCAGATCTTACGTCATCCCTGTCACCAAAAATGGTTCATCGGCCACGCATAGTCTCTGACAGTCGTTACGCTCACTCAGCTTCACAGAATGTAATGAAAATATCGTATTGCTGGGGTCATCAGGTGTGGGGAAAACCCATCTGGCAATAGCGATGGGCTATGAAGCAGTCCGTGCAGGTATCAAGGTTCGCTTCACAACAGCAGCAGATCTGTTACTTCAGTTGTCCACGGCGCAACGTCAGGGGCGTTATAAAACGATGCTTCAGCGTGGAGTAATGGCTCCCCGTTTTCTCATCATTGATGAAATAGGCTATCTGCCGTTCGGGCAGTGGGATCAAACGTTCGCCAGTGATGCAGCCCTGACCTCAGCGATGCTGGACCGTATCTTACACCACTCACATGTCGTTCAGATCAAAGCAGAAAACTATCGACTCAGACAGAAACGAAAGGCCGGGGTTATAGCAGAGGCTAATCCTGAGTAAAACGGTGGATCAATATTGGGCCGTTGGTGGAGATATAAGTGGATCACTTTTCATCCGTCGTTGACATCTGCACGAGGACTTCGTCATCAATTCGGTCAGTCTTCGCAAGATATCCCATTGCACAGGAGAGGTACCGGCAGAGTTGCTGTGAAAGAAAGGAATCAGCGATGGTGCTCTGATGGGGTCGGGTTACGCTGTGGTAACGTAGAAAAACTGCGTATCACGTTCGAACTGGAGGGCTGTAATCGTGAGGCACTGCTCTGGGCGGTCACCATGGGTGGCTTCGACAGTGAAACTGTAGAGGGCGTCATGCTGGGGGGGAAGGCCGCTTCGGCAGCGGCCTTCCAACGTCGTTTCCTAATCAGCCTTGAAGAACGTAGCTATGCCCAAACTATAGGGGCGATTTGTCTACTGGTTCGGAAACCAAATGATAGCAGGTGTCCGGAAATATAGAAAAAATACAACTTTGAATATCCAGTATTTTTGTATCTGCATTATATAACACAACATTGTTACAATTTTTGTGAATATATAACTGAATTGGCTAATAATAGATTAATAAAGATTTTTTATAACATGCACTCTAATATGGTGAAAACATGCTTAAGTCTTTTTTTCCAAAGCCGGGAACGTTTTTTCTCTCGGCCTTTGTTTGGGCTTTGATTGCCGTTATCTTCTGGCAAGCCGGTGGGGGGGACTGGGTGGCGCGTATCACCGGCGCTTCCGGGCAGATCTCGATTAGTGCTGCGCGTTTCTGGTCGTTGGATTTCCTGATTTTTTACGCTTACTACATTGTTTGCGTAGGACTTTTTGCATTGTTCTG
>ENA-OWOD01000707-OWOD01000707.1-gut-metagenome-genome-assembly--contig:-NODE-707-length-19366-cov-4.214112_pt1 | contig 19366 bp, 8 predicted proteins | sample MGYA00248256_ERZ651792 | MGnify/ENA primary metagenome ERZ651792 (study PRJEB26908, sample SAMEA4031714) | gut metagenome | biome: gut; feature: normal infant; material: stool | place: China | collected 2015 ...
CGCTACGTCTATTCGCCTCGCTCGCAGGACAGGCGCTGTGCGCTCGGTTCCGTGAAAAGTAACATGGGCCATCTGGATACCGCGGCGGGCATTGCCGGACTGCTGAAAACCGTTCTGGCAGTCAGTCGCGGGCAAATTCCTCCCTTACTGAATTTTCACACCCCCAACCCGGCACTGAAACTTGAAGAGAGCCCCTTTACCATACCGGTGTCGGCACAGGCATGGCAGGACGAAATGCGCTATGCGGGCGTCTCCTCCTTTGGTATTGGCGGCACCAACTGCCATATGATCGTCGCCTCGCTGCCCGACGCGCTCAACGCGCGCCTCCCCAATACGGATAGCGGCAGAAAAAGTACCGCGCTGCTGCTCAGCGCCGCCAGCGACAGCGCGTTGCGGCGGCTGGCGACGGATTATGCCGGGGCGCTGAGAGAGAATGCGGATGCCAGCTCTCTGGCCTTCACAGCCCTGCACGCGCGCCGTCTCGATCTCCCCTTCCGCCTGGCGGCGCCATTAAACCGTGAAACCGCCGAGGCGCTCAGCGCCTGGGCTAGTGAGAAATCGGGGGCGCTGGTTTACAGCGGCCACGGCGCCAGCGGCAAGCAGGTGTGGCTGTTTACCGGCCAGGGCTCGCACTGGCGCACTATGGGTCAAACGATGTACCAGCACTCAACGGCGTTTGCCGACACGCTGGATCGCTGTTTTTCCGCCTGTAGCGAAATGCTCACGCCGTCACTGCGCGAAGCGATGTTTAACCCCGATTCGGCGCAGCTGGACAATATGGCCTGGGCGCAGCCGGCGATTGTCGCGTTTGAAATCGCGATGGCGGCGCACTGGCGTGCTGAAGGACTGAAGCCAGACTTCGCCATTGGGCATTCCGTCGGTGAATTTGCCGCTGCCGTTGTCTGCGGACACTATACGATTGAACAGGTCATGCCACTGGTTTGTCGGCGCGGCGCGCTAATGCAGCAGTGCGCAAGCGGCGCGATGGTGGCGGTATTTGCAGACGAAGACACGCTGATGCCGCTGGCTCGCCAGTTTGAGCTGGATCTCGCCGCCAACAACGGTACGCAACATACGGTATTTTCCGGGCCGGAAGCCCGTCTCGCGGTATTTTGCGCCACGCTCTCGCAGCATGACATTAACTATCGTCGCCTGAGCGTAACCGGTGCGGCGCACTCCGCTTTACTGGAGCCGATACTCGATCAGTTCCAGGACGCCTGCGCGGGACTGCACGCGGAGCCGGGGCAAATACCGATTATTTCCACGCTCACCGCCGACGTCATTGATGAGTCAACGCTCAACCAGGCGGATTACTGGCGCCGACACATGCGCCAGCCGGTGCGTTTTATCCAGAGTATTCAGGTGGCGCATCAGCTCGGCACCCGCGTTTTTCTGGAGATGGGGCCCGATGCCCAGTTGGTTGCTTGCGGGCAGCGCGAATACCGCGATAACGCATACTGGATAGCCAGCGCCCGGCGTAACAAAGAGGCGAGCGATGTCCTCAATCAGGCCCTGCTCCAGCTTTACGCTGCCGGCGTCGCCCTACCGTGGGCCGACCTGCTGGCGGGCGATGGACAACGTATCGCTGCGCCATGTTATCCGTTTGATACTGAACGTTACTGGAAAGAGCGCGTCTCCCCGGCCTGCGAGCCTGCCGACGCAGCGCTGTCTGCCGGGCTGGAGGTGGTGAGTCGCGCCGCGACAGCGCTCGATCTCCCTCGCCTGGAAGCGCTTAAACAGTGCGCCACGCGACTGCACGCCATCTACGTCGATCAACTGGTACAACGCTGTACCGGCGATGCCATAGAGAACGGCGTGGACGCCATGACCATCATGCGCCGTGGACGTCTGCTGCCCCGCTACCAGCAGCTACTCCAGCGCCTGCTGAATAACTGCGTGGTCGACGGCGATTACCGCTGCACCGACGGGCGATACGTCCGCGCCCGCCCCATTGAACATCAACAGCGGGAATCACTGCTGACGGAACTTGCCGGTTATTGTGAAGGTTTTCAGGCTATTCCCGACACCATCGCCCGTGCCGGCGATCGGTTATATGAAATGATGAGCGGCGCGGAAGAACCGGTGGCGATTATCTTCCCGCAAAGCGCCTCCGACGGCGTGGAAGTGCTGTATCAGGAATTCAGCTTTGGCCGCTATTTCAACCAAATCGCCGCCGGGGTATTACGCGGCATTGTCCAGACGCGTCAGCCCCGCCAGCCGTTGCGTATTCTTGAAGTTGGCGGCGGAACCGGCGGCACCACCGCGTGGCTGCTGCCGGAACTCAACGGCGTTCCGGCACTGGAGTACCATTTCACCGATATCTCGGCGCTGTTCACCCGTCGCGCCCAGCAGAAATTCGCCGACTATGATTTTGTGAAGTATAGCGAGCTGGATCTCGAAAAAGAGGCGCAGTCTCAGGGTTTCCAGGCACAGTCTTACGATCTTATCGTGGCAGCGAACGTGATTCACGCCACCCGCCATATTGGCCGCACGCTCGATAATCTGCGCCCCCTGCTCAAGCCGGGCGGGCGCCTGCTGATGCGCGAAATCACCCAGCCAATGCGTCTGTTTGACTTCGTTTTCGGCCCGCTGGTTCTTCCGCTACAGGATCTCGACGCCCGCGAAGGTGAGTTATTCCTCACCACCGCTCAGTGGCAACAACAGTGCCGCCACGCCGGATTCAGCAAAGTGGCGTGGCTACCGCAGGATGGCAGCCCGAACGCCGGGATGAGCGAACATATCATTCTCGCCACGCTGCCCGGTCAGGCGGTTAGCGCCGTAACATTCACCGCGCCATCAGAACCCGTGTTGGGGCAGGCGCTGACGGATAACGGTGATTATCTCGCCGACTGGTCTGATTGCGCAGGTCAGCCCGAACAGTTTAACGCCCGCTGGCAGGAGGCCTGGCGTCTGCTTTCACAGCGTCATGGCGACGCTCTGCCTGTGGAACCGCCCCCCGTCGCCGCCCCGGAGTGGCTGGGGAAGGTTCGCTTAAGCTGGCAAAACGAAGCCTTTTCCCGCGGTCAGATGCGCGTTGAAGCCCGTCATCCTGCTGGCGAGTGGCTGCCGCTATCGCCCGCCGCGCCTCTTCCTGCGCCGCAAACGCATTATCAATGGCGCTGGACGCCCCTCAACGTCGCCAGCATTGACCATCCGCTTACCTTTAGCTTCAGCGCCGGTACGCTTGCGCGCAGCGACGAGCTGGCGCAATACGGCATCATTCACGATCCGCACGCCTCTTCACGACTGATGATTGTTGAGGAGAGCGAGGATACGCTGGCCTTAGCGGAGAAAGTGATAGCAGCGCTCACCGCCAGCGCAGCCGGATTGATTGTGGTTACTCGCCGCGCGTGGCGAGTCGAGGAAAATGAAGCACTCTCTGCATCCCATCACGCGCTATGGGCCTTGCTTCGCGTCGCGGCCAACGAACAGCCGGAACGGTTGCTTGCCGCCATCGATCTCGCCGAAAACACCCCGTGGGAAACGCTGCATCAAGGGTTGAGCGCAGTCTCACTATCACAGCGCTGGCTCGCCGCACGGGGTGACACCCTTTGGCTCCCTTCACTGGCGCCCAATACGGGATGCGCCGCTGAATTACCGGCAAACGTGTTTACCGGCGATAGCCGCTGGCATCTGGTGACCGGAGCGTTTGGCGGATTAGGCCGCCTTGCCGTGAACTGGCTCAGAGAAAAAGGGGCGCGACGCATCGCCCTGCTGGCACCGCGCGTGGATGAGTCATGGCTACGCGACGTGGAGGGCGGGCAGACGCGCGTCTGCCGTTGTGATGTGGGCGATGCCGGGCAACTGGCCACGGTTCTTGACGATCTGGCGGCCAACGGCGGCATTGCCGGAGCGATTCATGCCGCTGGCGTATTGGCTGACGCGCCCTTGCAGGAGCTTGATGACCACCAGCTGGCTGCCGTTTTCGCGGTAAAAGCGCAGGCGGCAAGCCAGCTGTTGCAAACCCTGCGCAACCACGACGGACGCTATCTTATTCTCTACTCTTCCGCTGCCGCCACCCTCGGCGCGCCGGGTCAGAGCGCCCATGCGCTGGCCTGCGGCTACCTGGACGGGCTGGCCCAGCAGTTTTCCACCCTTGATGCGCCGAAAACGCTCTCTGTCGCCTGGGGCGCATGGGGAGAAAGCGGTCGGGCGGCCACGCCGGAAATGCTGGCGACGCTCGCCAGCCGAGGTATGGGCGCGTTAAGCGATGCCGAAGGCTGCTGGCACCTGGAACAGGCGGTGATGCGCGGTGCCCCGTGGCGACTGGCGATGCGCGTTTTTACCGACAAAATGCCCCCGTTACAACAGGCTCTGTTTAACATCAGCGCCACAGAAAAAGCCGCAACGCCGGTCATTCCTCCTGCTGATGACAACGCCTTTAACGGCAGCCTGAGCGATGAAACAGCGGTGATGGCATGGCTGAAAAAGCGGATTGCGGTTCAGCTAAGGCTGAGCGATCCGGCGTCACTGCATCCAAACCAGGATCTGTTGCAACTCGGCATGGACTCGCTGCTCTTCCTTGAACTCAGTAGCGATATTCAGCACTACCTGGGCGTACGCATCAATGCGGAGCGGGCGTGGCAGGATCTGTCTCCTCATGGACTCACGCAGCTTATCTGTTCTAAGCCAGAGGCGACGCCTGCCGCTTCGCAGCCGGAAGTGTTGCGGCACGACGCCGACGAGCGTTATGCGCCCTTCCCTTTGACGCCCATTCAGCACGCCTACTGGCTGGGGCGAACCCACCTCATTGGCTATGGCGGCGTCGCCTGTCACGTCCTGTTTGAGTGGGATAAACGCCACGATGAGTTCGATCTCGCCATACTGGAGAAAGCATGGAACCAGCTCATCGCACGCCACGATATGTTGCGTATGGTGGTTGATGCCGACGGGCAGCAGCGAATCCTGGCGACAACGCCGGAGTATCACATCCCGCGTGACGATCTGCGCGCGCTTTCCCCGGAAGAACAGCGCATCGCACTGGAAAAACGGCGGCATGAACTGAGCTATCGCGTTTTGCCTGCCGACCAGTGGCCTCTTTTTGAGCTGGTGGTCAGCGAAATCGACGATTGCCATTACCGTCTGCATATGAACCTCGACCTTTTGCAGTTTGATGTGCAGAGTTTTAAAGTCATGATGGACGACCTGGCGCAGGTCTGGCGCGGTGAAACGCTGGCGCCGCTCGCTATTACCTTCCGTGATTATGTGATGGCTGAACAGGCGCGCCGACAGACATCGGCATGGCACGATGCCTGGGATTACTGGCAGGAAAAACTGCCGCAACTGCCCTTAGCGCCAGAGCTGCCGGTGGTTGAGACGCCCCCGGAAACGCCACACTTCACCACCTTCAAATCGACGATCGGCAAGACAGAATGGCAGGCCGTGAAACAGCGCTGGCAGCAGCAAGGCGTCACACCGTCTGCCGCGCTGCTCACGCTGTTTGCCGCCACCCTTGAGCGCTGGAGCCGTACCACAACATTTACGCTGAACCTGACGTTCTTCAATCGCCAGCCGATCCATCCGCAAATCAACCAGTTGATTGGTGATTTTACCTCCGTCACGCTGGTTGATTTTAACTTCTCAGCGCCGGTGACGTTGCAAGAGCAGATGCAACAGACCCAACAGCGCCTCTGGCAAAACATGGCGCACAGTGAAATGAACGGTGTTGAGGTGATCCGTGAGCTGGGCCGCCTGCGCGGATCACAACGTCAACCGCTGATGCCGGTAGTGTTTACCAGTATGCTGGGGATGACGCTGGAAGGCATGACTATCGATCAGGCGATGAGCCATCTGTTCGGCGAACCCTGCTATGTATTCACGCAAACGCCGCAGGTCTGGCTGGATCATCAGGTCATGGAGAGCGACGGCGAGTTGATGTTTAGCTGGTACTGCATGGACAACGTGCTGGAACCCGGCGCTGCCGAGGCGATGTTTAATGACTATTGCGCCATCCTGCAAGCCGTCATCGCCGCCCCTGAAAGCCTGAAGACTCTCGCCAGCGGCATCGCCGGGCACATTCCCCGCCGACGCTGGCCGCTGAACGCGCAGGCGGACTACGACCTGCGGGATATTGAGCAGGCGACGCTCGAATACCCCGGCATCCGGCAGGCCAGAGCGGAAATAACCGAACAGGGCGCGTTGACGCTGGATATCGTGATGGCCGACGATCCTTCGCCATCAGCGGCGATGCCTGATGAGCACGAACTTACCCAACTGGCGCTGCCGTTGCCTGAGCAGGCGCAGCTTGATGAGCTGGAGGCGACCTGGCGCTGGCTGGAGGCGCGTGCGCTACAGGGGATCGCGGCTACGCTAAATCGTCACGGCCTGTTTACCACGCCGGAGATCGCCCATCGCTTTAGCGCAGTAGTACAGGCGCTGTCCGCGCAAGCGTCTCACCAGCGTCTGCTGCGCCAGTGGCTACAGTGTCTGACGGAAAGAGAGTGGTTAATCCGCGAAGGTGAAAGCTGGCGCTGCCGCATTCCGCTCAGCGAGATTCCTGAGCCTCAGGAAGCGTGCCCGCAAAGCCAATGGAGCCAGGCGCTGGCGCAGTATCTGGAAACCTGCATCGCCCGGCACGACGCCCTCTTCTCCGGGCAGTGTTCTCCGCTGGAATTGCTGTTCAACGAGCAGCATCGCGTTACCGACGCGCTGTATCGCGACAACCCCGCCAGCGCCTGTCTGAATCGCTATACCGCGCAGATTGCCGCCTTGTGCAGCGCAGAACGGATTCTGGAGGTTGGCGCCGGAACCGCAGCCACTACCGCGCCGGTGCTGAAGGCCACGCGGAACACGCGGCAGTCGTACCACTTCACGGACGTCTCCGCGCAGTTCCTCAATGACGCCAGAGCCCGTTTCCATGATGAATCGCAGGTGTCTTATGCCTTGTTCGACATCAACCAGCCGCTGGATTTCACCGCCCACCCGGAGGCGGGTTACGACCTGATCGTTGCCGTCAATGTGCTCCACGACGCCAGCCATGTCGTCCAGACGTTGCGCAGATTAAAACTGTTGCTGAAAGCCGGCGGACGTTTGCTGATCGTTGAAGCGACGGAGCGAAACAGCGTATTCCAGCTGGCGAGCGTGGGCTTTATTGAGGGATTAAGCGGATACCGCGATTTCCGCCGCCGGGATGAGAAACCGATGCTCACCCGCTCCGCATGGCAGGAGGTTCTCGTTCAGGCCGGGTTTGCAAACGAGCTGGCGTGGCCCGCGCAGGAATCGTCGCCGCTGCGCCAGCATCTGCTGGTAGCACGTTCGCCTGGCGTAAATCGCCCGGATAAAAAAGCCGTGAGCCGCTATTTACAGCAGCGCTTTGGCACCGGTCTGCCCATTTTACAGATCCGGCAAAGAGAAGCGTTATTTACGCCGCTGCATGCCCCGTCTGATGCGCCGACTGAGCCAGCCAAACCCACGCCAGTTGCCGGGGGGAATCCGGCGCTGGAAAAACAGGTGGCTGAACTCTGGCAATCGCTGCTGTCTCGCCCCGTGGCAAGGCATCACGACTTTTTCGAACTGGGCGGCGACAGCCTGATGGCGACAAGGATGGTCGCGCAGCTAAACCGGAGAGGGATTGCCAGGGCTAACCTTCAGGATCTGTTCAACCATTCGACGCTGAGCGACTTCTGCGCCCATCTACAGGCGGCTACGTCAGGAGAGGACAACCCGATACCCCTTTGCCAGGGCGACGGTGAGGAAACCCTGTTTGTCTTCCACGCTTCAGACGGCGATATCAGCGCCTGGCTGCCGCTCGCTAGCGCGTTGAACAGGCGCGTTTTCGGCCTGCAAGCAAAATCGCCGCAGCGCTTTGCCACGCTCGACCAGATGATCGATGAGTATGTCGGGTGCATCCGTCGTCAGCAGCCTCACGGCCCTTATGTGCTGGCGGGTTGGTCGTATGGCGCGTTTCTTGCGGCGGGCGCCGCACAGCGCCTGTACGCCAAAGGCAAGCAGGTTCGGATGGTGTTAATCGATCCCGTGTGCCGACAGGATTTCTGTTGCGCAAACCGGGCGGCCCTGCTGCGCCTGTTAGCCGAAGGACAAACGCCTCTGGCACTGCCCGAACATTTCGACCAGCAGACGCCCGACAGCCAGCTTGCCGACTTTATCAGCCTCGCTAAAACGGCCGGTATGGTGTCGCAAAACCTGACGCTGCAAGCGGCAGAAACGTGGCTCGACAACATCGCGCATCTGCTGCGTTTACTGACTGAGCATACGCCGGGCGAAAGCGTTCCGGTCCCCTGTCTCATGGTGTATGCCGCCGGGAGACCCGCGCGCTGGACGCCAGCAGAAACCGAGTGGCAGGGCTGGATAAACAACGCCGACGACGCTGTGATTGAAGCCAGCCACTGGCAAATCATGATGGAAGCCCCCCACGTTCAGGCTTGTGCGCAACACATTACGCGCTGGCTTTGCGCAACCTCAACGCAACCGGAGAACACGTTATGATGCCGTCCGCCTCCCCAAAACAACGCGTACTGATTGTGGGCGCCAAATTTGGCGAAATGTACCTGAATGCCTTTATGCAGCCCCCGGAGGGGCTGGAACTGGTCGGCCTGCTGGCGCAGGGAAGCGCCCGTTCAAGAGAGCTGGCTCATGCGTTTGGCATTCCGCTGTATACCTCGCCGGAACAGATAACCAGGATGCCGGATATCGCCTGTATTGTCGTGCGTTCGACCGTCGCCGGAGGAACCGGTACGCAGCTTGCCAGACACTTTCTGACGCGCGGCGTACACGTCATTCAGGAGCATCCCCTCCACCCGGATGACATCAGTTCCTTACAAACGCTGGCGCAGGAACAGGGCTGCTGCTATTGGGTAAACACGTTTTATCCGCATACGCGCGCGGGACGCACATGGCTTCGCGATGCGCAGCAGCTGCGTCGCTGTCTGGCTAAGACGCCGCAGGTGGTCCACGCCACCACCAGCCGACAGTTGCTCTACTCCACTCTGGATTTGTTGTTGCTGGCTCTGGGCGTTGATGCCGCCGCCGTGGAGTGCGACGTGGTTGGCAGCTTTAGCGATTTTCACTGTCTGAGACTCTTCTGGCCGGATGGAGAAGCCTGCCTGCTGCTTCAGCGCTATCTCGATCCTGACGATCCAGATATGCATAGCCTTATCATGCACCGCCTGCTGCTGGGCTGGCCGGAAGGTCATCTTTCGCTGGAGGCGAGCTACGGCCCCGTCATCTGGTCATCCAGCCTGTTTGTCGCAGACCATCAGGAGAACGCCCACAGCCTCTACCGCAGACCGGAGATCCTGCGCGATCTGCCGGGTCTGACGCGCAGCGCGGCGCCCCTGAGCTGGCGCGACTGCTGCGAAACCGTCGGGCCGGAGGGCGTCAGCTGGTTGCTACACCAGTTGCGCAGCCATCTGGCGGGCGAACATCCACCAGCGGCCTGCCAAAGCGTACATCAGATCGCGTTATCACGTTTATGGCAGCAGATTTTACGTAAGACCGGCAATGCGGAGATCAGACGCCTGACGCCGCCGCACCACGACCGGTTAGCCGGTTTCTACAACGATGATGATAAGGAGGCGCTGTGACGCAATCTGCAATGTGCATCCCGCTGTGGCCCGCCCGGAACGGCAATACTGCGCATCTGGTCATGTGCCCTTTCGCTGGCGGCAGCAGTAGCGCGTTTCGCCACTGGCAAGCTGAGCAACTGGCTGATTGCGCGCTTTCTCTGGTGACCTGGCCGGGGCGCGATCGCCTTCGCCATCTGGAACCGCTCAGAAACATTACACAACTGGCGGCACTGCTGGCGAACGAGCTGGAAGCATCCGTATCGCCTGACACGCCGCTTTTACTCGCCGGGCACAGCATGGGGGCGCAGGTGGCGTTTGAAACCTGCCGACTTCTGGAGCAACGGGGGCTTGCGCCACAAGGACTGATTATTTCCGGGTGCCATGCCCCGCATCTGCATTCTGAACGCCAGCTCAGCCATCGCGATGATGCCGACTTTATCGCTGAGCTGATAGACATTGGCGGATGTTCTCCTGAACTGCGGGAAAACCAGGAATTAATGTCGCTGTTTCTTCCTCTTCTGCGCGCTGATTTTTACGCCACCGAGAGCTATCACTACGACTCGCCCGACGTCTGTCCGCCGCTGCGCACGCCTGCGCTGTTATTGTGCGGCAGCCACGATCGCGAAGCCTCCTGGCAGCAGGTCGATGCCTGGCGTCAGTGGCTGAGCCACGTTACAGGCCCGGTGGTGATTGACGGCGATCATTTCTATCCCATTCAACAAGCCCGGTCCTTTTTTACGCAGATTGTCCGCCATTTTCCCCACGCATTTTCTGCAATGACCGCGTGGCAAAAACAGCCCAGTACTTCAGAAAGGTGACGCATGAATTCTTCCTTTGAATCTCTGATTGAACAGTATCCCTTACCCATTGCCGAACAGTTGCGCCACTGGGCGGCCCGTTATGCCTCGCGAATTGCCGTCGTTGATGCAAAGGGGTCGTTAACCTACAGCGCGCTTGATGCACAAGTTGACGAACTTGCCGCAGGTCTGTCATCACTGGGTTTGCGTTCGGGGGAGCATGTAATTGTGCAGCTTCCCAACGACAACGCGTTTGTTACCCTGCTGTTCGCCTTGTTAAGACTGGGCGTTATCCCCGTGCTGGCGATGCCCTCGCAACGGGCTCTGGATATCGACGCGCTGATTGAGCTGGCGCAACCCGTCGCTTACGTTATTCACGGGGAAAACCTCGCAGAGCTGGCCCGACAGATGGCGCACAAACACGCCTGCTTGCGTCATGTTCTGGTCGCTGGAGAGACCGTGAGCGACGATTTTACGCCGCTCTTCTCCCTTCACGGTGAGCGACAGGCATGGCCGCAGCCTGATGTTTCCGCCACCGCGTTGTTGTTGCTCTCAGGCGGCACAACCGGCACGCCCAAACTCATCCCGCGCCGACATGCCGACTATAGCTATAACTTCAGCGCTTCTGCTGAACTGTGCGGCATCAGCCAACAGAGCGTGTATCTCGCCGTCCTCCCGGTGGCGCATAACTTTCCGCTGGCCTGCCCCGGTATTCTGGGAACGCTTGCCTGCGGCGGAAAAGTGGTGCTGACCGACAGCGCCAGCTGTGATGAGGTGATGCCTTTAATCGCGCAGGAAAGAGTGACTCACGTCGCCCTGGTTCCGGCGCTGGCGCAATTATGGGTGCAGGCCAGGGAGTGGGAAGACAGCGACCTTTCGTCGCTGCGCGTCATTCAGGCAGGCGGCGCCCGGCTCGACCCGACGCTTGCTGAGCAGGTTATCGCCACCTTTGACTGTACCCTGCAACAGGTTTTCGGTATGGCGGAAGGCCTGCTCTGTTTTACCCGGCTGGACGATCCGCATGCCACCATTCTCCACAGCCAGGGGCGCCCGTTGTCCCCTCTGGATGAAATCCGCATCGTTGATCAAGACGAGAACGACGTCGCGCCGGGCGAAACCGGGCAATTGTTAACGCGCGGCCCTTATACCATTTCGGGCTATTACCGCGCCCCTGCCCACAACGCGCAGGCCTTTACCGCGCAAGGGTTTTACCGCACAGGCGACAATGTCAGGCTGGATGAGGTGGGTAACCTGCACGTTGAGGGACGCATAAAAGAGCAGATCAACCGCGCCGGAGAAAAAATAGCCGCGGCTGAAGTGGAATCGGCACTGCTGCGTTTAGCGGAAGTGCAAGATTGCGCGGTGGTCGCCGCGCCGGACACGCTGCTTGGCGAGCGGATTTGCGCGTTTATCATCGCGCAGCAGGTGCCAACTGACTATCAGCAGTTGCGTCAACAACTGACCCGTATGGGGCTCAGCGCGTGGAAAATTCCTGACCAAATCGAGTTTCTTGACCACTGGCCGCTCACCGCCGTCGGCAAGATAGACAAAAAACGCCTGACGGCTCTCGCCGTCGACCGTTATCGCCATTCTGCCCAATAAGCGCAAACCGACCCGAAACAGGTTGAAATAAACCCGTTTCGGGTAGCACCACCATTAGAAATAGTTATCATTTTCAATTCACCATTGTCGGTATTTTTTGGCGTTTCGCCGTCTTACAGGGACTCACAACAATGAAAATGACACGGCTTTATCCTCTGGCCTTGGGGGGATTATTGCTCCCCGCCATTGCTAATGCCCAGACTTCACAGCAAGACGAAAGCACGCTGGTGGTTACCGCCAGTAAACAATCTTCCCGCTCGGCATCAGCCAACAACGTCTCGTCTACTGTTGTCAGCGCGCCGGAATTAAGCGACGCCGGCGTCACCGCCAGCGACAAACTCCCCAGAGTCTTGCCCGGGCTCAATATTGAAAATAGCGGCAACATGCTTTTTTCGACGATCTCGCTACGCGGCGTCTCTTCAGCGCAGGACTTCTATAATCCCGCCGTCACCCTGTATGTCGATGGCGTCCCTCAGCTTTCCACCAACACCATCCAGGCGCTTACCGATGTGCAAAGCGTGGAGTTGCTGCGAGGCCCACAGGGAACGTTATATGGCAAAAGCGCTCAGGGCGGGATCATCAACATCGTCACCCAGCAGCCGGACAGCACGCCGCGCGGCTATATTGAAGGCGGCGTCAGTAGCCGCGACAGTTATCGAAGTAAGTTCAACCTGAGCGGCCCCATTCAGGATGGCCTGCTGTACGGCAGCGTCACCCTGTTACGCCAGGTTGATGACGGCGACATGATTAACCCCGCGACGGGAAGCGATGACTTAGGCGGCACCCGCGCCAGCATAGGGAATGTGAAACTGCGTCTGGCGCCGGACGATCAGCCCTGGGAAATGGGCTTTGCCGCCTCACGCGAATGTACCCGCGCCACCCAGGATGCCTATGTGGGATGGAATGATATTAAGGGCCGTAAGCTGTCGATCAGCGATGGTTCACCAGACCCGTACATGCGGCGCTGCACTGACAGCCAAACCCTGAGTGGGAAATACACCACCGATGACTGGGTTTTCAACCTGATCAGCGCCTGGCAGCAGCAGCATTATTCGCGCACCTTCCCTTCCGGTTCGTTAATCGTCAATATGCCTCAGCGCTGGAATCAGGATGTGCAGGAGCTGCGCGCCGCAACCCTGGGCGATGCGCGTACCGTTGATATGGTGTTTGGGCTGTACCGGCAGAACACCCGCGAGAAGTTAAATTCAGCCTACGACATGCCGACAATGCCTTATTTAAGCAGTACCGGCTATACCACCGCTGAAACGCTGGCCGCATACAGTGACCTGACCTGGCATTTAACCGATCGTTTTGATATCGGCGGCGGCGTGCGCTTCTCGCATGATAAATCCAGTACACAATATCACGGCAGCATGCTCGGCAACCCGTTTGGCGACCAGGGTAAGAGCAATGACGATCAGGTGCTCGGGCAGCTATCCGCAGGCTATATGCTGACCGATGACTGGAGAGTGTATACCCGTGTAGCCCAGGGATATAAACCTTCCGGGTACAACATCGTGCCTACTGCGGGTCTTGATGCCAAACCGTTCGTCGCCGAGAAATCCATCAACTATGAACTTGGCACCCGCTACGAAACCGCTGACGTCACGCTGCAAGCCGCGACGTTTTATACCCACACCAAAGACATGCAGCTTTACTCTGGCCCGGTCGGGATGCAGACATTAAGCAATGCGGGTAAAGCCGACGCCACCGGCGTTGAGCTTGAAGCGAAGTGGCGGTTTGCGCCAGGCTGGTCATGGGATATCAATGGCAACGTGATCCGTTCCGAATTCACCAATGACAGTGAGTTGTATCACGGTAACCGGGTGCCGTTCGTACCACGTTATGGCGCGGGAAGCAGCGTGAACGGCGTGATTGATACGCGCTATGGCGCACTGATGCCCCGACTGGCGGTTAATCTGGTCGGGCCGCATTATTTCGATGGCGACAACCAGTTGCGGCAAGGCACCTATGCCACCCTGGACAGCAGCCTGGGCTGGCAGGCGACTGAACGGATGAACATTTCCGTCTATGTCGATAACCTGTTCGACCGTCGTTACCGTACCTATGGCTACATGAACGGCAGCAGCGCCGTCGCGCAGGTCAATATGGGTCGCACCGTCGGTATCAATACGCGAATTGATTTCTTCTGATTATTGTAAAAGGGATACCGAAAAGGTATCCCTTTTACACCACTAGTTAAAACCAGTAACTCAGCAGAGTCGCAAAAAATATTAATCCATAGTGATTATTTAAACAATGAAATTGCGATTAGGATAAATAGATTTAACTTTCTCGTTCCTTTCTCTCCTTATACTAAAGAAATAATCATATCAAAATAAAAATTCACAACAGTGCAACATTAAAAAATACAACCAACAAACAATCCTATATACAAGGCACATCTCCAGAATATAAAAGCACAGACAAACAACCTAAAAAAAAACCCATACATATAAATTATTTTATAGGTAAAATAGATTATATATTCTCATAGCTACCACAAACTATACTAGCCTGAACTATATTTATTCTGCTGCAATCAATGCATACATAACACAAATATCACTCAGGTACACTACTCAAACCACGCTGGGATTTTTCCTCAAGTTATAATCATCACCCCGAAAATCATTCGGCATTTACTCATTAAATAGTCACCCCATAGGCCTGTACATGTTTACTCAGAAATATACATCCTTTTCTCTGTCATAAACCCTCTGATTAATCATAAATAAATACTTGTGACACCAATCTTTTTCCTTAACGGAACGAATTGTTGTGTAGAAGGAGATAATATTATGTCAAAAAAATATCAGCCATTGCTTATAACTCATTATATTTCAACATGGGTCACTATAACGGAAGCAGTTGAGATCACTACCAAAGCCATAAAACAAAAAATTACTCCTAGCGATATTTATCGTCATGCCTTGAGTGGCAACATCCTACTATCGGTCTATTTCCAGTCTCCTGTGATACTTAAGAAGATACAAACTTTTAATGGAAAAATAAAATTCAGGCAGTTTGAGGGAGACCTACTTGATAAACTATGCATGCTTGACAGGGACGGTTTTATTTATGGTCAAAATTTAAGACTCTGTACAGAAGCCAGATATGTTTGTCCTGTGCAACAAATTATAGATACCCCCCTGTTACGCAAACTCAACCAGTTTCGTACGTTTGCTCGAGGTTTTGATAATGTCCGCCTGGGTGATGAACTGGATGTCCCGGCACAAGTTAGTGAAAAAAATTTAACCCCGCCGCCGGGTAACAGCAGTGGCAACCTTGAGCAACAGATAGCCAGTACTTCACAGCTAATTGGATCTCTGCTCGCCGAAGATATGAACAGCGAGCAAGCAGCAAACATAGCACGTGGATGGGCCTCTTCTCAGGCTTCAGGGGTAATGACAGACTGGTTAAGCCGCTTCGGTACCGCAAGAATCACGCTGGGCGTGGATGAAGATTTCAGCCTGAAGAACTCCCGTGACGGCAACCCTCGAAAATGGCGATTCGATGCAACAAACAGTGAACTATGTGCCGAACGTCACAAATGCTGAAATCACGCTGGCAGCCTCGAAGGATCCGGTGATTGCCGACAATAACGATCTCACGACACTAACAGCACCGTCGCTGATACAGAGGGCAATGCGATAGCCAACACTGAGGTAACATTTACTCTACCGGAAGATGTGAAGGCGAACTTCACGCTGAGCGATGGCGACAAAGCGGTTACTGATGCCGATGGCAAAGCGAAAGTCACGCTGAAAGGTACAAAAGCAGGCGCTCATACCGTGACAGCATCGATGGTTGGCGGTAAGAGTGAGCAGTTGGTGGTGAACTTTACTGCGGATACGCTCACTGCGCAGGTTAATCTTAACGTTACCGAGGACAATTTCATCGCCAATAACATTGGAATGACCAGGCTACAAGCAACAGTGACTGATGGAAACGGCAACCCAGTAGAAGGTATAAAAGTTAATTTCCGCGGAACCTCCGTCACGCTAAGCAGCACCAGCGTTGAAACGGATGATCAGGTTTTCGCTGAAATTCTTGTGACAAGCACCGAGGTCGGACTAAAAACAGTTTCAGCCTCTCTGGCAGATAAACCTACTGAAGTCATCTCGCGATTACTGAATGCCAAGGTAGATGTTATTTCTGCGACGATTACCAGTCAGGAGATACCTGAAGGTCAGGTCATGGTCGCACAAGACATAGCAGTTAAAGCTCACGTTAACGACCAGTTTGGCAACCCGGTGACGCATCAACCCGCGACATTCAGTGCAGCGCAATCCTCGCAAATGATCATCAGCCAGAATACGGTCTCTACTAATACGCAGGGAGTAGCCGAGGTCACCATGACGCCTGAAAGAAACGGCTCGTATACTGTAAAAGCATCCCTAGCGAATGGAGCTTCACTTGAGAAACAACTGGAGGCTATTGATGAAAAACTGACACTCACGTCCAGTCCGCTTATCGGTGTCAATGCTCCTAAAGGCGCTACTCTGACGGCAACGCTAACCTCTGCAAATGGCACTCCAGTGGAGGGTCAGGTCATCAACTTTAGCGTAACGCTAGAAGGTGCGACGTTAAGTGGCGGAAAAGTGAGAACCAACTCTTCAGGTCAGGCTCCAGTCGTTCTGACCAGCAATAAAGTCGGTACATATACGGTGACTGCATCGTTCCATAACGGCGTCACAATACAGACACAGACAACCGTGAAGGTTACTGGCAACCCAAGCACCGCACATGTTGCTAGCTTTATCGCTGATCCGTCGACTATCACCGCCACCAACAGTGATTTAAGTACCTTAAAGGCAACGGTTGAGGATGGCTGTGGTAACCTGATCGAAGGTCTCACTGTGTACTTCGCCTTAAAAAGCGGCTCCACTACATTAACGTCATTAACAGCGGTGACCGATCAAAACGGAATCGCGACAACAAGCGTGAAAGGAGCGATAACGGGGAGCGTCACTGTAAGCACAGTCACAAGCGCAGGTGGAATGCAAACAGTAGATATATCGCTAGTGGCAGGCCCAGCAGACGCCTCGCAGTCCATCCTTAAGAACAACCAGTCATCACTGAAAGGGGACTTTACCGATAGTGCTGAGCTACATCTTGTTCTGCACGATATATCAGGCAATCCGATCAAAGTTTCTTAAGGGATAGAATTTGTGCAATCAGGTACAAACGTGCCCTATATGAAAATTAGCGCAATTGATTACAGTCAAAATATCAACGGTGATTACAAAGCTACTGTTACAGGAGGCGGAGAGGGTATCGCAACGCTGATCCCCGTATTGAATGGTGTTCATCAGGCGGGTCTGAGTACCACGATAGAATTCATTAGCGCGGAAACCAGACCAATGACGGGTACAGTGTCAGTGAATAGTGCAAACCTACCGACAGCTTCATTCCCTTCGCAGGGATTTACCGGGGCGTATTATCAGTTGAATAATGACAACTTTGCACCAGGAAAAACGGCGGCTGATTATTCGTTTTCAAGCTCGGCCTCCTGGGTAGGCGTTGATGCTACTGGTAAAGTGACATTCAAAAATGACGGTGATAGCAATACTGTAATAATCACAGCGCCCCCAAGATCCGGTGGTGCTATTTACCAAACAGTTCCGCATGAATCGCGTTCGGTGTGACTATGATCATTTTCGATGAGTATTGCTTTGATCCAAAGGCTGGTTTTCTGTGATGATTGACCAGCCTCAGAGTATTGATGACACCATCGTTCATAACAGATCGGCATTACTATGCATAAGTACTGCCTCAATTTCTCGCCAAAACACTTTTTAATGCCTTTGCGAATTCATCCAGACTTATATTGTCAATTTTTTGCCCAACGACGACTGACTCCGAAACATCGGCCATTGCGGGCCATCGCGTTTTGTAATCAGCATAAATTGCAACAACAGGGGTATTATAGGCACTTGCCATATGTAATATTGAGGTGTCAGGAGTTATTGCAATATAAGCATCTTTTATGATTGCTGCTGAACGTTTAATCGAGGGTGATAAGGATAAACGGTAGACATTATTATAACAATCCACTAATGCCCTGGCTTTATCTTCCCCTTTGGGTCCATAAACGATCACTATTGGCATATCTGTTTCACTTTGAATTTTTGCTATTAGATTTTCTGCAATCGATAATGAAAATGTACGTTCCTGCGAGCTACCTTCTAAATTGAGCGCAATGTAAGATCCTAACGATCGCATTTCCTCGCGTACCTCATCGAGTACATCATCGCTTAATGGCAATTCATATATTGACCTGACTGCCGGAAAACCCGCCTCACGCATCATAAATGCCCATGTCATGGGTACAGGAGCCCGGAGATTCTGATCCATCCGGGACGCGTTCTTACACAAAGGGGAATAGCACTTCATGGTTAAACCGACGACCTGGAAATTCGTTTTTGCTTTCAACTGACTGATAAATATCATCGTTTTCAGGTTCTTTTTACGCATCGCCTCTATACAAAGATCCGGCGTACCGTATTGCAGTGTTATGTTCTTCGCTAAATCTTTTATTTCTTTTAATGTTGCGTGATCCTGCATAGTCATTGTGACTAATGTTAATTTAGTCTGTTCAAGTTTGAGCGCATTAAAGACTTCTAAATTAATTGTCGACGTAACAATTAATAGATGCTTAATTTTATGCAATTCAAGCGCCCGAATAACAGGAAAGATGGCCATAGCATCGCCAATCTGATCGGGAATATGTATGACAACAAAGTCTGTTTTTTCAATATTAAAATTATAAGCTTTATAATCGTAGTAACTAAATGCAATACGTCTCAACAATGATACTAAAAACATAACTAACCTCGCCTCCCTACTGGTTATAATGCAATGCAGTCTATCAGAATCATCAGGGTGCAATTTTGTGCATATGCGGACTTTTATGTTTCATATCTCGAACCTGTGGGCCCTCTGCTTAATCCTTAAACAACACCAGCAACTCCTGCGCTTTCATCTTCCATCGAATTTTTCATGTTGCCGTTAATCAACCATAAAATCATTTGCAGATGCGCTCTGTCGAGGTAGTCTCATAAGGTTCGTTTATAGATCGACGGCAATGTGAGTTACCTTTTCCATACTAATTATAAAAAGACAGTACAAACAGGATCATTATGGACTCCACGCTCATCTCCACTCGTCCCGATGAAGGGACGCTTTCGTTAAGTCGCGCCCGACGAGCTGCGTTAGGCAGTTTCGCTGGTGCCGTCGTCGACTGGTATGATTTTCTACTCTATGGCATTACCGCCGCACTGGTGTTTAATCGCGAGTTTTTCCCGCAAGTAAGCCCGGCGATGGGAACGCTCGCCGCATTTGCCACCTTTGGTGTCGGCTTCCTTTTCCGACCGCTCGGCGGTGTCATTTTCGGTCACTTTGGCGACCGACTGGGACGTAAGCGCATGTTATTGCTGA
>ENA-OWOD01000745-OWOD01000745.1-gut-metagenome-genome-assembly--contig:-NODE-745-length-18370-cov-113.876073_pt1 | contig 18370 bp, 19 predicted proteins | sample MGYA00248256_ERZ651792 | MGnify/ENA primary metagenome ERZ651792 (study PRJEB26908, sample SAMEA4031714) | gut metagenome | biome: gut; feature: normal infant; material: stool | place: China | collected...
ATCGTCATTCCTCCTGCTATCTTTTTCTATTATTCTACCTTATTTGATAGTAGATTTAAAACTTTGCAACAGAACCATCAACACCATTGTTCAACACTTTTCTACGATATTTAGGACAAAATACTACATGATATTTACAAGAATATACTATATTATTATTTGATTTATATTTCATAAAAGTATTATATAACTATTAAAAATATAATACAATAAAAAACAATGATATCGAATCATTGTTTTTTAGCGAGCTTATATCCCCATAAATAAATTTAGGGGCTTTACGCTCGCATTTGGTAAGTCCAATTAAAAAAATACCATATCTTTTTATCATGTAAATTTTCCTTTCTTATATTATATTGTTAATTAACTATTTAATTATTTTAAAACTAAACAAAAAATTTTTCAATAGTTTATAATAATTAAAATCTATATATTTATAGTTTAAATTTATTAACTATATTATTATTTAATCATATAAATTCAATAATAATTTTCTTATTAAATTGAAGATAGATTAAAAAATATAAAAAAACAGCACTATTAAAATTTAGTGCTGTTTTCTTATTTCTAACTTAAATTTTAACTAATTCATATTCACAAGTGCCAAGTCCAATTTTTTCAGCATGTTCAAGACATACATGCCAATTTGTATTTGGATGAGTATTATGGAAATGGTCATGTTTTGCTGCTTCAATACTATCTTTTAAGATATTATCAGCTAGTTCAGAGCCAGCGATTACTGGTGCTTCATTTACAATATCTGCACTAGCTTGGTCAACTGCTACTGGGTCAAAAGAAGCTACCATACCAAGATTTGGTACAATTGGCATATCATTTTCACCATGGCAATCACAGTTTGGAGAAACATCTGTAATGATATTGATATGGAAATGTGGTCTACCATTTAAAATAGCATAAGCATATTCTGCCATACGTCTATTTAATAAATCTTCAGCATTCCAATTTGTAGGTTTAATAGCATCAAAATGACAAGCACCGATACAACGACCGCAACCTAAACATTTATCTGGGTCAATATAACATTTTCTATCTGTGATAATTGGCGCACTATGAGCACAAATTCTGCTACAAGCTCCACAGCCTACACATTTATCTGTATCTACGCTTGGTTTTCCATCACAATGCATTTCCATTTTACCAGCACGAGAGCCACCGCCCATGCCAATATTTTTAATTGCTCCACCAAAACCAGTCATTTCGTGACCTTTAAAATGAGATAAATCAATGATGATATCTGCATCCATTAAAGCTTGACCAACTTTAGCTTCTTTTACATATTCACCATTTGGCACTGGAACATAAGCTTCATCTGTACCTTTTAAACCATCTGCAATAATTACCTGACAACCTGTAGTGAATGGATTATATCCATTTTCATAAGCTGCGTCCATATGTTCTATAGCGTTTTTTCTACGACCTACATATAAAGTATTGCAATCTGTTAAAAACGGTTTACCACCGCGAGCTTTTACTACATCAGCTACAACTTTAGCATAATTTGGACGAAGATATGCTAGATTTCCTGGTTCACCAAAATGAATTTTAATGGCTACAAATTTATTTTTAAAATCAATTTTATCAATACCAGCTTTAACCATTAAACGTTCAAGTTTTTGTAATAGATTTTCTTTACCTGGATATGCACGCATATCAGTAAAATAAACTTTAGCTTTTTCCATGACTACCTCTCCTATGTATATTATTTATACCATATAATACCATAATATAAATATAGTTTTCTACATACATAGTCATTTTACAACTTAAAGTACACTTCAAGTCAATAAAAAATCCCTAGCTTTCGCTAAGGATTAATTAAAACATATTTATTTACTTACAGCAAAACGTTTGCCAAAATCTTCACAAGTATTTAAGCCATCTTCATCTGGTGTTTCATTGATGATTAAGCCATTTTCAAATAAATCAGCACCAGCTTCTTTAACTTGCTCTTCCCAAGTCGTCATCCATTCGCCACTGCCCCAACCATAAGAGCCAAATAAAGCTACGGATTTACCATTTAAAGAATTTATCATTTCATCAAAAACTGGCTGAAATTCACATTCTTCCAAAACTTCTGCACCCATAGCAGGACAGCCTAAAATAAGCCCATCATAATCATTTATTGAAGCTACATCAAAGTCACTTACAAAATATAAATCGCAAGGCACTCCTGCACCATCTACACCTGTTTTAATTGCATTTGCCATTGCTTCTGTATTTCCAGAGCCACTCCAATAAATAATCGCTATTTTATTCATCAAAAAACCTCCTAAAGTTCAACTTAAACAGCTTTTACTAAATCTTCTATTGATTGCCCTTGTGATAAACAAGCACAAAAACGGTCTGAGCATTCTGCGTATTTTGCAAATAATTTTTCAGCTCGTTTTGTATCTGAATATACTTTCCATTGACCACAGATTTTGAAATGACGTCCGCTATTTTCAATAAAACCTTTTACATCTTCTAGCGGATAGCCTAAAAATATACCAATCTCATGAGGAAAGCCTTTTTGCAAGCTCATGCGAGTCTTTAAATAATTTAAGCATTGATTTAGATTTTTAAAATTCACATAACCATAAAAACTCAAAAACTCTTGAACTTTATTCTCTTGAATTACCTGATTTAAAGCATTTTGGCGATAAATAAAGAGTAACAACCAATTATCTGTTTCTGATATTATAAAAAATCTTATGCCTTTACATTCCATGCATTTCTTATATCGCTTTAATATCAAATGACAATTTTTTATACGTTGTTTATTAAATGAAATCAAACTACCTGGCTTTATACCTTCTAATGTTGGAGCGCCATGAAAAGCCAACATAGTTTCTACATTATCACATACTCTCATTTTTTCACATCTTTAAATTGATAATCATTATCATAAATGTATTATATAATAATTGATAATAGTTTTCAATAATAAATTTAATCAAAATAACTACTTTTTCAAATAAAAATAGATATAATAAAAATAAACAGTTCCTCGCTTTAAATATAATAAGCTAATAAGCCAAGAACAAATAAAACTACGGATGTGATTTTATGTATAAGAAACTATTTATCAATAAAACTTTACAAAACAATGAATTCAAGCAAATAATTTCCCTTTTGGAACAGAAAAATATCTCTATATCATTTGTAGAAACTAAAACAGATTTTACAGATAAAGATAATGCTTTATTCATTGGTATCAATGCCCAAGATAGCGATTTATCCCAAGAATTAAATATAGATTTTGCCCTTGCTACATGGTGTTGCCATGATTTTAAACATATTCAAGCAAAATATTATTTCCGTCAACCCTATGATATTTTAAATACATTAACTATGATTGAAAAACCATATATCAATCATAAATGGCTTACAACTGCTATGGAAATGCAATTTATCGCTCAAGCTGGTCTTGCTTATACTAAAGATGATTTTGATTATGAACGTTTCACTAGACTTAGCGAAATGGCTGCTGAAATCATGAGCGAATATGTAGATTTACCTGTAGAAAAAGTAAAAACTCTATTTTGCAATGAAACTGGCTATCAAACACCCAAATTAGATACACGTTCTGTTATCTTCAAAGATGATAAAATCCTGCTCGTCAAAGAACGTGATGGTCGTTGGTCTCTCCCTGGGGGCTGGGTAGATGTCAACCAATCCATCTGCGATAATCTCATCAAAGAAGCTAAAGAAGAAGCTGGTCTTGATGTCATTCCTACTAGATTAATTGCAATACATGATAGAAATCGCCACAATGTGCCATTATACGCTTATGGCATAACTAAAATCTTCATGCTCTGTGAAGTCATCTCCGGCAAATTCAATCAAAATATAGAAACAAGTGATAGTGCTTATTTCACGCTAGATAATCTCCCTAATCTATCTCTAGGTAAAAATACAAAAGAACAAATTGAACTTTGTTTTGCTGCTTATAAAGATAAAAATTGGATACCAGTTATTGATTAGTAAAATGATTAAAATTCACATGATTATTTTTTGATTATTTCTTGATTAAATTGACTATGTTTATATACAAAATAAATATATTTTTATTTGCATTTTTATTTTATCTAAATGATATTAAAGTTTTAAGTTTTCTGATAAAAGCAAGATTTTATAGTTTTTAAATTCATTTTTTTATATAGCAATCGCATATATATTAATAATTAAGTATCTATAATATATTGCTAATATTATAAAAAACAATATATTATAGATATTTTTTTATAAAAACAGTTAAAATTATATACATAAGATACACATAAATAACTCAAAAGTTGAACATAAATTATTCAAAGGTGGTTTTTTTAATGATTAATATTGGTATTATTGGTGCTGGACGTATCGGTCGTGTTCATGGTGAAAGTATTTCTAAATTTGTTCCTAACGCAAAAGTAAAAGCAATAGCTGACCCATTTTTAAACGATAACACTATAGCGTGGGCAAACGCTCTTGGCATTACTGAAACTTATACAGATTATAAAAAAATATTGGCTGATAAAGATATTCAAGCTGTTCTCATTTGTGCTTCTACTGATATGCATTCTCCTCTTTCTATAGAAGCTATTCAAGCTGGTAAACATGTTTTCTGTGAAAAACCTATTGACCATGATGTTAATAAAATCAAAGAAGTTCTTGATGTTGTTAATGCATCTGGTCTTAAATATCAAGTTGGTTTCAATCGTCGTTTTGACCATAATTTCCGTGCAATTAAAGAAGCTGTAGCTTCTGGCAAAATTGGTAAACAACAAATTATAAAAGTAACATCTCGTGACCCAGAAGCTCCACCTATTGAATACGTTAAAGTTTCTGGTGGTATTTTCCTCGATATGACTATTCATGATTTTGATATGGTTCGTTATCTTTCCGGAAGTGAAGTTACTGAAGTATTTGCTGTAGGTTCTGTTACAGTTGATCCTGCAATTGGCGAAGCTGGTGATATTGATACTGCTGTTATCACTTTAAAACTAGCAAATGGTGCTACTGCTGTTATTGATAATTGTCGTAAAGCAGTTTATGGTTATGACCAACGTGCTGAAGTTTTTGGAACTAAAGGTGCTATTGCAATCTCCAACGACTCTAATTCTAATGCAGTATTTAGTGGCGAAGAAGGCGTTGTAGCTGAAAAACCTATGTATTTCTTCTTAGAACGTTATATGATGGCATATGCTCATGAAGTTAAATCTTTTGTTGATGCTATTGAAAATGACACTGAAACAGAAGTTAATGCTAATGATGGCTTACAACCAGTTTTAATTGGTCTTGCTGCTAAAAAATCTGTACAAGAAGATCGTCCTGTAACTATTAAAGAAATTGCTGATGAATATAATCTATAAATCTTTAATATAAAATAATTAGCAAGGATAAATTTATCCTTGCTAATTATATATACTTATAGTAAACATTATTATATAGAATTTATTTTATATTTTAATTTTTATTAATTTTCTTATTTTATTGAGAGGAGTATATTTATGAATAATGCACAGGCTTCTAGTGGAAAATTATCTTGGACAACCCGTGTAGCATATGGTTTAGGTGATACAGCTCAAAACGTCGTTTGGGGTGCAATGAGTATCCTCACTTTTTTCTATACTGACTATGCTGGTATTGATGCTAGCGTTGTTGGGTTAGTAATGCTTCTATCCAGATGTTTTGATGGTGTATCTGATGTTATCATGGGTTTTTTAGTAGAAAAAACTAATTCCAAATGGGGTAAATCTAGACCTTGGATTTTATGGACTAGCTTACCATTTGCAATCTCCATTGTATTAATTTATACAGTACCTCAAACTACATCTGCACTTCAATTTGCATATATTTTCGTAACATATAATTTATGTACTACAGTTTGTTATACAGCTTTAAACTTACCTTATGGTAGTTTATCTGCAATGATGACTCGTATCTCTAAAGAACGTGATATGCTCAGTATCTTTAGAATGGCTTTATCTCCTTTTGGTAAAATTTTAGCAGTATCTGCTACTTTACCACTTATTAAAGTATTCGGTGATAACCAGCTTGCTTGGGTAAAAGTTATGTCTATCTGGGCTGTTTTAGCTCTTTTATTGTTACTTATTTGCTTCTATAAATGTAAAGAAACAGTTGTTCTTGAAAAAACACAAAAAACTGAAAAAATTCCAGCTAGACAAGCATTACGCTTCTTAGCTCTAAATAAATATTTCTGGATTGCAATGACTATTTGGACAATGCAAAATGTTATTGCTTGTATCACCGGTATCATTTTACCTTATTATTGTAAATATATCTTTTTTGATGATTCCTTATATGGCTTACTCTATTTAGTAGAAACTATTGTTATGATTGCTGTCATTCTCTTAGTTTGTCCTACATTACTAAGAAAATATGGCAAACGCAATATGTCTTTAGTTGGTATCATTTTAGCCTTAATTGGTCATTTAATATATCTAATCAATCCAATGGATTTCAACTGGGTAGTAGCTAGTTGCGTCATTCGTGGTATTTTCTTTGCTCCACTTTGCTCCGTTATTTTTGGTTTCTTTGGTGATTGTATTGAATATAGCCAATGGAAATTCCATGTTCGCCAAGAAGGTCTTATTTTCTCTGGTGGCTCTGTAGGTACAAAAATCGGTTCTGGTGTTACTAGTGCAGCTTTAACTGGCTTATTATCTTATGCTGGATATGTTTCTTCTGCTAGTGACCTCATCACTCAACCTCAAAGTGCTATTGATATGATTGTTAGTCTTTATATGTATGGACCAATCTTAGTATGGATTGTTCTTATAATTGTTTTATTAGCTTACAACTTAGATAAAATATATCCTCAAATTATGAAAGATTTAGCTAAACGCGAAGCTGAAGGCAAATTATAATCATTCATTTGAAAGGATTGATTTTACAATGCTAAAAGATAATACGTATATTACAATAACTAGACAATATGGTAGTGGTGGCAAAGAAGTAGCTAATATTGTAGCTAAAAAATTAGGTATTAACTGTTATGATCGTAAAATTGTACATTTAGCTGCTGAAAGATTCCATAATTCCACAGAACCTATATCAAATGAAGTTATGGAAGACTTAATTACTACTTCCTATTCAATGCCTGGTTCTTTAGGAGATTATTCTTTTGAAAGTATTCCCTTTTACAACAAAATGTTTAAAGAGCAATCTATCGCCATTTTAAAATTAGCACAAAAAGGAAGTGCTGTATTCTTAGGTAGATGTTCTGATTATATTTTAAAAGATTATCCAAATACTTTTTCCTTCTTTATCTATGCTGATGATGATTTTAGACAAAATAGAGCTAAAGATCATTACGGAAATAATACACTAGAAGAATTAGATAAAGAAGACAAAAATCGTAAAAGATATTATGCTTACTATACTGGTCAAACTTGGGGAGAAGCTCAAAACTATGATTTAATGATAAATGTTAGTAACATTCCTTTAGAAAAAGCTGCTGACTTAATCATTGAATACATTAAACTTCAACAAAAATAATATAAGATTTAAGAGATAAAGTTTTTACTTTATCTCTTTTTTAATTAAATGTATTATTGATATCCAAAAATATAAATATTATAATGAATTATCATTAAGATATTTTAAAGGATGAATGTAAATGGCTATTACTCTACAACAAATTGCAGATTTGGCTGGTGTTTCACGTGGAACAGTAGATAGAGCTCTTAATAATCGTGGTCGTATAAAACCCGAAGTAGAACAACGTATTAAAAAAATAGCTAAAGATGTAGGTTATAAACCTAGTAGAGCTGGTAGAGCTCTTGCTATGGCTAAAAAAAATATTAAAATTGGAGTTATTTTACAATTAGCTCAAACTCCATTTATGAAAGATGTTTTAATAGGTTTAAAAGCTGCAAAATTAGAAGCTGAAAGTTTTGGAGCTAGTGTAAAAATCCATAAAATTAATGGAGTAAATCCAACAGAGGTCATTCAAATAATGGAAAAAATGAAATCTGAAAAATTTAATGGTATCGCTCTTTCTCCATCTCAAGATAATTTGTTAATAAAGCTAATAGATAAATTTTCACAAGAATATAATATCCCTATTATTACTTTTAATTCTGATTTAGAAAATACAGCTCGTCTTTGTTTTATTGGACAAAACGCTGTAAAAAGTGGTCAAACAGCTGCTGGTTTGATGGGAGAAATCACCAACGGACAAGGTCAAATTATTATTATCTCTGGACATGAAGAAAATCCCTCTCTACAACAGCGTGCCGATGGCTTTAACAGAGAAATTTCTATTTCTTATCCTCAAATCAATAATCTTGGTATTCGATATGCTTATGATGATGATTGGGTTGCAGAAAAAATTACCGATGAAATCTTAGATAAGTATCCTAATTTAAAAGGCATATATATTACAGGATCTGGTGTTTTGGGGGTTTGTAAATCACTACAAAAAGCAAATAAAATCAAAGATATTAAAATTATTGCTAATGATTTTATTAATGATAATATTCAATTACTGTCAAATGGTACAATCAATTTTTTAATTGGACAAGATGCTTATACTCAAGGATATCAATCTATTATGTTATTATTTTATAAATTATTTGATAATAAAAATCCTGACAGTAAATTTGCTTATACTGATATTGTGATTAAAAATCGCTTCAACATCTAACAGAAAGGGAATGTATCTTTATTATTATTATCAAGATATTTCCCTTCTATTTTTATTTAATCATCAGAAAATTTATAATAAAAAAAAGTTTATTTTATTTGCAAAAATATCTTGCGTTCACGTGAACATTATTATATAATAAATTCAACGAAAGAAATTATAAACAACTAATAAATAATCATAAATTTATAATTGGAGGAATATATAATGTTAAATGTAGGTGTTATTGGCTGTGGCGGAATGGGTAGAGACCATATCTCCAGATTGACAAATAAAATTCAAGGTGCTCAAGTTGTTGCTGTTTGTGATGTATTTGAAGAAAGCGCAAAAAAAGCTGCTAGTATTTGTAACGCTAAAGTTTATACTGATGAAAAACTTTTAATTAATGATCCAGATGTTGATGCTGTATTCATTGTAAGTCCTGGTTTTGCTCATGTCGAAGCTCTTTTAGAAGCTATCCAAGCTGGCAAACGTATTTTCTGCGAAAAACCACTTTGCACAACAGCTGAAGATTGCCTAAAAGTTGTACAAGCTGAAGTTGCTTCTGGCAAACATTTAATTCAATTAGGCTTTATGCGTCGTTATGATGTTGGTTATGCTAAAGTAAAAGAAGCTCTCTTATCTGGTGAATATGGTGAACCATTAATGCTTCACTGCACACATAGAAACCCAGAAGTAGGTACTAATTATAATACTCCAATGGCTGTTCATGATACTGCAATTCATGAAATTGACGTATTACATTGGCTTGTTGATGATGAATATGAATCCGCACAAGTAATCATGCCAAGAGTTACTAAATATTCTCATAGCGAATTAAAAGATCCTCAAATCATGTTACTCCGTACAAAAAAAGGTGTCTGCATTGATGTAGAAGTATTTGTTAACTGCAAATTTGGTTACGATATCAATTGCGAAGTAGTTTGTGAAGATGGTGCTATCAAAATGCCTATGGCTACTGTTTATCCAACAATTCGTAAAAATGCTAGCGTATCCACAACAATTGATACTGATTGCTTCGTTCGTTTTAAAGACGCTTATGATGCTGAAGTTCAAGCTTGGGTTGATGATGCTGCTAAAGGCGAAATCAATGGTCCAAATGCTTGGGATGGCTATCTTGCTGCTATCACTGCTGACGCTCTTGTAAAAGCTCAACAAACTGGTGCTATTGAAAAAATTAACGCAGCTGTAGAAAAACCTGATTTCTACAATAAATAATTTTGCCCATTGCGTTCACGTGCACAAACTGGAGGAATATAAACATGAAAATCGGATTTAATGAAGCTACAGCTTTAGAATGTAAAGGTCAGTCTTTAATGGCAGACCTCGAAATGTGTGAAAAATACGGTTTCGATTATATTGAAATTCGTTTTGACTGCGTAAAAGACTATTTAAAAGAACATACTTTAGATGAACTCGCTACTTGGTTTAAAAATCATCATTTAAAACCTTGGGCTTACAATACTTTAATTTTCTTCAACCAAAGAGATAAAGCTGGAGAAAAAGAAATCGATGATGAAGTAGATTTCATTTTAAAAGTTTCTAAAGCCATCGGTATGAAAATGCTTATTACTGTACCATCTTTTGATGTAAAAGATAAAACTATCTCTGAAATTAAAGAAGAAGCTGTTGCTCGTCTACGTTATTTATCTGATAAAGTTGGAGAAGATATGAAAATCTCTCTTGAATTCTGTGGTGCTCCAAATTGCTCCATCAATCAATTTGGTACAGCTTATGATGTTGTAAAAGCTGTTGATCGTCCAAATGTTGGCATCACTGTAGATACATTCCATTTCCATGAAATGTGCTCTAAACTTGAAGACCTCAAAAAAGCAGATGGTAATAAAATTTTTGCTTATCATTTAAATGATTGCGAAGATTTACCACTTGGCTCTTGCGGTGATGATAAACGTTTATGGCCAGGAGAAGGTGTTGTAGATCATGAAGGTATTGCTACAGCATTAAAAGAAATTGGCTTTGATGGAGTTTGCACTATCGAAGAATTTCGTCCAGAATATTATGCTATGAGTCATGAAGAAAATATTAAAAAAGCAGCCGAAGTAACTAAAGCATTTGTAAATAAATATTTTGGTTAAAATATAACAAAAGACGGCTGTCTATAGATAAGCCGTCTTTTATACATACTAAAATTTTAGTTATTAATTTACTTAAAATATACTATATCTTTTACTTATAAATTCATGGAGGTTTTATTATGAAAATAGCATTTGATGTTGATGTGCTCGCTAAACAAATGGATATTAACACTATGGTTCACCAAGTAGCTGATTGGGGTTATAAATATATTGAACAATCCCCACATCCTCGCATTAATCCATTTTATAAACATCCACTTTTCTCTGAAGATTGTGAACGCGAATATAGAAAAGCTCTTAAAGAAACTGGTGTAGAAATTTCTTCATTTATTGTTGTATATCGTTGGTCTGGTCCTACTGAAGAAGAACGTCAATTCGCTGTACGTAATTGGAAACGCATGATTGAAATAGCTGTAGATATGGGTGTTCCTGTCATCAATACTGAATTTTCTGGAGATCCAAATCAACAAGAAATTTGCAACGGCATGTGGTTTAAATCTATGGAAGAATTGCTTCCAATTATCGAACGTGAAGGTTTACGTGTAGAAATACAGTCTCATCCTTATGATTTTTGTGAATTAAATAATGAAACTTGTGATTTAGTAAAATCATTCCGTTCTAAAAACTTAGGTGTAGTATATTCAGCAGCTCATACATTCTTCTATGACCAAGGAAAAGGTGACGTTCGTTCTATGTTAAAATACGCAGGAGACGAATTAACACATGTATTATTTGCTGATACATTTAATCAAACATTAGATTGTAGATATATAGCAAATCCACCATCTTTAAATGCAAGAGGTAGAGCAGATGTAACTATCCATCAGCATTTAGCAATGGGAGAAGGCGATGTTGATTTCGATGGAATATTTGAAACACTACGCGGAATGGATTTTGCAAATAAACAATTAAAGAAAGATGCTCCAAAAGTAGGTGGAGATAATATTGCTTGCGTATCTTATTTTGGCTTCCCTGAAAAGATGAATATCCAAGCACCAGAAGCTCGTGAACGTATTGAACGTGAATTATTAGGTAAATAAACAAATAAATATAGTAGCTAGAAATAACCTAGCTACTATATTTACTAAAATTATTTTTCATTTTATTTTAAATTTTAAAATTATTTTTAATTTTTATTAAAAAAGTGAGGGAATTATATGTCTAGTGAACAAATAAATACAAAAGCCTCAAGAACTGTAATGATTATGGCTATTACTGCTACATTTGCTTCTTTAGCTTTTGGTTATGATACAGGAGTTATAAATGGAGCACTTCCATATATGGCTGAACCTGACCAACTAAATTTAACACCTGCATTAGAAGGTCTTGTAGTAAGTGCCATTTGCATTGGCGCTGCTTTTGGTTCTGCTCTTGGAGGTCGTATTTCTGATATTTTGGGTCGTAAACCATCACTTACTTATTTGTCAATACTATTTTTTATATCTACTCTTGGTTGTGCTCTATCCATTAATGCAACTATGATTATAATATTTAGATTTACATTAGGATTAGCTGTTGGTAGTGCTTCTACTATTGTTCCTGCATATTTAGCAGAAATTGCCACTGGTAATTTACGTGGTAGTTTAGTTGTTCTAATGGAACTAGTTATTGTATCTGGTCAATTATTAGCATATATAGTAAATGCTATTATTGCTATTACGCTTGGACACGATCCTCATGTTTGGCGTTATATTTTAGCAATAGCAGCTATTCCTGCTATTCTATTATTTTTTGGTATGTTAATAAACAAAGAATCTCCTCGTTGGCTTGTTGCTAAAGGAAAAACTTCTGAAGCTTTAGATGTTCTGAGATTAACCCATGAAAGTGAAGCTAAAGCTATTGCTGAATTAAATGATATCCAAGATTTATTAGCAGAGCAGTCTATTCAACAAAATTTATCTTTTAAAGATTTTACTGAACCATGGATGAAGAAAGTTCTATTAATTGGTATTGGAGTAGCTATTTTACAGCAAACAACAGGTGTTAATACTATTATGTTCTATGGCTCTCAAATACTTACAAAATCTGGATTTTCTACTGATGCTGCACTAATTGGCAATATTGGTAATGGTATTATCTCAGTTATTGGTACCTTGTTTGGTTTTACATTAGTGAGACGATTAACTCGCCGCAAAATGCTTACTATTGGGCTTATAGGTATTCTATTTGCTAATACTTGTATTGGCACTATTTCTAATATTATGGCTGGCTCTCCAAATTTACCATATTTTGTATTATCTCTTACAATAACATTTCTCTTTTTTCAACAAACATTTGTATCTCCTGTAACTTGGGTATATATGTCTGAAATATTTCCACTTAGAATGCGTGGTACAGCTCTTGGTATTGCCGTTTTCTTTCTATGGGGATCCAACTTTTGTATTCAATTACTATTTCCAATACTTATGAATACATTTGGCTTATCTAATACTTTTTATATTTTTAGTTCTATTGGTATTTTATCTCTACTCTTTACTAAATTTATTATGCCAGAAACTAAAGGTTTATCTATAGAAGATATTGAACGTAAATTCCGTCATGATTATAAATAATAAAAATTTTTGAAAGGTGTTGTTAACATGAATACAGAAAAAATTGCATTTGATATTATCTCCTTGGCTGGAGATGCTAAAGCTGAATTACAAGCTGCATTAAAATTAGCTCATCAAGGAAAGTTTACTGAAGCACAAGCTCAAATTGATAAAGCTACACCACAATTACAAAAAGCTCATGAATTACAAACACAAGAATTACTTACACGTGAAGCCAATGGTGAAAAACTTTCTTTTAATGTTTTAATATCACATGCTCAAGATTATCTAATGACCACCTATATACTTAAAGATATGGTAATTGAAATCATTCAATTATATAGTATCATTAAAAAGTAATTCTAAAATAAGCTAAGACACAAAATATGTCTTAGCTTATTTTATTTATACCTGCCAACGCTTACGATATGAACCTGGAGTGTATCCAACTATTTTTTTAAAAACATTTTGAAAATAATTTGAATTATTATATCCTACATTTGCTGCTATTTCTGTAATACTAAGTTGTGTATTAATCAGCAAATTTTGTGCTTCTCCAATTCTTCTTCGAGTAACATATTGCATTGGAGAAAATCCTGTTTCTTCTTTAAAAATATGTGATAAATAATACTGATTGGCATTTACAGCTTCTGCAATACTTTTTAAAGATATATTTTCATTATAATTTTTATCAATATATATTTTTACTTTTGTTGCTAATGATGGCTCTTTTATTTGTTTTACATCTCCATTTTTTTCAATAATTATACGAAACTTAACCACTAATGCTTGTACTAAAAAATTACTGAATTCTGCTACATGTATTCCATCAACATCTATACTTTTTCTTATTATATCAAACATACTCAAAATATCATCAAAATACTCATTACAATTTATTATTGGACAATAATTATCTTCAATAATTTTATTATCTCCTAATTTAAGTATTTTTAAATTAGATATACCTAAACAATATGTTCCTAAATTACTTCCATTACCACCAAATTCATCATGTACTACTCCAGAATTATAAAAAATCAAATCACCTTTCTTAGCTATATATTTATTATTATCAATTGTATAAATACCGCTACCTTCATAAACTAATAAAACTTCAACTAAGTTTTCATGTACATGCATAGCTCTAGGCATAACAGATGAAACTTCATCTACTTTACAAAAATATTCTAATTTAGGCGTACAATCTCTATTCAAAATATGTTTATATTTATGTGGCATAAAATACTGTAACATATAAATACTCCCTTCAAAATTATTAAAATTAAACTTACTAAAAATAATAAAAATTTCTATAAAAACTATAGACAAAATCACCAAAAAGATGTACTATATACTTACATGAGTTACTCATAATATATTCATAATATATTCATAATATAGATAAATATTTTCAACAATTTAACTAATATGCTCTTTATATAATCATAAATTAATTTCTTGAAACTGTCAATTTATGATATAAAATTGCCCCCTTTTTTATTATGCTATATATTTTCTAAGAGGAGAAAATTTCTCCTCTTACACTAATTCAGCATAAATTTATATATTATCACTATATAAATAAGTCTTCCTTTTATTTCTTATTTTGATAAGTATGCTTACTAAACATACTTATCTATTTTGCAAACAAGGTTATTTAAACCATAAATATAAATTATAATTTGGAGGAATTTCTCATGACAAATATTAAATTAGGTATCTGCCCAATTGGTTGGACAAACGATGATATGCCAGACCTCGGCAAGGAAAACACATTTCAACAATGTGTAAGTGAAATGGCTTTAGCAGGTTTCACTGGCTGTGAAATGGGTGGTAAATTTCCAAAAGATGTAGATGTATTAAAAAAAGCTCTTTCTCTTCGTGGTCTTTCTGTTGCTAGTGCATGGTTTAGTTCTTTTTTAACAACAAAACCTTATGAAGAAACTGCTGAAGCATTTAAAGCTCACCGTGATTTTTTACATGCTATGGGAGCAAAAGTAGTTGTAGTATCCGAACAAGGAAATAGTGTTCAAGGTCAACTTACAACTCCTGTTTTTGCTGGTAAACCATACAACACTGATGAACAATGGAATTTAGTTGCTGAAGGACTTAACAAATTAGGGGCTTTAGCTGCTGAAAAAGATATGAAACTTGTTTATCATCACCACATGGGAACAGGTGTACAAACTGAGGCAGAAATTGATAAACTTATGGAAATGACAGATCCTAATCTTGTATTCCTTTTATATGATACTGGTCATCTCGTATGTTCTGGTGAAGATTATATCGGTATTCTCAAAAAATATATTAACCGTATCAAACATGTTCATTTAAAAGATGTTCGTAAAGAACTTGTTGAAAAAGTAAAAAACGAAAATATGAGTTTCTTAGATGGTGTAAGAATGGGCATGTTCACTGTTCCTGGTGATGGTTGCATTGATTTCAAACCTGTTTATGATATTTTAAAAGAAAATAATTACGAAGGTTGGACAATGGTTGAAGCAGAACAAGACCCTGCAATTGCTAACCCTCTTGAATATGCTCAAAAAGCTAGAAAATATATCCACGAAGTTTCTGGTTTATAATTTAAAGCATCATAAAAGCCTTCCTTATTCAGGAAGGCTTTTATTTATACTTGGAGGTATTATTTATGGATTTAGCTATTATTTTTATTAGTTTATTATTATTAATGTTTTTTGCCTATCGAGGTTTTTCATTAATCTTTATTGCTCCAATATTTGCTGTTTTAGCAGCTATTACTAGTGACTATACTTCCATGCCTGTGTATAGTGAATTGTATATGACTAAAGCTGCTGAATATATTAAAAGTTATTATCCTGTATTTTTACTTGGTGCTGTCTTTGCCAAAATCATGGAAGAAGGCGGTCTAGCTGCTTCAGTTGCTGCTAAAATTGTATCTGTTCTAGGAAAAGAACGTGCTATCCTTGCTGTATTATTTGGTTGCGGTGTTCTCACTTATGGTGGATTAAGTGTGTTTGTAGTAGCTTTTGTTATGTATCCATTTGCTGCTATACTTTTTAAACAAGCTGATATTCCTAAACGTCTTTTACCAGCAATTTTGTGGATGGGTATTTTTACTTATAGTATGGTATCTTTACCAGGTACACCTCAAATACAAAATATTATCCCAGCTGCTGTATTTGGTACAACTACTTGGGCAGGTATAGGTCAAGGGCTACTTGCATCGATACTATTTTTTATCATAGCTTATGTTTGGATTTCTTACCGTAGTAAATCGCTTAAATCTAAAGGCGAAGGTTATGGCAAACATACTTTAAACGAACCAGAAAACAATAATGATGAACTACCTGATTGGCGATTATCCTCTATTCCTCTTTTAATGGTTATTATTATTAATCTATATGTTAGCAATCCATTTAACTGGTCTTGGGCTTTTCATTGGGATCAAAATAGTTTATTAGCATTTGCACCTTTAAAGCTCTCTTTGATTGCTTCAAGTGTTGCTAAAGTTCAAGCTATATGGTCTATCAATGTTGCTTTATTAATCAGTAGCATTGTCGCTGCTTATATTGGTCGTAAAAAATTACGCCGTTTAGGAGGCGTTATTCATCCAATAAATACAGGTGCTATTGGCTCTACCTCTGCTGTTTTAAATGTAGCTTCTGGTTATGCTTTTGGTTGTGTTATCGCTGCACTTCCTGCTTTTGCTATGATAAAGTCTGCTCTTTTAGGACTCTCTTTTGGTGATGGTCCTTTGTTCTCTTCTATCATTACTACTAATATCATGGTTGGTATTACAGGTTCCTCTTCTGCTGGTTTAATGATTACAGTAGGAACATTTGGTCAAGAATGGCTGACTTGGGCACAGCAAATTGGTATGTCCCCAGAAGTTTTACATCGTATTATCTGCATTGCTTCTGAAGGATTTGATACTGTACCTCATGCTGGGGCACTTGTAACTCTAATGGCAGTTTGTGGTCTCACTCATAAAGAATCTTATTATGATATTTTTGTACTTACATTATTAAAATTCTCAGTAGCTTTCATATGTTTAATCGCTTATATGTTATTTGGTTTAGTATGATTAAGTACTAAGGTATATATTCCATGTTAAAACAAACATATTTATTATTATCGCTTGCCACCATCTTTTGGGGCATCCAACCATTATGTATTAAAATTCTTGTACAAAATTGGACACCCCCTGCTTTAACTACTTTTAGATATTTATTAATAAGTACGATTTTATTCATAATTATCTATTTAAAAAAAGAACAAAAATTTATTCCACCTAAACATTGTATCGTTCCTCTAATCCTCATGGGACTGACAGGTATAGGCATCAATAATGTAGCTCAGTTTACAGGGCTTCAATATTCTAGTATCACTAATTGTACATTAATCGCCGCTACAGGTCCTGCTATTACAGCATTAATTGCCACAATATTCATTCATGAACGATTAAATTTCATCCAATGGATTGGTATTTTTATTTCTTTTATTGGTGTCATTTTCTTAATTACAAAAGGCTCTATAGATGTATTATTAAATTTTAATTTTAATCCTGGCGATACATTATTTTTTATTTGTCAAATCGTTTGGGCATTATATTCCATTTTAGGCCTAAAAATCATGAATTATTTATCTGCTATTGCTGTAACAGCTTGGTCGGGATTAATCGGTGCTATTGAAGTAGCAATCTATGCTTATTTCTCTGGACAGTTATATTACACACCACTAGATAGTTTAGGATATATGTCCTTTGCTTTTGTTGTAATATGTGGCGGTGTTGGCTCGATGTTATTTTGGAACATCGGTGTAAAAAATGCTGGTCCTAGTATAGCAGCTATTTTTTCTAACTTAACTCCTATTTTGGGCATGATCTGTGGTGCTATTTTTCTTAAAGAAGATATTGGTTATATTCAATTATCTGGCGCCTTATTTATTTTTTTAGGAGTATATATAACAACTCATAGTCAAAAAATCATCAAATGTTTCACGTGAAACATTTAAAAGCCTTAAGAAAAATTTGATGTGCACCCAAAATATTGGACATATTAATTAGGCTACTAATTGAAACTTAATTCTGTATTCTACAGGACTAA
>ENA-OWOD01000749-OWOD01000749.1-gut-metagenome-genome-assembly--contig:-NODE-749-length-18249-cov-7.602465_pt1 | contig 18249 bp, 13 predicted proteins | sample MGYA00248256_ERZ651792 | MGnify/ENA primary metagenome ERZ651792 (study PRJEB26908, sample SAMEA4031714) | gut metagenome | biome: gut; feature: normal infant; material: stool | place: China | collected 2015...
GATGGCGATCCGCTCGACGCGCTCGTCATGATCCCGAACTCCGTGTTCCCGGGCTGCGTGGTGGAATGCCGCGCCGTCGGCCTGTACCACATGGTCGACGAGGCCGGCGGAGACGACAAGGTGCTGTGCGTGCCGGCTGACGTCCGCTTCGACGACATCAAGGACGTCGATGACGTATCCGAGTACCACAAGGCTGAAATCAAGCACTTCTTCGAGCAGTACAAGGCTCTGGAACCGGGCAAGGAAGTCAAGCCGGGCGACTACTGGACCGGTGCCGCCAAGGCCGAGGAGGAAATCGTCGCAGCCCGCAAGCGCCTCGCTGAGGCGTGAAGCTGACAGCGCGGTGCGCTGTCAGTAGCCGAAGTGAGCAGCTATGCTGCGAAGCCGCATGCGCAGCATGCGGAAGCGAGAAGTGAGTCGAAATAATTCCGACTCGACGATAGACGATAACAAGCCGCTCTTGTTTCAAGGGCGGCTTGTGCGTTATAGTGGTCTCCTGTAATTTTCGGCATGCGAACAGTATTCGCTGAATTCAAAGCCCGCTGGACGTCACATATCACATCCGCGTGCGGCAGTTCTGTGTCGGTACCCCTAGGCGTAGGCGGAACGCAATCCGTCGAGGCCCATCCCGTGGGGAGACCGGCGGGATGAACCTTTTCACCAGCTATGCTCATTCAGATTCTGCTTATTGGCGTGTCCGTGTCCATGGACGCGTTCGCTGTCTCCATTGGCAAAGGCCTGACCGTCAAGAAGCTTCGCGGCGTCGATGCGTTCAAAACCGCCCTGTGGTTCGGCGGATTCCAAGCGCTTTTCCCTCTGCTCGGCTATTTCGCGGCCAGCACGTTCAGCAAATACGTGACCGCCGTGGACCATTGGATCATTTTCGGCCTACTCGCCCTAATCGGCGGCAATATGGTACGCGAGGCGTTCGAAGAGGACGAGGAGAACGCCAAGGAAACCCCTGAATTCGATTGGAAGCACATGCTGCCGCTCGCCGTGGCCTGCAGCATCGACGCATTCGCGGTCGGCGTGAGCTTCGCTTTCATGACGCTCAACATCTGGCTGTCGGTGGTCATCATCGGCATCACCACCGGCCTGTTCTCCGCCGCCGGCCTGTATATCGGCCGCGCGTTCGGCTCGCGGTGGCAGAAGCCCGCGCAGATCGCCGGCGGCATCGTGCTGATTCTTATCGGCGTGAAGGTGCTGTTCGAGCATCTCGGATTCCTCGGTTGACTGCCAATCCAACATAATAAAAGCCCGTAATCATTGCGATTACGGGCTTTGTCATTAGAACAGCCGTTTACAGCACGACGATGGCGAGCGCCGCCAGACCGACTGCGAGACCGGTCAGCATGACCGGCAGCAGTGCGAGGCCGATCCACGGCGAACGCGCATCCGGCTCGGGGTCGGCGTCGCGGTGCCAGAAGTACGAGCACACGGTGAGCGCCACGGCCACCAATACCGTCACGATCGCGGCGACGACCCATGTCGTGGTCACGTTGCTGAACATGTCCACCGTGGCTCCGGAGGCAGCGGACATGGCGGCGGCCCTGGAATGCGTTGTCGGCAGGAGCACCGGCAGGAAGCACCAGCCCGCGCTGGCGATCATGGCGACGCCTTCGACCACGCTGTGCGACAGCGAGCGGATCAGGTGCGTGCGGTTTTCGCGGGCCATCTGCCGGCCGAAGGATACGATGATCAGCACGATCAGCAGTCCGCCCACGCCGGCGATCCACGCTTCCTCCATGGAGAAGCTTTTGCCGCCATCCAGGCCGGCGGGGAAGATCACATTGCCCAGCATCACGGTCGTGGCGCAGATCGCCGACAGCAGGCCTGCGATCGCGGCGATCACATGGCCGGCGACGCCGTCGCGGAACGGACTGAACACCACCAGCAGCACGACCATCGCCAGCGAGGCGATGATCGTGAACGGAACCGCGGCCGGTTTGGCGGCGTCGCCGTACATCATGCCGGGAACCAATGCGAGCGCCACCAGCACCACATATGCGATGATCTGAATCGCCAGGACCTTGGCAAAAGCGACTTTCCGCGTGGCTTCCTGGGCGGTGGCCTTCTCAGCGGTCATCTCGGACCCCCTTTTCATATTGTGGTCAATACGTATGCAATATGAATAAATGTAGCCGTATGTGTCCACATACTTCAGTTACAATCGATGAAACGCCGATAATACATTTTGCGTGTACAATCGCGGCATCAGTTTAGAACAAAAGGGAGCTGACGTGACGGATCTTACGCTTATGACGTTCGCTAGCGATCCAGCTACCGTTCTCCCCTCGTTGGCGCTGCTTTCCCACCGCGTGCGCGTGTTGCCGATGGATGCGGCCAGCCTGGTGAAGATGCCGGAGAACACCGTTCTGTTTCTTGATGCGCGTGACGACCTGGCCACCGCCAAAACGCTGTGCCGTCTGATTCACGCGTCGGGACTGTCCACGCCGATCGTGCTCATTCTCACCGAGGGCGGCTTCACCGTGGTCAATTCGCAGTGGGGCATTGCCGATGTGGTGGTGGCTACGGCGTCCCCCGCCGAGGTGGAGGGGCGTTTGCGCCTGGTTTCCGAACGTGGCAACGCACCGGTCAACGCGGCGTCCGGTTCGGGCGAGCAGGGCGTGCAGAACGAGGATGGTCTGATCCGTTCCGGCGATTTGGTGGTGGATACGAATGGCTATACGGCCAGTCTGCACGGCCATCCGATCGACTTGGCGTACAAGGAGTTCGAGCTGCTCAAGTATCTGGTGCAGCATCCGGGCCGCGTGTTCACGCGCGCGCAGCTGCTGCAGGAGGTGTGGGGCTACGACTATTACGGCGGCACCCGCACTGTGGACGTGCATATCCGTCGTCTGCGCGCCAAGCTGGGCGGCGAGTACGAGCATCTCATCGGCACCGTGCGCAACGTCGGCTATCGTTTCGATCCGCCGGAAGAGGATGAGCATGAGGCCGCGGCCAAGGATGCGGCTCACGGCGAGTCCGGCGAAAGCTGACTTTTTCTTGCGATCATTCCGTTGATGTTCGACGGGTTTCGTTTGTTTTCGTTGGCCTTTCGCTGATTTCCTGTTGTTTTTCGCTGATTTTCTGTCGTTTTTTCGATGGATTTTCGCTGTTTTTGCCGATTGCGACGTTTCCGCAGGTTTCCCGCGTTCGTCCGCATGCGAGGGGTAGGCTGGGAGGCATGCCTCGGGAATCGAAGAAGGCGCGGATCGCGCGCATGCATCAGGAATACGAGCAGTTGTGCGTGGAGATTCCCGATCCGAAATGCGCGTTGAACTTCAATTCTCCTTTCGAACTGCTGGTGGCTACGGTGTTGAGCGCGCAGACCACCGACAAGCGCGTGAACATGGTCACGCCGGAACTGTTCGGCGAATATCCTGGTCCGGCGGAGCTTGCCGCCGCGAATCCCGAGCACGTCGAGGACATCATCCGCACCATCGGCTTCTTCCGTACGAAAGCGCGCAATATCATCGGGCTGTCGCATGAGTTGTGCGTACGATTCGGGGGCGAGGTGCCGGCCGATATGGCTTCGCTGGTCAGCCTGCCGGGCGTGGGCCGCAAAACCGCGAACGTGGTGTTGGGCAACGCGTTCGGCGTGCCCGGTTTTCCTGTGGACACGCATGTGATTCGTGTGACTGGGCGATTGCGGTGGCGGTCCGACTGGGCGAGCCCCTCCCCTGACCCGGTGGCCATCGAACGTGAGGTCACCGCCTGCTTCCCTCCCGAAGAATGGACCGATCTGTCTCACCGTTTGATATTGCATGGCCGTGCCATCTGCCATGCGCGAAAACCGGATTGCGCCGACTGCCCCCTCAACGACACGTGTCCGGGCGCGTTCGCCGCGTGATTCCGACGCATGCCAGCCGCCGCGCCGGCACTCCGTCGAATCGCACCCGGCCATCGGGCGTGTAGCACGCGTCAACTAGACTCGGGTGCATGGATGAAAACGGGCGGAAACGTAATCTGAAAGCCGAGGCGACGCGCTGGCTGATCTTCTTCGGCGTCGCGATCGTGCTCAGTGTGCTGCTGTGGCTGGGACTGTCGCTGACAGGCCGCAAGAATCCCATCACATCCTTCGGCACGCTCGTCTCCGACTCGTCGGTGACCGTCGGCATCGAAGGCAATGCGCCGAAATCGCTTGACATCCGCACCGAACAAGGCACCGCCGTGGAGCAAGCGCTGCTCGGCAACGTATACGAAACGCTGGTGTCACGTAGCGAAACCAACAAGCTGCAGCCGGGAATCGCCAGCTCCTGGCAGGCTTCCGACGACGGTCTCACGTACACGTTCACGTTGAACGGCGGCATGACGTTCGCCAATGGGCACAAACTCGACTCGTCCGACGTGGTCTGGTCGCTGCAGAACGCCGTCAACAACCATTACGTGGGAGCCGACCAGCTTGGTGATCTGAAGGAAATCACCAATCCCAATGCGAATACGGTGGTCATCACGCTCGCCAAGCCGAATCCGCGGCTGTTGCGCGCGCTGGCCGGCCGTGCAGGCGTCGTGTACGACGCGGAAAGCAAAACCAACTATGCGAAATCGGCGGTCGGATCGGGACCATTCACCGTGTCAACCGCGGACCAATCGCAAATCGTGCTGCAACGCAACGACTCGTATTGGGGCAAAAAAGCCGCATCATCGCAAGTGACGCTCTACTACTACGCCAACGAGGAATCCATGGCCGATGCCATGAAAGCCGGCAAAATCAGCATGGCGCTGCCGCTGAGCGCTTCAACCGCCTCGGAACTGGGCAAAACCAACGGTATTACCACGGACAGCGGCATCAGCTTCGACAAGGTGATGCTCGCGTTCAACAACGACAACAACAGCCCCTTCTCCGACGAGCAGATCCGCAAGATGACGCGATACGCCATCGATGCGAAGACCATCGCCAAGAACGCGTCCGACGCGTACGCGCCGCTAGGAGGGCCGATCAGCCCGCTGGAAGACGGGTATGAGGACCTGAGCGGACTGTACCCCTACAACCTCGAACAGGGGCAACGGATGCGCACGTATTTCGGAGTGAACTACATCGCGCCAATCGACATTCTGGTGCCGAAGGAATACGAAAGCATCGGCAACGACGTGAAAACCGCCATCGAAAACCTCAATATCAACACCAATCTGGAAGTGCTCGATTCCGCCGCGGACGTGACGGAACGCATGAACGCCGGCACCTATGACATCGCGCTGACCACCATGAGCGACGAAGGTGACGCAAGCGTCTTCGATAACGGCCAGTCCGTGTTCCATTTCGAGAACGGCGACGCGCAGCAGGCTTACGCCAATGCCATGGCCGCGACCAACGACAACGATTATCAGGCCCGCATGCGCGATTACGCGCGCGCCGTCAGCGAAAACGCGGCCAGCGACTGGCTGTACACACGCAAGAACTTCCTTGCCGTTTCCGATGGGCTGCAGGGGTATCCGAAGAATCTGACCGACCGTCTGCTGCCGTTGAACAGATTGACGCTGCACTGATTTTTCCACGGTTTTTTATGTGGATTTTCCGCGATTTGCCTGCGATTCCGGCATTCGGTTCGATAGGCGCTGATACGACGGCAGTTGTCACATTCGCTTTCTAGACTAGCGACTATGACTGAAAGCCAAGATAACACCATCAACGCGAACCTCACGCCGCTGCCCGACAAGGTCGGCGTGGACGGTCTCGAAGACAAGTGGCGCGGAGTCTGGGACGAGAGCGGAGTCTACAAGTTCCAGGGCACCCGCGACCGTAAGGCCGTTTATTCCATCGATACCCCGCCGCCCACCGTTTCGGGCCACCTGCACGTCGGCCACGTGTTCTCCTACACGCACACCGATGTGATCGCACGTTTCAAGCGCATGAACGGCTACGACGTGTTCTACCCGATGGGCTGGGACGACAACGGCCTGCCGACCGAACGCCGTGTGCAGAACTATTACGGCGTGCGCGTGGATACGTCCCTGAAGTACGATCCGAATTTCGTGCCGCCGTTCGAGGGTACGGACGGCAAGAAGATCGACGCCAAGGACCAGGTGCCGATCTCCCGTAAGAACTTCATCGAGCTGTGCGAGAAGCTCACCGCCCAGGACGAGAAGCAGTTCGAGGCGCTGTGGCGCTCCCTCGGCCTGTCCATCGACTGGTCGCAGACCTACCACACCATCGGCGAGCATCCGCAGCGCGTGGCCCAGAAGGCGTTCCTGCGCAACCTGGCCCGTGGCGAAGCGTATCAGAAGGACGCTCCGGGTCTGTGGGACGTGACGTTCCAGACCGCAGTGGCCCAGGCCGAACTGGAATCGCGCGAATATCCGGGCTTCTACCACAAGGTGGCGTTCCGTTTCGAAGACGGCACCCCGATCTACATCGAGACCACCCGTCCGGAACTGCTAGCCGCCTGCGGCGCGCTGATCGCGCACCCGGACGACGAGCGTTACAAGCAGTATTTCGGCCAGTACGTCTACTCCCCGCTGTTCCACGTGAAGGTGCCGATTCTGGCGCATAAGGCGGCGGAAATGGACAAGGGCGCCGGCATCGCCATGTGCTGTACGTTCGGCGACGTCACCGACGTCGAATGGTGGCGCGATCTGAACCTGCCGCTGCGTTCCATCATCCAGCGCAACGGCCGCATCGTCATGGACACCCCGGATTGGATCGAATCCGAGGAAGGCAAGCGTATCTTCCAGGAGACCGCGGGCAAGACCACGTTCTCCGCACGTAAGGTCATCGTCGACGAGCTGCGCGCTGCCGGCGATCTGGACGGCGAGCCGACCCCGACCAAGCGTATGACGAACTTCTACGAGAAGGGCGACAAGCCGCTCGAAATCGTCACCTCCCGCCAGTGGTACCTGAAGAACGGCGGCACCGACGAGAAGCTGAACGCCGAGCTCATCGCACGCGGCAAGGAACTGAACTTCCACCCGGACTTCATGCGCGTGCGTTACGAGAATTGGGTGCACGGCCTCAACGGCGATTGGCTGATCTCCCGTCAGCGCTTCTTCGGCGTTCCGTTCCCGCTGTGGTACCCGGTGAAGGAGGATGGCACCGCCGATTACGACCATCCGATCACCCCGAGCGAGGATCGTCTGCCGATCGACCCGACCGACGATGTGCCGGAAGGCTACACCGAGGATCAGCGTGACGTGCCGGGTGGCTTCACCGCCGAGCCGGACATCATGGACACCTGGGCGACTTCGTCGCTCACCCCGCAGATCGTGACCCGTTGGGAGGAGCCGGGCGAAGAGAACCAGGCCATTTTCAACGCCACCTTCCCGATGGACCTGCGTCCGCAGGGTCAGGACATCATCCGTACCTGGCTATTCTCCACCATGGACCGCGCGCACTTGGAGAACAAGTGCCTGCCGTGGTCCAACACCACGCTGTCGGGCTGGATCCTCGATCCGGACCACAAGAAGATGTCGAAGTCCAAGGGCAACGTGGTCGTGCCGGACAAGCCGATCAAGCAGTTCGGCGCCGACGCGGTGCGTTACTGGGCCGCGGCCGCACGTCTGGGCCTGGACGCCACGTACGACGAAGGCCAGATGAAGATCGGCCGTCGTCTTGCCATCAAGCTGCTCAACGCCACCAAGTTCGCGCTGGCCATCGGCCGTGAGGACGAGAACCATCACGTGGGCGCTCCGGCAGTCGCCGCATGGAACCCGGCCGACGTGACCGAGCCGATCGACCGTTCCGCGATGTCCAAGATGGCCGCCGTGGTCCGCGAAGCCACCGACGATCTCAACAACTACGAGCATTCCAAGGCTCTGGAAGTCATCGAGAACTACTTCTGGCAGTTCTGCGACGACTACATCGAGCTGGTCAAGAACCGCGCCTACGGCACCGCCGATTCCACCGGCAACGTGCCGAGCGAGGCCGCGGTGAAGTCCGCACGCACCACGCTGGGCCTGGGTCTTGATGCGTTCGCGCGCCTGTTGGCCCCGTACCTGCCGTATGCCACCGAAGAAGTGTGGAGCTGGATGCATGAGGGCGAAGGCTCCGTGCACCGCGCAGCATGGCCTGTGGCCGACGTGTACACGGCCGCCGCCGGCGACGCATCCGCCGATCTGCTTGCTCATGCCGGTGAGGCTCTGGCCGCGCTGCGTGGCATCAAGTCGAAGGCCAAGGTTTCGATGAAGACCCCGATCTTGTCTGTGACGCTTGCCGTTGCCGACGATGTGCGCGGGTCCATCGAGGCCGCGCTGGGCGATATCGCCGAAGCTGGTCGCGTGACCGGACCGATCGCCTTCACCGCACCGGCTACCGCCGAGGGTGAGGACGAGGCCGCCGATGTGACGGTCGCCGAAAGCGAGCTAGGCGAACCGCCGGCCAAGAAACCGAAGAAGTGAGTCTCTGAGGTGAGCCGCCAGCGGCTTTTGTAGCGCAGCCGCTCACTTCACCCACATACGAGGGGCCTTTCCTTTGCATGAAGGAGAGGCCCCTCGTATATCCCGTCATTGTCTGCAACTAACCGCGCCCCCTTTTGCTCATATTCAGTCAAAATCGCGGGAAAAATGCTTTCGTGAGCGAAAAGGGGTATAAATCGCAGGCAAAACGGTCGAAATCATATCCCCTTTTGCTCACGTCCGTGCAGAATCGCCCTAAATCGCAAGACGTGCGCGCATAGAACCGTCCTTATCCCGTTCTCGGCTGTTCTCAGCGTACATTCCTGCCCCTGCGCACAAACCCGTACGCGAAAAATGGTTTTTATGGACGTAATCTCAACGAATGCACAAGCGGAGGCGGAAATCGCAATCAAAAACCCCGAAACGTACCACGTAAGCGACGGAGCACTATCGGATTTAGCGCATCGCACAAACCGCGTGCTCTACAGCACCGGAACGGACAGGAGGTACTGCGGGCCAGCGGACGAATTTCCGGAACCGTTCCCACCCAATCCAACCTGCAGCGCATTGTCGAAAACTTCCGCAGCGGCGGCCAATTCGACCGTCTCGTCAATCAAATCGCCATTATCCGGCGTGAAACCGGTTTTCGCCAAGCCATAGCCGGTAATTGGTAGCGAGCTGGCGGACGAATCCGCCGAACCGTCGGACGAATCGCCACCGCTGTTCTTCGAAGAGCCGTCCACTCCCCCGACTTTCGCCACATTCTTCGACGTGGTGTCCGCTGCGGCGCCGAACGACGGGCGTAGTCCGCCCGCGTAGCTCATCACATCATCCATGCTGATGGCGTTCTTGTCATCGACCAAGCTGGTCGAATCGGCGGTGTTGTTCTTCGCCTGCGCGCGTTCGGCCTTGCGTTGCGCACGGGACCGCCGTTTCTCGGCTTTCGCGCACAACGATTGGCTGGCGGAGGCGGAACGCAACGTGTCCAGCACAGAAGCGTCATCGGCAGCGCCCGATTCGGACGTGTCGTCATCCGAATCCAGCTGGTCGGCGAATCGCAGCACGATCTGGTGGAATGCGCTGGCCTGTCCGGTGTGCTCGCTGGCGTCCGCCAACGCGGTCATCGCCGCGGACACCTTGTCGGACGCGGTTTTGAGCTTCTCATTGTCTTTGATGCCGGCACGCACGTCGGCGATCGCCTGGGTTTCGTAGCTGCCAGCCGTGCCTGCGGTGGCGCCCAGTTCCTTAAGCCGAGCCGTGTATGCGTCGGTGAAATCCATCGAATACGGAATCATGGCCGCGGACAGCTGCGATTGGCCGGCACTGTAGTCTTTGGAGCCGCGCTGTTGTTCCTCGCCGGCGCGCTTGGTGAGCTCGTTCACCAAGCCGGATGTGCCACGCTGTTCGATGGTGCGAATCACCTCGTCGACGGCGTCGGCCGCGCCGATATGCCGGTATGCGGCGCTCACGTCGTTGACGGCGTTGGCCAGGTCTGCCACGGATTTAGCTACAGAGGTATCGCCGTTCAGTTCGGACGCGGTGCCGAGAATGGCGGGAAGCTGTGTGGCGTTGCCGATCGAACCGGACAGATGCGTGGTGTATGAGCCCACGTACGCGTCGATGTAGCCGTCGAACGCCTGATCGTGCGCTTTGGAACGTACGGCGATGGTCTGTTCGGCAAGCGCTTTCTCGTTGTCTCTGAGCTGTTCCAGTTGGGCGATGAGCTTGCGGTTGCGTTGCGAGCCGACGTTGGTCAGACCGTCCACCAAGGTGGTTGCGCGCTTGGTCAGGTCAGGCAGTGATTGCTGAACGTTGCCTTCCACCGCGGCGATGGACAGTGAGCTCATGGTGAAGTGCTTCGCCGTCACGTAGGCGTTGAAGGTCAGGTCCTCGCCCGGTTTGCCGACCGCAGCCACCAGGGTCGAGGTGTTGTCGGATGAGACGAGCACGCCGTCATCGGCGGTCACGTCACTGCCGACGCGTCCGGGAATGGTGAAGGCGACGATTGGCGTCAGATTGGCGGTCACGTCGGGTTTCGTGGCATGCAGGGCGATGCGTATGCCGATCATGCCGGAAGCGCCGGAAACGTCGGAAACGCTTACGTCGGGCCCGTTGAGGGTGAAGGAGGCGGATATTTTCCACGGCAATGCGACAACGCCTTTGGGAACGCGTTTCGACGTGGAGGATCCGCTGTTGGTCAGGAAAAGGCGGCCTGGTTTGTCGATGGAGGTGTAGGCGCTCATCACGTCATCATGCGATGCATCGGCCGCGTACTGCCCATTCTGTTGCAAGGCCGATATCGCGTCGTTCACGCCGACTGCCGCGACGGGAGCGGCGGTGATGACGGCGACCGCGATCGCCGCGGCAAGCGGGCGTCGGGCACCGGATGGACGGTTCGCGGTGGCGTGGCGCATGCCGGACCTCTCAATCGCAATCGAAACAGCTTTCCAAGGCATTTAATGTAGTGCCCGGCATGCCCGTCGGCAATGGACGTTCGCGCGGGGCGCGAGGAAAACGGACGGCTCAGGCGAAAACGTCGAGTACGCCCGGGTCTCCCCCGTTTTCGGCGATGCGCTTGTGGCGGCGCTTGGCCTCGGTCACCACGAATTCGCGGTACATTTCGGCGATTTCCGGATCCAGTCCGGCTTCGTCGGCAATGCGATGCAGACGCTCGATCTGGGCATGTTCACGCTGGTAATCGGCCGGCGCGAAGCCCGCACGCGCCTTGAGCACACCCACCTGCGACGTGTATTTGAACCGTTCCGCCAGCAGCGAGACGATGGCGGTGTCGACGTTGTCTATCGATTGGCGCAGCGAGGCGATTTTAGCCACCACATCGGCCACTTCGGGGTTGTTCTGCGCGGTGCGCGCGTCGATGATGGTTTCGGATTCGGTTTCTTCTTCTGGCCGAAGCCAGTCATGTTCGCTGTCGCTCATGGGTATAAGCCTACCGCGCACCCTACCGCGGCATCTGCCGAACAGCGGTCACTTCGCGAAGTAACGCTGCAGCACGATGGTGGTTTCGGTGCTGACCGACACCGTGCGATGGATGAGGTTCAACAGCTCTTCGAGATTGCTGGGCGATTCGACGCGAACGGTGAGCATGAAGCTGGGCGAACCGGCGACGGAATCGCAGGACATGATGCCGTCGATGTTTTTGAGCTTGTCTGGAATCTCGGCTTCCTGGGAGTAATCGATGGGCGTGACCGCGATGTAGGCGTTCACCGCAAGGCCGCGGCGCTCGTCGTCGATAACCGCCTTGTAGCCGCGGATCACGCCGCGACGCTCAAGCTTCTGCACGCGCGACTGCACGGCGGACACGGACAGGCCTGTCGCCTCGGAAAGGTGGGACAGCGTGGCTCGGCCATCCTTTTCAAGCATGTCGAGGATTACGCCATCGGTCGCGTCGAGCTGGCTCGCAACCGTACGTGCGTCTACCGGACCATTGTCACTGTTGGTCATCCATACCCCTTTTCCAACAATCCACTGCACCGGCCGCAATCGACCGTCCCCACTGCAGTTCCATGTTCTTTTTCTTCCTTACCATACCCACTACCGCGCACATACCGTCGCGGAATCGCCGCAGTTTATCCGGACGGCGCAACGCTGTCATGAAATATCTTTGTTTTATTTAGCTCATACCCCCATATCGACCATATATATTTTTCCCATTTATCTTTTCTCGTCGTATTTTTACCTATTTTTTAATTGACAACGTTGTCCAAAAAGTGGCCAATTTCACGAAATTCGTCGAAACGTACACATAGGAAAGGGGCTACACGGCGATTGCCATGCAGCCCCTCAAACCTTCAGATTCGCTTGCAGCCGACGACTCAGTTGCCGTTGGTGGCGTTGCCGCTCTGCTGGATGAGCGACGCCATGAAATCGCGGTTGGTCGCTGTCTTCTTCAGGCGTGGCACGAGCGTCTGGTAGGCCTGTTCCGGCTCGAGGCCGCCCAGCAGGCGACGCAGACGGTAGATGATCGGCAGTTCCTGCGGATCGGTGATGAGCTCCTCGCGGCGGGTGCCGGAGGCGTTCACGTCGATGGCCGGGAACAGGCGCTTGTCGGCGAGCTCACGGCTCAGGCGCAGTTCCATGTTGCCGGTGCCCTTGAATTCCTCGAAGATCACCTCGTCCATCTTGGAACCGGTTTCCACCAGCGCGGAGGAGATGATGGTCAGGGAGCCGCCGTTTTCGATGTTGCGGGCGGCGCCGAAGAACTTCTTCGGCGGGTACAGCGCCTGCGCGTCCACACCACCGGACAGGATGCGGCCGGAGGCCGGCGCGGCGATGTTGTAGGCGCGGGCCAGACGGGTCATGGAGTCGAGCAGCACCACCACGTCCTGGCCGAGCTCCACGAGACGCTTGGCGCGTTCGATGGCCAGTTCGGCGACGGTGGTGTGGTCGGAGGCCGGACGGTCGAAGGTGGAGGAGATGACCTCGCCCTGCACCGTGCGTTCCATGTCGGTGACTTCCTCCGGACGTTCGTCCACGAGGACGACCATCAGGTGGACTTCCGGATTGTTGGTGGCGATCGCGTTGGCGATGTTCTGCAGGGTGATGGTCTTGCCGGCCTTCGGCGGGGACACGATCAGGCCACGCTGGCCCTTGCCGATCGGCGCCACGATGTCGATGAGGCGGCCGGTGAGCTTGTTCGGCGTGGTCTCCTGCTTCAGGCGTTCCTGCGGATACAGCGGGGTGAGCTTGCTGAACTGCGGACGATGCTGCGCTTCCTCGACGCTCATGCCGTTGATGGAGTCGATGGACTGCAGCGGCACGAACTTCTGACGCTGGTTGCGACGTTCGCCTTCACGCGGGGCGCGGATGGAGCCGTGCACGGCGTCGCCCTTGCGCAGGCCGTACTTCTTGACCTGGCCCATGGAGACATACACGTCGTTCGGTCCCGGCAGGTAGCCGGACGTACGCACGAACGCGTAGGAGTCGAGCACGTCGACGATGCCGGCGACCGGCACGAGGTCTTCCTTCGGCTCGTCGCGATGCTGGTCGCGGTCGGCGCGATCCATACGATCGTTGCGCTGGTCGCGGTCGGCGTTGCGGTCCATGCGGTCGGCGCGATCGTTACGGTCGTTGCGATCATTGCGATCGCCCCTGCCGCGACGCTCGTCACGCTCGTCGTAATCGCGGTCACGGCCACGCATACGGCGGCCACGGCGATCGTTGCGTCCACGGCTGTGACGGTATTCGTTGTCTTCGGTCTCGTCGCGACGCTTATCATCGTCGGCGTCTTCCTGCGACGGCAGCGTGGCGAGGATGTCATCAAGGTCGCGCACGACGTCTTCGCTCTTCGGCCCGTCCGCCACGCGACGTCGGCGACGCGGCTCGAAATCGTCCCTACGGTCGTCATCACGACGGCGACGGCGGTCATCCTGCTTCGGAGCGGCATCGTCAAGGCCCAGTTCGGCGAGCAGGTCGGCGCCGGCTTCGGCGTCACGATGGCGACGACGCTTCGGCGCTTCATCGTTCGGCTTCAACGCGTCCACCGCTGCCACGGCATCCGCGACTTCGGAGGATTCCGCGGACTTGGCCTGCTTGGCACGGACGGGGCGTTCCTCCTGCTTGGCTTCATCGGCCTTCTTGTCCTTTGCCGATTTGACCTCAGCGTCTGCGGCGGGAGCGGACTTTGGCGCGCGCACGGTGACGCCGGCCGGAGCCTGGCCGCCGGAACGGGCGGCTTGAAGTGTTGCGATCAGTTCGGTCTTGCGCATGGTGGAGACACCACGAAGTCCCATCTGCTTGGCGAGCTCCTTGAGCTCGGGCAGTTTCATATCATCGAGATTAGGGCTTGTTGCCACTGGTAGTTGCCTTTCCTTGGCTTCCACAGGCATGCGCCCGCGACAGCTGCAAAAAAGAATTGCGGAAAATTTCCGTCGAATGAAAAGTCCGCCGCGAAACATCGCGGTTTTCGAACTGTCCTAACCATACAACGCAACCCAGACCAACGCAAAGCGGGCACGCGCGGTCCGCCCGTGCGGTTCGCGCGCCGCGCAATCGCAATAAAAATCGCAATGAAAAAGCCCATGCCAAAAAGCATGGGCTTGATCAAAGTTACGCTGCGAAAAATAAATAACGCGTGCGAAGACGCCCGTCTGAGGCCGAAGGCGTACAAAGGTACGTCGAGCGCCGGAGAAAGGGCGTATACGCACGCGTTATTTATTTTTCTACTTTTCTTCGTGGTAGGACTTGTCAGTGTTGACCGACCACACGTTGTCTTTCGACGTTTCGCCGCTCTTGATGTCCTTGACGGCTTCGATGGCGGTGGCCATGGAGTGGTCCATGTTGTTGTAACGGTGCTGTCCGTTACGGCCAACGCAGTACAGGTTGCCGAAGGAGTCGAGGTAGTCGACGAGTTCGGGCATGCGGTCGTAGGTGTCGAAGTAGGCCGGGTAAGCCTTCTTGACGCGTTCGCGGTGGGAGTCGAGCACGTCCTGCGGGCCGTTGATGACCTGCATGCGGGTGAGCTCCTGGATGGCGAACTTGGTGGCTTCCTCGTCGGTCATGTTCCAGAAGGAGTCGCCTTCCTCGCAGAAGTATTCGAGGCCGATCCACACGGTGTTGTCGACGTCCTTGACCAGGTACGGGCTCCAGTTGTTGAAGATCTGCAGACGGCCGACCTTGTAGCCCGGATCCTGCACGTAAATCCAGCAATCCGGCACGATCGGCGGGTTGCCGAGGGTCGGAATGTCGGTGGTGTTGGTCAGGCGCAGGTGCTTGACGAGCAGGCCGACGGTGACGAAATCGCGGTACGGCAGGCCGTTGGCGATTTCGGTCATATCCTTCGGAGCCGGCTGGTCGGAGGCGTCCACGGCGTTGACAAGGTCCTTGACCGGCATGGAGGAAATGAAGTCGTCCGCGGCCATTTCGGTGCGGTTGCCTTCGGAATCCTCGTACACGACGGATGCGATCTTGCCGTCCTTCTGGCGAATTTCCACCACATTGGCGTCGGTGATGACCTTCACGCCGGCGGCTTCGCAGTTGGATTCGACGGTTTCCCACAGCTGGCCCGGGCCGAGCTTCGGATACCAGAATTCCTCGATGAGGGAGGTTTCGACTTCGGAGTTGTCGCGCTTCTTCGGCAGGAGCTTCTGGAAGGCGTTCTTCAGCACGCCCATGATGCTCAGGCCCTTGACGCGCTGTGCGCCCCAGTCGGCGGAGATTTCGGACGGGTGACGGCCCCACAGCTTCTCGGTGTAGCCCTCGAAGAACATGGAGTAGAGCTTACGGCCGAAACGGTTGATGTAGAAGTTCTCCAGATTGGTTTCCGGCAGCTTGTGCACCATGGACTTCAGGTAGCTGAAGCCGGCGACCATGGTGAGCTTGAAGCCCATGGCCTTCAGGGTGTTGGCGCTCAGGGAAATCGGGTAGTCGAGGAAGTGGCGGTTCCAGTAGATGCGGGACACGCGGTGGCGCTTGAGCATCACCTTGTCTTCGATTTCCGGATCCGGGCCGCCCGGCTCCATATCATGCTCGCGGTGGAGCTTCTTGTCATCATAGCTGGGTGCGCCCTGCAGCGGCAGAACGTCCTTCCACCAGTCCATGATGCGGTCGTCCTTCGAGAAGAAGCGGTGGCCGCCGATATCCATACGATTGCCGTCATGCTTGACGGTGCGGGAGATGCCGCCGAATTCGCGGGTGGCTTCCAGCACGGTCACGTCGTACTGTTCGGAGCCACCGTCCTTGACGAGCTCCCAAGCGGCAGTCAGGCCGGCAGGGCCGCCACCGATGATGACCACGGATTGCTTTTGCGTCACTTTGAAGTCTCCTTACAAACAAAATCGAAGATATTCTACCCGAAGGTAGGGAAACGCACAGCGCACCTGTGCGCATGCACACAAAATCACCGCCAAGTCCGACAGCAATCGCCCTGATAGAAGGAAAACCAGCCGTACGGCTTCCGCCGAAGACTGGTTTTCCGTAGGTCCGCTACATGCTGTCGGGAATGTCGATGTCGGTTTTCTGCACTTCCTCGACGTTCACGTCCTTGAACGTGACGATGCGCACGTTCTTGACGAAACGGCTGGAACGGTAGACGTCCCACACCCACGCGTCGGTCAGCCGCACGTCGAAGTAGACGTCCTGGCCGGCGGAACGCACGTTGAAATCGACCTTGTTGGCCAGATAGAAGCGGCGCTCGGTCTCCACAACGTAGGTGAACAGTTTGATGACGTCGCGGTATTCCTTGTATAGGGACAGCTCGGCGTCGGTTTCGTAGTTGTCGAGGTCCTCGGCGCTCATCGTCTGCCTTCCGTGTCGCGCTTGCGGCCACGTCCAAGCGTGCGCCACCAAGCATCCTTCGAGGTTTTGCGCTCATCCGAGCTGTACGGCCAGTTGTTGTCGGCATCGCCGGCCTTCTGGTCCGTCTTCGCCGTTCCGGATGCTTCGTTCGGCTGCGATTCCTGCGATGGCGCGGCAGACGTCTCGTCGGCGGAGGTCTGCGCCGTGTCTCCACTCTGGCCTGCCGCTGCGGCATCGTCCGCATCGCCCTTATGTACGGAGTTGAGTTGGATGGCGATCGAGTGTTCGCGGGCGCTCAACGCCTCCTTGACGCCCGGATTGTCTTCGATCACGTGCATGCCGAACGCGTCGAGCGAGCGGATCGGGTCGAATTCGTCGACGAGCGTGTCCATGACGATGAGGTCCTGGTAACGGTTCTCCGACGCGTTCCACAGGGCATCGCGCGAACGGCCGGACGGCACGAAGCCGAGCGACTGGTAGACGGATACGGAACGCGTGTTCTGTTCCGGCACGGCCACCCAAATGCGGTGCATGCCGAGGCCCGCCGGTTCCGGCGCGAAGCCATACGTCATCACGCGGGGCATGATGTCTCGCGAGTAGCCGCGGCCGCGGTAGTCCTTGCCGAGCACCACTTGGATGCGGGCGGAACGTGCCCAGCCGTCGATGTCGATGAGGAAGATCATGCCGATCACGTTGTCGGAAGAGGCCGCGTCAAGCTCGCCGTCGCCGTCATGGTCGGCTTCGGTGACGATGGACCATGCGATGGTACGACGAGATTCCGGATCCCCCACGCCGGATTCGTTCGATTTTTCGCCATTGGACCATGCCACGGAACGACGCACCCACGCGTTCACAGCGCCACGTTCGGCCACGCGGTCCTTGCCGGTGATGCCGGATGCGCCGACGTACGCCTCAATGACCTCCATGCGTGCGATGTCGTCGATGGTGGCGGGGCGCAAGTGCACCATCTCGCCCTTGATGGGCGGAATGACGATGCGTTCCGGCAGCTCCCTCGCCCGCTGGTCCGTCGTCTGTTCCTTCGCTGTGGTTTCAGCGTACTCTGACATGATTATCGTTCCCTATGTTTCTCGGCGCGGTCCCTCGCCACACCCATACCGACGGTATTGTACCCGACTGAACGCCAGCTGGGAGTTTTGTTAGGCAAAATCCCCGTGAAACCTCCCCCAGCCGACGCGTGAATCGTACGAAAAGGCACGTAAAAGCAGATAAAAAGCAACAAAATGCAGAAAGGCGTGCGTTTTTACGATTCCTCTCATCGCAAAAACGCACGCCTTTCGATGCCATCAATCAGGCAACGTTCGGCAATCGCCGGAACGTCACTTGATCTTGCCCATCACGATCTTGGTGACGGCCTTCGCGTCGGCCTGGCCGCGGGTGGCGCGCATGACGGCGCCGATGATCGCGCCCATCGGCTTCATGTTGCCGCTCTTGAGCTTCTCGACGATGTCCGGGTTGGCCGCGAGTGCCTCGTCGACGGCCTTTTCGAGCGCGCCGTCGTCGGAGACGACCTGGAAGCCGTGCTTCTTGACGACCTCGTCCGGAGTGCCTTCGCCGGCGAGCACGCCTGCGACGGTCTGCTTGGCGAGCTTGTCGTTGAGCTTGCCGTCGGCGATGAGCTTCTCGACCTCGGCGACGTCGGCCGGG
>ENA-OWOD01000767-OWOD01000767.1-gut-metagenome-genome-assembly--contig:-NODE-767-length-17745-cov-3.440797_pt1 | contig 17745 bp, 9 predicted proteins | sample MGYA00248256_ERZ651792 | MGnify/ENA primary metagenome ERZ651792 (study PRJEB26908, sample SAMEA4031714) | gut metagenome | biome: gut; feature: normal infant; material: stool | place: China | collected 2015 ...
TTCCCTCCTTGTCCAGGATGGGGAAGTCCCGGTGCCGTTTGCTGGCCATGACCTCCCGGATTTCATCTGTATAATCATCGCTGTTAAAGGTTATGAGGTGCTCCCTGGTCATGAAATAGCTGATAGGCATGCTCTGGTTAATCAGACGGGCCGCCGTATATGTGTCGTAAGTGGTGGCAATGACCGTACATCCTCTGTCCTGGGCAATCTTCTTGATGGTCATGGACACGCCTGCGCCCTCACACACAATGATGCAGTCAGCCCCCATCTCGATGGCGCAGAGCTGGGACTCATAACGGTTGCCCAGTATAACCAGGTCATGGGGTTCAATGTAAAATTCCATCAGGTCCGGATTGGCGGCTGCAATCAGCACCTTTCCCTTGTCAAAATAGACGTCCGCATCCCCCACCACAATATCAGCTTCCAGTGTTTCAATGATGTTGGAATACTGGGTATGGGCCTTGGACAAGATGCTGCTGTCATATATATTCATATAAGTCTTTGTGATATCGCCTACCGTGATAAGCCCTTCCAGGGTACCGTCGGGCCTGACGGAAGGAATGGTCACCACATTGTTTTCCTGCATGATGTTCCATGCCCTTTTTAAGGAAATGTTATCCGCAACTCCCCTGGTCTTGCGGATTTCAATGTCCTTTACCTGGGTCCTCACATCCTCCACCAGCTTAGGCTCCTCCATGCCGAAGTAATCCAGGACAAACCTGGTCTCTCCGTTCACATGGCCTGCCCTGGCCGGAATGTACGCATCCCCTGTAATGGCCCGCTTCAGGTTGGCATAACAGATAGCCGAACAGATGGAATCCGTATCAGGATTCCTGTGGCCGATGACCGTTGTCTTTCTCTTTAATTCCTGCTCCATTTTCTCTCCTTCGATTCTGCATCTATGGTAATATATAATGTTTCATAATCTGTTTACATCAAATTCACATTTCGTTCACATTTATTTTTTATACTATTTTCATAAGAAAGAGGTAATAAAAAAACAGGTTATTAGTCAAATTGCACATAGATTTTTCATAATTGCCCCGGTTGGAAACGACCGGGGTCTCCTCATTTTACGAAGTTTTTCGTTAGTCAAGTATAGCAGACCGCCATTTTTTTTTCAAGTATTCCCATGTATACAGTGAAGTGCAAAAATGCTGCAGGATCCGATGTCCCTGCAGCATTTTGTGTTACAGTTCAGCCATGCGCTGGTTTGAATGAGAAAGTGTGTTGCAAGCTTGCTTGCATAAGCGCTTTCTTGTTCAAATCAGCATATGGTGGAACCATCAGGCTTCTTGTTTTCATGAATATGGAAACAAGAAGATGTCATGTCTGAACTGTAACCATTTTTATATCTATGTTTGTTTCCTCTATTCACTTCTATCTCTGATACTGGATCTTCCAACTTGCATACGGAAGGCTTAAACCTGTGGCCGCGCTCTTTTTCTCACCATTTTCATCTAAAGTAAATACTTTTCCATTTTCAATAGTGTATGCAGCATTTCCATCAGAAGAATACTTCTTTTCCTCTGTCTGCACCTTTCCTGCCTCATTTACCAGGTAAACCTGACCGGAAACCTTAAAAGGCTCATAGGAGCTGCCCTCTTTGGCACTGACTAAAAGGCCATTATAATACAAAAATCCATCCTTCACGCCGTTAATGCCGCAACCCTTTTCAGAGCCGGAAGTACCGGAACAGAAAGTGTAAACCTTGTCTCTCTTATCAACTACATTGGTATTGCGTCCTATACTCAGGGCGCCGCCTGCTTCCGGATCAAAGTAAGCGGTCTCTGTCTTACCGCCGGAAGTAAATTTGATCATTCCGGACTGGCAGACACCGTAAGAGTCAAAGAAATAATATCTTCCGTCTAATTTTACAGCCCCGTCTTTCAATCCTGTTGCATCCGCAGATAAAAACAGGGGAGTTCCATCATTTTCCAGATAGAACCATCGGGATCCGTCTTTCTTCATAAGAGCTGTCTCGTCTGTGTTGTTCTTTCTCACTGCCTGGGTATTAAGAGCTGTACTCCATGCCTTTGTATCCCATGGCTTTTCAGTTGTCTCAAACCACCGGCCCTTTAACATGCCTTTTTCTTTTCCGCCCAGATATACAAAACGGCTGATGCCTGTCCCGTCTCCCGGCTCTGCCTTTTCCTTTACACACTGCCAGCCGGTAAGCATAACACCATTTTCGTCAAAATAATATTTCTTTCCATCAATGGTTGTTTCCTTTGGAGCACCATTTTCACCTTTTCTGGCTTTGCCGTTGGACTGGAAATAATACCATCTTCCATTTTCAGACTCCCCGGAAAGATCCTTTGAAACACTTCCCTCTGCCGGACGTTTCTTTCCATCACTTTCCAGAAAATACCAGCCACTTCTGGTATAACCTTCCGAACCATTTCCCAGATAATAAATATCTCCGTTCTCATAATGCCAGCCGGTACGCATCCGTCCATCGCTGTCAAAACAATACTTGCCTTTTCCTATGGTCTTCCAGTCATTCTTCTCCACTTTTCCATTCCGGTTCAGATAATACCAGCCGGATTTCATGGAGCCATCATTTTCATCCACATAGATCCAAGCATCCTTTGTCATACTGCCATCTTCTCCGGCATAGTAAGTACCGTCAACCCATACATTCTTCGCCAGATCTCCGTTTTCATCCAGATAATAGGAAACTCCCTGGGAAGTTTTCCACTGATTTTTTACATAAGAGCCATTGCTGTCCACATAATGGGCCGCACCGTCCTCATTGACCCAGCCTTTTTCTGCTGCCATAACAGAAATGGGAACCGCTGCGGTGATCATCGTTCCCACAGCCAATGCCCTGATCCAGTTTTTCATCCAACGTTTCTGATCTCTCATATCTACCCCTCCTGAAAATCGGATATAGTTCTATCCTTCGGATGATTATATTTTATCAGATAATTAATGCAAATACATGAATTAATTTTGAATATTTACATAACAATTCCTTAAACATATTACATATTTATGTCTGACACTGTTTCCGGAAGGCGTCCGTACAATTTTGCCATTCTCCGGCACTGTTTCAAAACATCCCCGGTTATTTCTCCCGGCAGCAGTCTCCATTTCCAGTTTTTTCCAAGTGTGGAAGGCTCATTGATCCGGGCCTCTGCCCCAAGTCCCAGATAATCCTGAACCGGTATCACTGCCAGCTTTGCCGGACTTGCCATAGCCAGGCGGATGAACTCCCAGTGCATCTCCTTCTTTGGTGTATGGCGACAGCCCATGTATTCCCTTGCAAAGGACTTATTTCTACGGTTCATGTTCTCATACCAGCCCACCAGTGTCTCATTATCATGGGTTCCTGTATACACAATACAGTTTTCCTGGTATTTATGAGGCAGGTAATCGCTGTTTTCTGAATCATCAAAGGCAAATTCCAGTACCTTCATTCCCGGGAAGCCGCTTTCTTTTAACATCTCATGGACTTCCGGTGTCAGAAATCCCAGATCTTCCGCAATGATCGGCAGTTCTTCTTTTTTCAGACTCTTTTTCAACCGGGCAAACAGATCCAGTCCCGGTCCCTTTTCCCAATGTCCAAACTCAGCGGTAGGATCTCCATAAGGAATGGAATAATAAGCCTCAAAACCTCTGAAATGATCCACACGCACCACATCATACAGCTTCAGGCTGTATTCCATACGCTTGATCCACCAGCTGTAATGATCTTTCTTATGATATCCCCAGTCATACAACGGATTTCCCCAAAGCTGGCCTGTTGCTGAAAATGCATCCGGTGGGCAGCCGGCCACTGCCTTTGGCAGACATTCCTCATCAAACTGGAACAACTCCGGATGAGCCCAGCTGTCAGCCCCGTCAAAAGCCACATAGATAGGGATATCCCCAATAATGCGGATACCATTTTCATTGGCATAAGCCTTTAAGCGGCTCCACTGTTCATTAAATTCAATCTGCTGGAATTCATAAAATCCGATCTCATCTGCCAGCATTTTTTTATATTTCTCTACTGCCGCAGGCTTACGCAGGCGGATATCTTTATCCCATTTGTTCCAACTGGCACTTTTAAAATGATCTTTTACTGCCATATAAAAGCAGTATTCTATGGTTTCAGGATCCAGCTTAGACTTAAGGAACTGATGATGGTCTTTTTTCCACCGTTCATAAGCTTTTTTCAGGACCTTAAACCGCGCTTTGTATATTTTATCGTAAGCAATATACCGGTCATCATCACCAAAATCAGCCTCTTCACACTCATCTTCTGTAAGAAGACCTTCTCCGACCAGCTGCTCCAGATCAATAAAATAAGGATTTCCAGCAAATGCAGAAAACGCCTGATAAGGCGAATCCCCAAAACCCGTAGGGCCCAATGGAAGGATCTGCCAGAAGCTCTGTCCGCCTTCCTTTAACTGATCTACAAATTCATAAGCTTCTTTTGAAAAACAGCCAATGCCATACTTAGATGGCAGACTGGCGATTGGAAGAAGCATGCCGCATTCTCTCATATTATTTATCCCCTTTTGCTTAAAAGTACATGTACCCGTAAAATCTTTCCTGTACTTGCCTTTTATTTATACTTATACCTTAGTGTAGCACATTTCCCCTTCTCCTACAACAAAGGCGAAGACTCTCCTGACACCCCTGCTGCAGCTTCCTGATCTTCCCGGTACTGCCTGGGCGTCACACCAAACTTCCGGCGAAACAACCGGTTAAAATAAGACAAATTTTCAAACCCGCATTTTAATGCGATCTGGGTCACATTTTCCTCTGTCATTTTCAGATATTCCCCGGCTCTTGTCAGCCGGTAATCATTGAGATACTGGATAAATGGCATCCCCGCATACTGCTTAAAATACTTCATAAAGTGGGACTCACTGTAAAAGCACAGCTCTGCCGCCTGCCTGATCGTAATCTCTTCCCCAAAATGTTCCCGGATGTACTCCAGTATCCCCTTGATTTTCTCTCTTGCATGTCCCGGCTTCTTCTCTGTAAACAAGATGCCTCTGCCATAAGCATAATACAAAAACAAAAATAACTGACCCTTGACCGCCAGCTGATACCCATTACCACGTATCTCCGAAAAACGGTCCAGCTCCTGTATCACCTTTCCAAACACTTCATGATCCGGCTGATTTCTTTGTATCAGGACCGGATTTTTCGCCTGCCCTTCCTGAAGCGGTTTCAAAAAATGTACGGTACAGCCGTCTCCATTATCCCCCATCAGCATAGAAAGGCGGAAAATGATATTTTCGTACTCCATTCTCTCACCATTCCCACAGGAGATCGCATGAAGTTGTCCCGGAAAAACAGCCAGAATGTCTCCTTCCTCCACAGGATAAGACACTGTATCCACTGTGATCCGCCCCTTTCCCTTCTTCACAGCAATAATTTCCATTTCTTCATGCCAGTGAAGAGCCACATGGGAGAAATCTACCGGGATCGAGCAGGGATAAATATTAAACGGAAACTCTCTTTTTCCATGTTCCTTTATTTCATGGTACCCCCGGTTCATTTTTCTCTCCTCCTTCCGTTATCCTGTATTTTTTTATTTATTTTCCATTTCTTTATCATGTTTCTATATTTTTTACATTTTTGATAGTATTATACTATAATATACTGGCATTCTACAAGACGGAAAAAGATTTATTTTCTATAATAAACACATAAAAACACAGAAAATGAAACGGGCCAGATATTGGCATATCACCACAGAAAGGAAATGGATTTCATGGTTGAACATACAATGACAAAAGAAACATTAAAAAACAGACTGACTGCCCTTTGCGGCAAAGAGATCTCTGCCTGCTCTGAAAAAGAGCTTTATACCGGACTTTTATCTCTGGTCCAGGAAATGGCAAAGGACAAAGAGTCCAATCAGGGAAAGAAAAAACTGTATTATATCTCCGCTGAGTTTCTCATCGGCAAACTGCTTTCCAATAACATGATCAATCTTGGGATCTATGATACAGTAAAGAACCTTCTGGAAGAAAATGGAAAATCCTTAAGTGCAGTAGAGGAGACCGAGCCTGAGCCATCTCTTGGAAACGGCGGTCTGGGACGTCTGGCTGCCTGCTTCTTAGACTCCATTGCTACTCTGGGCTTAAACGGTGACGGAGTTGGTTTAAATTATCACTTTGGTCTTTTTAAACAGCTGTTTAAAGACAACAAACAGGCAGAAGAGCCAAATCCATGGATCGAGAACACTTCCTGGCTGACTAAAACAGATATTACCTACAAAGTTCCATATAAAAACTTTACTCTTACATCCCGTATGTATGATATTGAAGTTACCGGCTACAACAACCGCACCAACAACTGCACCTGTTTGATGTGGAAACTGTAGATGAAAGCATTGTAGAGGACGGCATTTCCTTTGATAAGACCGACATTGCAAAGAACCTGACTCTCTTCCTCTATCCAGACGACAGCGACAAAGAAGGACGCATCCTGCGTATCTACCAGCAGTATTTCATGGTCAGCAATGCCGCAAGACTGATTTTAGACGAAGCCATTACCAAAGGTTCTACCCTTTATGACCTGGCTGACTATGCCGTGATCCAGATCAACGACACCCATCCAACTATGGTCATCCCGGAACTGATCCGCCTGCTGACCACCGAACACAACATGGAAATGGACGATGCCATTGAGGTAGTAAGCCACTGTTGTGCATACACCAACCACACCATCCTGGCAGAAGCACTGGAAAAATGGCCGGTAGAATTCTTTAAAGAGGCAGTTCCACAGCTCCTTCCTATTATGGAGGTCCTGGATGATAAGGTACGCCGCAAATTTGATGATCCATCTGTTTATATCATCGATAAAAATGATCTGGTGCACATGGCACACATTGACATCCACTATGGCTTCAGCGTAAACGGTGTTGCCTCCCTTCACACTGATATTTTAAAAGAAACTGAATTAAACAACTTCTACAAGCTTTATCCTGAGAAGTTCAATAACAAGACCAATGGTATTACCTTCCGCCGCTGGCTGCTGCACAGCAATCCGGAACTGACTGATTTCATCACCGGTTTTATTGGGGACGGATTTAAAAAAGATGCAGAAGAATTAAAGAAATTAAATACACCTGTTATCACAAAGAATTTGAAACAGCTTTACCGCCTGTTAGACATCAAGGCCCAGAAAAAAGCAGCGCTGGCTGACTATCTGGAAAAGACCCAGGGCATCACTATTAACCCGGACTCCATTTTCGATATCCAGATCAAACGTCTTCATGAGTACAAGAGACAGCAGATGAACGCCCTGTATCTCATCCACAAATATTTAGAGATCAAAAAAGGCAAAAAGCCAACTACACCGATCACTGCCATCTTCGGGGCAAAGGCAGCACCTGCCTACATCATTGCCAAGGACATTATCCATATGATCCTCTGCCTGCAGCAGATCATTGACAAAGATCCTGAGGTAAAACCATACTTAAATGTAGTTATGGTAAACAATTACAATGTCACTCTGGCTGAAAAGCTGATCCCGGCCTGCGATATTTCCGAGCAGATCTCCCTTGCTTCCAAGGAAGCCAGCGGAACCGGAAACATGAAATTCATGTTAAATGGTGCTGTAACCCTTGGAACCGATGACGGTGCTAACGTAGAGATCCATGATCTGGTAGGCGATGACAATATCTACATTTTCGGTGATTCCAGCGAAACTGTCATTGAACGCTACAAAAACGCCAGCTACTGCTCCAAAGACTACTACGATGCAGACCCGGCTATTAAAGAAGCCGTAGACTTCATCATCAGCAAGAAAATGTTAGCCGTAGGCGATAAAGAAAACCTGGAACGCCTGTACAAAGAATTGTTAAACAAAGACTGGTTCATGACCTTCCCGGATTTCAAAGCTTACTGCGAAGCAAAAGAAAAGGCCTTCGCTGACTACGAAGACCGCACCTTATGGGCGAGAAAAATGTTAGTCAACATCAGCCAGGCCGGATATTTCTCCTCTGACAGAACGATCGGGGAGTATGACCGGGATATATGGAAATTAAGATGATCCTGGATTTTATGATACCAGGGCCAAAGATACTATGTTCAAAAAATATTATGTTCAAAAATACTATGTTCAAAAGGTCAGAAAAACCTCCTGCAAGCAAGTTTGCAGGAGGTTTTTTAGACTTTAGCCCCGCCAAAAAACATGGGTAAATGGCTGTGATCTGGCTCATTTCATATTATTTTGCAATTCACGGATCAATTCTTCCATTACGATCGGCTTGGACATAAATCCATCCATACCACATTTCAGCGCTTTCTTTCTGTCTTCGTCAAAAGCATTGGCAGTCATGGCAAGGATGGTGATTCCCGCCAGAGCCGGATTCTCCAATGCACGAATCTGCTTTGTGGCTTCGTATCCGTTCATGACCGGCATCTGCACATCCATCAGTACCAGATCATAATCGCCCGGTTTCGAATGCTGAACCTTCTCCACTGCCTCTGCTCCATTTTCTGCTGTATGAACCTGAAATCCATATTCATTAAGAATCGCAATCGCAATCTCACTGTTTAATTCATTATCTTCTACAAGCAGAATACTTCTGCCTCTGAAATCTGAACTTACTGCCGGAAGAATATCATCATTCGTCCTATCCTGCTTCTGACCGATCGCTGTCATCAAAGTATCTCTGATGTCTGACATGAATATAGGTTTCGCACAAAATGCATTGACTCCTGCTGCTCTTGCTTCCGCTTCAATCTCTGACCAGTCGTAAGCAGTCAGGATAATGATCGGTGTATCATCACCAAGACTACGGATCTGTCGGGTAACTTCAATACCATTCATATCTGGCAAGCGCCAATCGATGATATAGGCATGGAATGCATCACCAAGCTCTATAGACTGCCTTGCACGGAGAACCGCCTCCTTACCAGAAAGTGTCCATTCCGAACGCATTCCAACCTTTGCAAGCATCTTTGTCACGCTGTCACAGGTATTAAAATCATCATCTATCACCAATGCCTTAAGACCTTCCAACGCTGCGATCTTCTCTACACGATGCTGCTTAGACTGGGTCCGCAACGGCAGTCGTACAATAAATTCCGTACCTTTGCCCTGTTCTGTCTGGATCTCAATATTTCCGCCCATCATATCCACGATATTCTTGGTAATAGCCATGCCCAGTCCTGTACCTTGAGTCCTGCTGACTGTAGAACTTCTCTCCCGCTCAAAAGGAGAAAAAAGTTTCTGTACAAAATCCTCACTCATACCGATTCCGTTATCCTTTACCCGAATCTCATATAACTGACGCTCTCGCTGTGTTCCCGGATATTGTTTCAACCGAACAGAAATCATTCCGCCTGCAGGAGTAAACTTGATCGCATTGGACAAAAGATTCAGCAGTATCTGGTTTAGCCGTGTCTTATCGCAATACACATCCTCATTCATAACATCCATGGCATCCATATAAAGTTCCAGCTGCTTCGCATGAATCTGTCCACTGATGATCGTCTTCAGATCATGAAGTACATCTGACAAACTAACCTCTGTCTCTTCCAGATGGATCTTGCCACTCTCAATACGACTCATATCCAGTATATCATTAATCAGTGAAAGCAGATGATTGCTGGATGAAAGAATCTTGCCAAGATAATCTCTGACCATTTTCTTGTTATTAATGTTGCTCACAGCCAGTGTCGTAAACCCAATGATAGCGTTCATTGGCGTCCGGATATCATGAGACATGTTAGAAAGAAAAGTACTCTTTGCCTGGTTGGCATTCTCCGCAGCATGGACTGCATCAGAAAGTGCCTGATTCATTTTCTTGTCAGCAGTACGATCCGACATAACCAGTATATATTTCTTATCTCCGTTCACCTCACTACCCATTGCAACACTATGAAACCAGCGTCGTTCTCCTGTTTTCTGATGAACATACTCAAAATCCCATTCCTGCTGTTCATGAACCTGAATCTCCTTTAGATGATCCTTCTTCGGATCTTTCGTATCCTCAGAATGCAGTTCTCCTAAAACAGAAATATCTTTCCGAATCTGTTCTATGGTAATCCCCAACAGTTTTTCTACATTCGGACTGACATAATCTGCCTGATACGTTTTTGCATCCAACATTAAGAATACATCATCTACATTCATTGACAACTTTTGAAACATCTCATCCCTGTACAAGATCTCTGTGTCTTTTTTCTTCAGTCTTACACTGTTTTTTCGTAAAATAAATCCAATAAGGACTGCTGTAATACAAAGCACGACTGCACCCACAAGAAGCATCGTACTAAGTTGCAAAGTGTTCATACTGGCATTGACGATATCTGCCTGGACAAGTCCCAGAAATACCCAGTCCTGAATGCCTGATTTTTCATAAACAAGATAATAATCCTTTTCATCCAGATTTAGTAACATCGCACCTGTATGTCCCTCTTTAAATTTCTTCGAAATTTCAAGGATCTCTTTTTCGGAGATATCTGTATGTTCTCTCAGAATGCCAAAAAAGTTATATACATTTCCCCATGACTCCAAAGAATGATCGATCACAACACGACCATCTGGATGAAGAACATAACTCTTTGCTTTTCCATTAAACGCAGAGATATCGAGTACATTTACTATATCAGCGTTTTCATAGGCAATAGCAATTGCATCATATTTAAATCCCTGATAACTTCCATGAGCCTTCGGGCTGGCAAAAACAAGCATCTGGGATTTTCCGGGAACTGCTGCATTGGTTATGATATCATTGCCTTTTTGAATCTCATCTTCAATATTTTCCTGTAATCCAAGATACCCTGTTTCACCTGTTGTCATCTTATAGTTACCGTCAGCTGATAGAAAATAAAAATATAAAAATCCCGCATCTTTCTGCGCTTTATCTATATAATCACGAATTTTGCTTTCACTTGGAGCATCTTGCAGATACTTACTCCACATATGAAGATACGTCAGATTCTTATTTGAGAGTTCCCTTAACATATTATCCGACTGATGGAAAACTTCTGTTAGATGAGAAACACTTTCCTCATATACAGTTTTCGATACAAATCCAAAATATTGAGAAACAGCCAAAACGATTCCAAGAAAGAATGCAAGAAAAGCAATGACCTTGAGTCGTTTTCTCATGATAGGTTTCTCTTTGTTCATATTATGATTCTTAACATCCATTCTTCTCACCTCAGAGTCATATAGTCTTCAGGCTTTGCGAGAACGGCATCACCCTTCAAAACACATTTTGTCCAGGTATCTTTCACCTCTCCATCAAATACAATGTTTTTACCCGCTGGATACGATTCCATATGTTGTGGTGTCGCAAGACAGGTTACAGTAAAGGTATCCTTATCCTGAACTGATTTTCCATTCTTTGTAACTTTACTTAATGTATAACCATCATCCGTTTCCTTGATCTCTACAGAAATACCACTGACCACAGGCAGAGAGCCACGGTTAAATGGATTGAAACCTCCCTGATAGCCTTCTACAAAATTTCTGACTGTCTTTTTCAGCTCAGCCCCACTCATCTTCCGTTTGTAAGCTGAAAGATCATTTGGCATGATCATATTGCCAGCCATTTTTTCCGTATATCCTGCCTTCCGTACACTTCCTGTAAAGCTGTTTCCTGTTGCGATCAGCACATCCGTACCGTAGACGCCACGCAAAGTATGTGCCATAACAGAATACGCTTCATTCCCCCCGCTGGTATGAAAATGATTGGAATAAGCTTTCTTTGAATCGAGCACGATCTTCTCAGAATCAGATTTCTTCTTCAGAAGCTTTGTATTAAATGACTGGTAAGCCTGTTTGGCATCGTATTTTCCTGAAATCATCTTAGAGACTACATCTTGGGATACGTTGAAAAAGTCATTGGATGCGATTCGAATATACATATGATTTTCTTCGATCACAGGTCTGACATCTTTGAGATATTCTGTGAGATGTGTATCTACATCCTGACTATAGCTTAATATATCCTGACCATCATAAACGATCCGATTCTGTGCATCCTCTGACAGCATTACATTCAACACTTTCATTGCTTTCTGCCGACGTGTTTCATCCTTTGTCAGGTCACGGTTTAAAGCTATCTGGAAATATGGTGTAGTCATCAGCCACTTTTCGCCGTTCTGCTGAAAGAATGGCAGGAATGTTGTGTTAATGCCCTGATCCTGGAACATTTTTACACCGGCAGAACTGCCGAAATACATGGCAAGCTTACCACTTTTGTACATCTCAACCACATCATCATAATTCATATCCAGATCATCCTGGCTCAGCCCTGTATCCTGAATAAACTGCTCCATACGTTCAAAAGCCTCCGGCCAGACTTTACTGTCCAAACCCTCTCTCTTTGTATTATCAGGGTCACTATAGACAGTACGCCATTTACGTCCAGCCGCTGTAGACAGCTCTGATGCAGATAGTCCCTGCAGTGTTTCCATGCAAGTATAATCATAAAAATAATCTGCCGTGAATCCACGGATCCCCACTTTTTTGAATGCCTGACAGGCAGAAACAAAACTTTTGTAATCTGTTGGCAGAGGAATATGATACTTTTTAAAAAGGTCTTTGTTAACTACAAACCCATGTGCATCCGCACACACTGGAAGCCAGTTTACACTGCCATCCTGATTCATAAAATTGTTGAGGTATGTATTATAGACAGCACCTGCTTCATTGGTTGTGGAAAGATCCATCAGGCTGTCTTTCAGAGGATTTGCATCATGTAGTGAAAAACGACAGCAAGTTATGATATCCGGCAATCCGCCATTTTCCTTAAGAAACCGATAGAAATCCAGATCATTGTTGCCCACTACAAATTCAATATTAATATCTGGAAGCTGTTTCTGAATGTATGGGGCATATTTTTCATATAGATTTGTGCTCCATAAATATACAGTGATCGTATCTTTCTCTTCATTTTTCGCGCTCTTCCTATCACATCCTGACATAAGTGATATGACTGTCACCATCACCAAAAATATAGAAAGAACTCTATTCCATTTTCTCTTTTTCATTATGAATCCTCCTCTTTATTTTCCACGAATTCACTGATCACTTTTACTAATAATTTTGCATCTATAGGTTTCGCGATATGTTCATTCATTCCCGATTCTTTTGACTTTAATCTATCCTCGGTGAACGCATTTGCCGTCATTGCTATGATCGGAACCGTTTTTGCATCATCTCTGTCCAGTGCACGGATCATCTTTGCTGCTTCATAACCATTCTTGATCGGCATCATGATATCCATCAGAATGACATCAAATTCATCTGGTCTGCTTTTTTTGAATATCTCAACAGCTTCTTGGCCATTCCATGCCTTCGTCACAGATGCACCTTCATTCTGAATCACAAATTCTGCGATTTCCATATTCAGCTCATTATCTTCCACCAGAAGGATCTTCAGATCTTTTATAGATTTTTCTGATATAGCTTCCTGTTCTTCACGTTGATCAGCATCCTGATCTATTTTAAATGGAATCCTGATCACAAAGGTTGTGCCTTCTCCCTTCTTACTTTCAAACGTGATCGTTCCTCCCATTTTTTCGATCAGTTTTTTCGTGATCGGCATTCCAAGCCCTGTTCCGGAAAATTTTGTACGGCTTCCAGTATGCTCCTGTGCAAACGGTTCAAAAAGGCGTTTCTGGAAATCCTTTGTCATACCAATTCCTGTATCTCGGCAGATAAATTCAATCGTCACTCTTCCCTCCTGCTCCGATGTAAATTCCTGGTAGCTGATGTAGATATATCCGTTTTCTTTATTATATTTTACCGCATTTGACAAAATATTCATCATGATCCTTTTTACATATCCTGGACTCCCGATCAGATTCCAGTGTGTGATTTCTTCTTTCTCCCACACGATCCGAATATTTTCTTCTGCAGCTATCTGTTCGATCACAACAAAGATTTCCTTGGAAATATTGCTTAGATTAAATGGAATTTCTTCCAGAACTACTTCGTCCGATTCCAGCTTACTCATATCCAAAACTTCATTGATCAATTCCAGTAACAGATGAGATGTTTCTTTGATCTTTGCCCTGCATTCTGTCTGTTTTTCCATATCATCTGCATAATGCTCCGCCACATCGATCATACCGCATATTCCATTGATCGGTGTCCGGATATCATGACTCATCCTCTGGAGAAACTCAGTTTTCGCCTCGTTCGCTGCCTCTGCTTTTTTTGCCGATTTCAGAAGTTCTGCTTTATATTTTTCATCTTTTTCCTGTTCCTGTTTCTGATGTGCCAGATTGGTTATATATATCCAGGACCATGAAAAACTAAGAATGATAAGATAAAGGAATACAACACCTGTTACACTGAGTGGCAGATTACTGAATACCTCTTTATCTGGTAAATACATGTAGATATAATAATCCCTTTGTTTCAGCATGATACCATAGCATCCAGTTCCTTTATTCTTCAGATGAAAGATATGCCGACTATCTGTATGCTTCTTCATTTTCTGAATAATCTCATTGTCTGCGACATCCTGTGCCAATAATTTCTCATCGTTACTGGCAATAATCTTCCCTTTGTCTGCAACGATGATCGTCCCGTCTTTCTCAGTATTGTACCCCTTTAAAAGACTCTGGATCGTTAAAGTATAATTTCTGATAAATCTCGGAGATGTGTAATAGTAAACTGCAACGATCCCTGGGGCATCTTTTCTGGCGCAGGCTGCGATATCGATACATGATCCATCTCCTCTGACAATCCGTTCTGAATAAGATCTTTCTTTATATCCTGTGTAATCCATAATGATATCTTTTTGCAGATAATCAATCATCTCATCTATCAAACCTTCATCCATACTGTATTCACAGACTTTCTTTCCTTCTTCATCCAATACAAGAATACCATCCACCCAGAGTGACTGCAGATTCTCTTTCAGAAGCTTTCGGTCTAACTGCTTTCTATTCTTTACTTCCATATCAATATTTGTACTCATCTGTCTGGCACTTTCGATCGCACGAAGGAGACTTTTTGATTCTGAAGATTCATTATAATGAGTATAGGTTGAGCACTGTACTTTGACATAGTTTACAATCTCCACCATTCTTTTCTCAGCTTCGTTTTTTTCCGTATGAAAAAAACAAAAAATTGCAGTGACAAACATACAGATGCCAAGCAAACTAGCAACTATCCAGAATCGTTTTGCTTTTTCTCTTCCATTAATATCCAAGATTATCCACCTCCAAATATTTCTCTGGATCATCCATATATTTTTTTATAATTTTCAGGGAGGTACCATCCTTGTGCATTTCTTCCAGCTTCTGGTTCATCTGCTCGCAGATCCCTCTGTCATCATTCTTTGCAAAAGCAGCTCCTATCCCGACGACCATCAATGGTTCCTTCAGAATGCGGAAGCTTGTATCATAATCTTTCATATACTGGATGATGGATTCCTCATGCACAGCCACAGCATCCACATACCCTTTTGCCAGAAATGTATAGATCAATTCCCTGTGTCCAAGACTAATCAGATTGCCAAGTTTTGGAATTCTCTTATCTGTCCGCTTCAGAAAGATACCTTCCGGTTTGGTTGTAGACTGGACTGCAAGATTCTTTCCTTTCAGATCACTCAGTTTATGAATGTCACTGTTCTCATTTACAGCAACCACCTGACGGCTTGCTATGTATGGTCCGGCCCAACGATAATCGTTAAGTCGTCCTTCCATTGAAAAACATCCCATGATACAATCAATTTTTCCACTTTCTACCAGCTCTTTTTTCTTTTCCCAATTGATCTGAACGATCTCCGTCTTATACCCCATCCTTCTAAATGCTTCCGTTGCCAGTTCAACATCTATACCTGTCGGGATACCATCCTCATTCAGGAAATTATAAGGCGGATAATTGTCACTTCCAATTTTTATAACAGGTTTTTTTGTTGTGTCAGACACTTTATCTGCCTTATCACATCCTGCCAAAGTTGCCATTAATATAGAAAATATCAATACAACAGTAAAAATTTTTCTTTTTTTCATCTTATAACCTCATTTTTATATCTCATCCTTATTGTTCAGTAACCTGCGCTTCAACCCCCAGAATTTTATGCTACTTATTGTTTTTTCCAATACCTTCATCTCAACCGATTTGGAAATATGCGCATTCATACCGACGGTCAGGGAATGATGAATGTCATCTGAAAATGCATTAGCGGTCATTGCAATGATCGGGATCGTCTTTGCCTGTTCATGTGAACTTTTGCAGATTGCCTTTGTTGCCTCATAGCCATTCCAAGCCCCTGCAATCTAGATTCCACATAATTATCTGTAAAATCATAACCAGAAAGATCGATCATCTTGTCACTCACATCATCAATATTAAGATCATAAACAATCTGTGTACAAATATCTGGCAGATCAACTAAACGATCACCTTCTAAACTTCATAACTTTATCCTCCCTCAATTCATAAAAATTCCCTACAAATTCCCTACAAATCCCCTATGAAATCTCTGTGAAATAAAACAGCACTGCCAAACAGACAGTGCCTATCATTTTCTACAACTGGCTGCCATTTTACAGGCCCTTTAGCTTTGCGTCACAGACTTTCGTCTGTTTTGCCTAGAATCTTTCTTTAATTATACCATGATAATGTCAGTATCAAAAGTAAAAAATATAAATCTAGCTCCAATAATCCGTCTCGTATTCCAATCCAATATTCCCAGTCTTAAACACTGGATTCTCTCCATTTTTCTTCTGCTTTTCATAATCCTCCAATGCTTTCAGTGCTGTATTTGACAAAATCAAGATCACTGGAATATTGATCAGTGCCATAACTCCCATCAAAACATCTGAAATATTCCAAAGCATAGAAACTTCCATTCCTGCACCAATGAACACAACCAGTGCAGATACTATACGAAATCCTTTCATGAATGTCTTTGATGGCTGTCCTTTGTGGATATAATTTAGCAAGTTATCACAATAAAAACAATTCCCAAGAAGTGTTGTAAATGCAAACAATACCATCGCCACTGTGATAAAGAGTGGTCCGAAGTTTCCTAAGGATTCATGCAGTGCTGCCTGTACCCATGGTGCCCCCTGTAATTCTTGCGCAGGGGCGATTCCTGATGACAAACACATCATGGCTGTTGCTGTGCATAAAAGCAGGGTATCAATGAATACGGATAACATCTGTACTAAGCCCTGTTTGATTGGATGACTTACTTGTGCGGATGCAGAAGCATTTGGTGCTGATCCAATACCTGCTTCATTGGAGTACAGACCTCTTCTGATTCCCTGCATCATAGCTGATCCTGCAAATGCACCAAAAATTGCTTTGAAATCAAATGCTTCGCTGATGATCTTTGAAAATACAACTGGCAGATATGCACGGTTGATGATCATAACGATCACAGAGATCAGAATATATGCAACCCCCATAGCTGGCACTAATGTAGATGTTACTTTTACAATTCTTGATCCCCCGCCTAAGAGACACCATCCTGTGATCACTGCAAGAATTCCTCCGATGATCCATGGCGTCCATTTTACATCATAAAATGAGAATCCTGAAAATGTAGATTGTAAATTATAAGATGCGAGCATATTAAATCCAAATGCATACGTTGCGATCATGGAAATACAGAATATGATCGCTAATGGTCTGCAGTGAAGTGCTGCTTCAATGTAATATGCCGGTCCTCCGTAACATTCTCCATCTTTTCCTTTTCTCTTATAAATCTGTGCCAGCGTACTTTCGATCAGTGCGGATGCACTTCCGATGATCGCAATGATCCACATCCAGAATACAGAGCCAAATCCTCCAATGCAGATAGCG
>ENA-OWOD01000777-OWOD01000777.1-gut-metagenome-genome-assembly--contig:-NODE-777-length-17571-cov-4.574711_pt1 | contig 17571 bp, 10 predicted proteins | sample MGYA00248256_ERZ651792 | MGnify/ENA primary metagenome ERZ651792 (study PRJEB26908, sample SAMEA4031714) | gut metagenome | biome: gut; feature: normal infant; material: stool | place: China | collected 2015...
TCCGTGCGATAGGAGCGGTAATGGGCGGCTTACTCGGGGGTCCGGTCGTCGGTGGGCTGGTTGGTCTGACCGGCGGGTTACATCGATATTCGATGGGGGGCATGACCGCGCTAAGTTGCATGATCTCGACCATCGTTGAAGGATTGCTCGGCGGCCTGGTACACAGCATCCTGATCCGTCGCGGGCGCACTGATAAAGTCTTTAACCCCATTACCGCCGGTGCCGTCACGTTCGTCGCTGAAATGGTGCAAATGTTGATTATCCTGGCGATCGCCCGACCTTATGAAGATGCGGTGCGTCTGGTGAGTAATATTGCTGCGCCAATGATGGTCACCAATACCGTCGGCGCGGCGTTGTTTATGCGTATATTGCTCGATAAACGCGCGATGTTTGAAAAATACACTTCGGCTTTTTCTGCCACTGCGCTGAAAGTGGCGGCCTCGACGGAAGGCATTTTGCGCCAGGGGTTTAACGAAGTGAACAGCATGAAAGTGGCACAGGTGCTGTATCAGGAGCTGGATATTGGTGCAGTCGCGATTACCGATCGAGAGAAATTGCTGGCCTTTACCGGAATTGGTGACGACCACCATTTACCCGGCAAACCGATTTCTTCGACTTATACCTTAAAAGCGATTGAAACCGGTGAAGTGGTCTACGCTGATGGCAACGAAGTACCTTATCGTTGCTCTTTGCATCCGCAATGCAAACTGGGGTCGACGCTGGTCATTCCGTTGCGTGGCGAAAATCAGCGGGTGATGGGCACCATCAAATTGTATGAAGCCAAAAACCGTTTATTCAGTTCAATCAACCGCACGTTGGGCGAGGGGATTGCGCAACTGCTTTCGGCGCAGATCCTCGCCGGGCAATATGAGCGGCAAAAAGCGATGCTCACCCAGTCAGAGATCAAACTGCTTCACGCCCAGGTGAATCCCCATTTTTTGTTTAATGCGCTTAACACCATTAAAGCGGTGATCCGCCGCGACAGCGAACAGGCCAGCCAGCTGGTGCAGTATCTTTCCACTTTTTTCCGCAAAAACTTAAAGCGGCCTTCGGAGTTTGTTACTCTCGCCGACGAAATTGAACATGTGAACGCTTATCTGCAAATTGAAAAGGCGCGCTTCCAGTCGCGGTTGCAGGTCAACATTGCTATTCCGCAAGAATTATCCCAGCAGCAATTGCCCGCGTTTACCCTGCAACCGATAGTGGAAAACGCCATTAAACATGGGACATCACAACTGTTGGATACAGGGCGAGTGGCAATCAGCGCCCGACGTGAGGGGCAACATTTGATGCTGGAGATCGAAGACAATGCCGGTTTGTATCAACCGGTAACCAATGCCAGTGGGCTGGGGATGAATCTGGTGGATAAGCGTTTACGTGAACGGTTTGGCGATGACTATGGGATAAGCGTCGCCTGTGAGCCTGATAGTTACACCCGAATAACGTTACGACTACCATGGAGGGACGAGGCATGATTAAAGTCTTAATTGTCGATGATGAACCGCTTGCACGGGAGAACCTGCGCGTATTTTTGCAGGAGCAGAGCGATATTGAAATCGTTGGAGAGTGTTCAAACGCCGTAGAAGGGATCGGCGCGGTGCATAAACTGCGCCCGGATGTGCTGTTTCTCGATATCCAGATGCCGCGCATCAGTGGTCTGGAAATGGTGGGGATGCTCGACCCGGAACATCGCCCGTATATTGTTTTTCTCACCGCGTTTGACGAATACGCCATTAAAGCCTTTGAAGAACATGCCTTTGATTATCTGCTGAAGCCAATTGATGAAGCGCGACTGGAGAAAACGCTGGCGCGATTGCGTCAGGAGCGCAGCAAGCAGGATGTTTCGTTGTTACCGGAAAATCAACAGGCGCTGAAATTTATCCCTTGTACGGGGCATAGTCGGATTTATTTGCTGCAAATGAAAGATGTGGCATTTGTCAGCAGTCGGATGAGCGGTGTCTACGTTACCAGTCACGAAGGGAAAGAGGGCTTTACCGAACTGACATTACGTACCCTGGAAAGTCGTACACCACTACTGCGCTGCCATCGTCAGTATCTGGTTAACCTCGCGCATTTACAGGAGATCCGTCTGGAAGATAACGGCCAGGCCGAGTTGATTTTGCGTAATGGCTTAACCGTGCCGGTCAGCCGCCGTTATCTGAAAAGCTTAAAAGAGGCGATTGGCCTGTAAAAGACTGCTAAAATGGCTTTTTGCCTCATCAACACCTGAAGGCCTCATGCTAAGTAATGATATTCTGCGCAGCGTGCGCTACATTTTGAAAGCCAATAATAATGACCTGGTGCGTATTCTGGCGCTGGGTAATGTCGAAGCCACCGCGGAACAGATCGCCGTCTGGCTACGTAAAGAAGACGAAGAGGGTTTTCAGCGTTGTCCGGACATTGTTTTGTCTTCATTCCTCAATGGCCTGATTTATGAAAAACGCGGCAAGGATGAGTCTGTTCCGGCACTGGAGCCGGAACGTCGCATTAATAACAACATCGTGCTGAAAAAATTACGCATCGCGTTTTCGCTTAAAACCGATGACATTCTGGCAATCCTTACCGAACAGCAGTTCCGCGTTTCGATGCCGGAAATTACGGCGATGATGCGTGCACCGGATCATAAAAACTTCCGCGAATGCGGCGATCAATTTTTACGGTATTTTCTGCGTGGACTGGCAGCGCGCCAGCATGTGAAGAAAAGCTAAGACGGGTATGGCGGCCATGCGAAACATGGCCGCCGACAGATTATTTCACTTCTTTAAAACCAGCGGCTTTCATCACCAGTTCCATTTGCGCCATAGTGATACCTTTTTTGGCATCTTCAGCAGAAACGTTGATTCCTGAAATACCCTGCAGGGCTTTAAAATCCACTTTTTCCATATCAATAGTCACGTTTTCCTGCGCGTAGGTATCGGTATAGGTTAATTTTTCTTCAACACCCGCGATGTTTTTGTATTTAGCGCTTAACGGCTCAAGTGTCCTGGCGGCATCTTCTTTGGTGGTTGCACCAATGGAGGCAAATTGAATTTTGGTTTCAGAAGATTGCTTAAGCACCTTGTCACCTTTGTAGACATAGGTAATGGCAATTTCAGTGCCGTTCAGATTGGCGCTGAATTTCTTTGATTCTTCTTTGTCACCGCAGCCAGCAAGAGAGAAAACCAGAACAGATGCAACAACAAGGGAAAACAGCTTATTGAAAGCCTTCATGTAAAACTCCATTTTATTTAATCAAGGAACTGGTGACTCTCACCAGGGGCTATATAGGATATGCCTAATACTGTGGCGTGAGCAGTCCGGAACAGGAGTAGAACTCTTAATAAAAAGCACTATTTCATCCTTGTTGCTGAAGCATGGGGAATAATTGTTCGCAAAGCAAAACACCGTTATTCATTGCTTCTACCCGTGCCTCGCTTTCTGTATTACGAAATTGTCCCAACACATGTGCCAGCCGATAAAAACCCACCGCGGTGAGGTCATTCGCCAGCAACTCTGCCTCACCAATAGCACTCTGTTCCTGATAGCGCCAGCCGTTATGGAGCAGTTGAATAAGTAACGCCTGGCAGCGCATCAGCAACTGATGAGCGGTAGGCGGCACAGGCAGAACGCTGGCAGAAGGTAGCGGTGCCACAGGCGCAGTTTCTGCGTCCAGCGCCCAGGCGCGGGTTTTTGTCATCATCACCCGTGGTTCCAGTGTCAATTGCCCCTCTACAAAACTGACAAAGCCAGAAACCAGACTCACGGGGTCGTCTGTTTGTTGCAAAAGCGCCGCCATGCGTTCAACGGCAAAAGGAGAACAGGCAGATGCCGGAAGGGATAACGTCAGCACATTATCTTCCCCCTCGCCGCTGATTACCTGCGCATCCAGTGTCTGGCGGCTGCTATCCCAACCGAGCGAAATACACTCCGCTACCGGCAGAATAAATAAGTTATCGACCTGGTTGATTGGTCGTATGCAGGCGGGGGGACGCTGGCGTAAATATTCCCGCAAAGCCACAATGCCCGGCTGGCGCAACGGTGCGCTCAACATTTGCCAGGCATCAGGCGACAGCGGCACAACGCTGCTTAAGCGGTTGCGGGTAGCTAACAGCAGCTCGCCATCGGCACTGCGTTTTGCTGCTTGTGAAATAATTTGCCCACCGGCCAGTGCGCCAGCCTGAAAACTAAACAGCCGACGCGTCGCTGCCGGTGAGTTTTCCTGTTCGCTTCTCTGCCAACTACGCGAAAGATGCAAAATACTTCCTGTGTCGGGATCGGTAAACCAGATGCGTAAACCATACTGCTCAATATCCTGCCAGCAACGCATACCTAAAGACACCAGCCGCAGATGATCAAGTTTTGCTTCTCCGGCAATACCAGCGCCAACGACCGTGCGCCACGGCATGGGAGGAACTTCACCGATACTGTCGCGTCGCGCCATCTCTTGTACGCAATTTAATCGACTGTTTAATGCCGCAAGCTGACGTAAGCATTCTCCGGCATGGTAGTGGCTGGCACGGGCGTGGAAGGCATCAACACTGGCGCGCAATTGCCGTAGCGATTCACTCACCCATCGCCAGTTGCAGCGTTCCGCCGCTTGTTGCGCGCGACTGAAAGCGGCCTCGTAATGGATTGGCGGTTGACTTATCCCGCCCAGCCATAATGCCTGGCTTAATTGCTGAACATATTGACGACACGTTTTGCCTTCTTCGCTGGCAAACGGATCATCAGATGATGTGACGTGTTCACTGCGCATCTGCCAGATTAAATGAGTAAATTCCGCTTGCTGAGTTTTGGCCTCGACGAAGGCCTGCACAGCCAGTACGACATGTTCGCAAAGTGTGCCTTCAATGCAATCACAGCGTGCGAAGCGAATGCTGCTGCGGGAATAAAAACGCACATCGCTCATCGGTAATCGGGCAGAGGGAATTTCGCCAGGCGCACAGAACAACTCAATGGTGATGCCTTTAGCGACCAGCGCCTGCGCGCGTTTGCGGGTGGCATCGGGCAAGGTAGCCAGTTCTTTCAGCCAGATTGCCGAATCCCACTCTTCTTCTTTTTTTTCCGTAGGCTGGGCGGTGGCACAAAGTCGTTGATAACTTAACACCAGCATCACGCGATGACGGCACATGCCGCTGGCCCCGCAGGTGCACTGAGCCTCTTTCAGTGCCTGGCCGTTCGCCAGCTGGGTACGGACACCGTCACTGAACGTGGCGATTAAAGCGCCGTTCTCATGGCTGATCTCCGGGACGTTGCCATTTTCCAGTTCCTTAAGGCTGCGCTTAACAAAACCGGCATTGCTTAACGCCGTCAGTGCCTGTGGTGTCAGTTCTAATAATTCCGGACGTAGTGAATTCATGACTGAAGATTCTCCGCAAGCCAGGAAGCCAGCTCGCCCGGTGTCATTGCGGCTATTTGTGCGCCGACATTAACCAGCGCCTGGGCCGTATCGTGGTCATAGCAAGGCGTTGCGGTGCTGTCGAGCGCTGCCAGCCCCAGCACTTTGATGCCGCTCTGGACACACTTTTTCACCTGATGCGTCAGCAATGATGATGACCCCCTTCGTAAAAATCGCTCACGAGGATAATGACGCTTTTCGCTGGTTGTTCAATAAGTTGCCGACCATACTCCACGGCACTGGCGATATTGGTCCCGCCGCCCAGTTGTACTTTCATTAATAACTCTACCGGATCGGCAACGTCTGCCGTGAGATCAACCACGCTGGTGTCAAAAGCGACCAGATGGGTACGAATGCCGGGTAACTGCCATAAACAGGCCGCCATCACTGCGGAGTGGATCACCGAGTCCACCATTGATCCGCTTTGATCAACCAGTAAGACCAGTTGCCATTGTTCGCTATGGCGTTTAATGCGGCTGTTAAAGCGGGGGGATTCGATATACAACTTGCCGTGTTGCGGGTGCCAGTGTTGCAGGTTGGCACGCAGCGTACTTTTGAAATCGAAATTACGCGCCAGTGGAATAAATGAGCGACGGCGGCGATCGCGTACTCCAGAAAAAGCCTGACGAACTTCCTTTGCCAGTCGAGCCATAATTTCTTCAACAACCTGGTGCACTATCCGGCGGGCGGCAGCCAGTACTTCGGGATTCATCAGATGTTTGGTGTGCAAAACGGCGCGTAGCAGGCTTTCAGAAGGCTGCATACGTTCCAGCACGTCGAGATTCGTCACCACATCTTCAATGCCGTAGCGCAGCACGGCATCGCTTTCCAGCCGCTCAATCACCTGTTGCGGAAACAGCGTGTGAATGCTGTTGATCCACTCAGGGGTGGTGAGATTTGAACGACCTAATCCACCGTAACGTTCACCACGCTGGAGCCGTTCAGGATCGCGCCCATACAGCCACTCCAGCGCGTGGTCTATCTGCCGGGCGTTGTCATCCAGCCCACAAAGCGTCGTTTCTGCCGCTTCGCCAAGAATTAATCGCCAGCGTTGTAGCTCACGGGTGGTCAGAAGATCGTTCAGTTCAGACATGGAAAACTCCCCAGTGTTGCAGCGATGCCAGTGCCTGCTGTTCGAGTTGTTGATGATGTGCAATGTCTTGTGGTGGACAATGCAACGGCATTCGCAGCGCCGAAACGGGAAGTTGCACCAGTTGATAATGCTCAAGCACCTGATGCGCCAGCGTCCCGCGTTCTCGTGGTGGTAGCCAGGCCATCGCCGCGCGTAAATCGGGCAGGGCATTGATAAAATCGGCATCACTCAGTTGATTTAAATGACTGCTGAAACCAGCGATAAATGCCGGCTGACAGGCCAGTTGATGACGGGCTAATGCCAGCAAACCGTGCAGCGCCTCGCCGGATTGTGCCGGGGATAACTGCGCCAGCATCGTCAGCGCCGCTTCGGCACTGGCGTTGGGATGTTCCAGACGCATCAGCGCACCAAGAGTCGCGCCGCGATCCAGTGCCAGGACATGAATCGCCTGACTGTGTCGCTCCAGTAAGGCTACCGCCGCAGAAAGAGAAACGCCGGGTAAATTAACGCCGCTATGTAGATCGCGCAGGATATGGCAAAGCGCCTGCCAGCTATGCAGGTGAGTGTGAAACTCCTTTTCATCCGGTCTGCCGTTGGATTCACATAGCCAGAGTGTGCGATCGATAGCCGCGCATAACGTCGTCTGTAATATCTGCGCGCCTTGCATACCGCTAATTTCATCCAGCCGCCATAAGGCATATAGCACTTCCAGCGCCTGGCCCATTTCGGCGAATTGATTTTCCTGGGCAATTAATAATGTGAGTTGTTCCAGTAATTGCTGACTGAAAGACGCCAGACCCGCTAACGCTGCCTGGCTAAGACATGTGGTGATACAGCCGATTCCACCCGCGTCCAGCATATCGGCTTCTAATTTATGGCGTGCGGCTTCCTGGAGTGTGGCGCCAAAGCATGCGGCTTCAATCAATGCCGCATGCTGGCTAAGTGGCCGGGTTAATTTCCAGCGTTCTTCACCGTTGCCTGCAAGTGACAGTGTACTTCCCTGCTGGCGCACAACCCCTGGGATCTCCAGTATTGCCAACCGATGTAACACCTGACTTTGCGCCAGTCCATCGGGGGTAAAGCGATTTAAGGTAAGCTCCGCCGGAAGAGAGATTCCGGTACGTTCCAGTTCGCAGGTGACATCTTTTGGCAGAGGCGGTTGTGGCGTAGAAGGGGCAAGTTTACCGAATCCGTCACCCGCTAATGTGTCTATCAACGTTAGCAGAATCGGATCGGTATCGGGATGAATAACGCCGCGATAGCTCCACGGCAACGGCGCATTCAGGGCTTCTTTAATCAGCGATCCTGCTATGGCATCCAGCCAGTCAGTGCGTAGAGGTAGTGTATGGCCGCGCAACTGTGCCAGTGCCATAGCATGCAGATGAGCAGCAGCCATATCAGCGGTAGAAGCGGGCAATTTGTGCTGGCGCAAACGAGTAAGAACCGTTTTCAGCAGCTGTTCACCTGCCTGCTGTAAGCCACACTGCCAGCACCAGTTTTGCCAGACCGGGGCAGGCATTCCGGAAAGGTATCCTGCCAGCACATCAAGGCGCTTTTCACTGTAGGGTGTGAGATAACAACCAGTAACGGCATCTGCCAGCGAGGGCAATTCTGGCTTGTTAATTTCCTGCGGGCATTCGCGCCACATTTTTGCCAGTGCAGGAGCGTGCCAGCCGCCGCAGACGACTAACACGTCGCCATTGTTTTGCTGCATCGCCCATGTAATCCAGCGAGCCATAAAGGCTTCGCGCTGACGATTGAGCGCATCTCCGGGGGAATCGCTCCGCAGTTGAGCAAAATAGTGCGCCAGCGTAGAGGGTAATGCAGTTTGCTGGCTTTCATCTTCGAATAAGTGATCCCACAGGGTATCGCTGTTATCCATGCGGGTGGCACGCAGCAGTAAGGTCTGGCTGTCATCTTGCGTATCGGGTGATTCGTCTTCTTCTTCACTCTGCGCCCAGCAAGGCAAATCGATGAAGTAAGTTTGTGCCTGAATACGACGTGCGGCTTGTAGCGCCTGCCACTCCGGCGAAAATTCAGCAAATGGCGTCCAGGCACCACGCCCGGGGGCCGCACCGTCCTGATACTGGCAATAACTGTAAATAGCTACCGGAAGCTGGTGGGCTAAAAACAGTTCGTCCACCCGGTCATTAAAATCAGCCGGGCCTTCAATCAATACGTATCGTGGCCGCTGGCTTTCGATTAACAATTTCACCAGCCGGGCGCAGGCCGGGCTATGATGCCGGATGCCGACAATTAACGGCTCGCTCATACATCTTTCCTCACGGCAGGCGGTGGCGAGCTTGATAATAAGCCTGCCAGTGAGCTTCTTTATGTGTGGCAACACGTTGTTCGAAGTAACGGCGCAGGCGCGCGCGGTCTTCTTCGTTATCTTTGACGATGGTTCCGGCAATACAGTCCACCAGATCGGCTGGCTCACCTGCTCGATTCGCTAAAAACCAGGCGCGGACGCCCACCGCGTGGGCCACGTTCACGGCTTCAGCGGTGGACATAATCGCTGTTAGTGTATCCATTGACGTTTTCTTTTCGCCGTTGGCACGCAGATCGCGAAAGGTGCGCACCAGTAACTCCAGTACCGCGTCAGGCACTTTATGCGGAATGCCGCTATGGGCCAGCAAACGCGCCGAAGCACTGGCGACAAGCTCCAGCTCCTGGGCGAAATCCATAATCGGAAAGACAGTTTCAAAATCGAAACGACGCTTTAGCGCAGCACTCATTTCATTGACGCCGCGATCGCGGGTATTGGCAGTGGCAATAATATTAAAGCCTTCCCGTGCATAGAGCTGGCTGGCTTCACCAGTGAGTTCCGGCACCGTCATTACCCTGTCAGAAAGCATACCTAACAGACAGTCTTGTACTTCCAGCGGTGTACGCGTTATCTCTTCAAAACGGACAATTTTGCCGTCGCGCATTCCCTGGTAAAGCGGGGCAGGGACCAGCGCTTCCGTTGACGGACCATGGTTGATAAGCAGGGCGTAGTTCCAGCCGTACTTGATTTGATCTTCGGTGGTAGATGCGCCGCCCTGGATGGTTAACCCGGCATCGCCGCTAATAGCGGTTGCCAGTAATTCAGACAGGAGCGATTTTGCGGTGCCAGGTTCCCCCACCAACATCAAACCGCGCCCGGTAGCGAGAGTGACTAACATGCGTTCGACAGCGGAGGGACTGATCACGACTTTACGGCTAATATTTTGCGCGCTATCGCCAAGGATAAAAGCGCGGGCCGCAGGCAAACTTAACTGCCAACCGGGCGGGCAAGGTGCGTGATCATTTTGTTTTAATTTTGCCAGTTCATCGGCGTATAACACAGCGGCAGGCGGACGCTGCAGATGATTATTCTGCGGTGACATATATTCATCCCTGAAATGTATTAATGAAATAAACGATATTTTACGCGCAATAAATGTTTGCCGCATTAGTTGTTTGAGCGAAAAATATCTGGAAAGCAGATCACAGTAAATAAAAAAACCTGCTGGTGAGGCAGGTTCTTTTATTTACTACTTTCAGGCCTAACACCGCAGCCTGTGCAACATCGTGTTCCAACGAACGAATTATAACCACCGCTGGACCCCGTTGCAATTAAGATAATGAGATTTATAATCCTGACTGTTGGGAGGTTGCGCCGGATCGAACCAATTTCAAGTCCTGGCTACCGGACGGGTGGTGCTGCAGGTGGTGCCTGATCCGGAGTGCAACATCGTGGTCCAACATACGTAAACCAGTATCGACAGGCAGTGTAAGGGTAAGGTGCTGGTGTTGCGCTCCTTAATAAGGAGAGCGGATGGACACGCTGACACAAAAGTTAACCGTGCTCATTGCTGTACTGGAGCTATTAGTGGCTCTGTTACGGTTGATTGATTTGTTGAAGTAACGGGCAAATTGAAACGCATCTAAGGGGGAATACCGTTTCCCCCTTTAATAAAGCTTTACTCGCCATACTTCAAGTTGCATGTGCTGCGACTGCGTTCGTTCACCCCTGTCACTTACTTTAGTAAGCTCCTGGGGATTCACTCGCTTATCGCCTTCCTGCGACTTGAATTATCTAGAGTATATTATTCTATTTCTTGGTTGAATATATTCTGTAGTTCACAATTAAAAATTGCTATTACTGTTTCATGTGATTCACCTCGTAATTTCCGCTCATCAATAAAATCATCTCTTATATAAATCAACGCATCATTTATTAGCGAGTCGGCATCATTAAATGTTGGATGTAGCCGGAATCGTTCCAGTCGATAGACGGAACCTGTAAATAATTCAGAGAATTTATGGATCTCAAGTCTGAAGGAAAACGGATCTTCAGGAGCAGGAATCTCATAATCGTAAATAGCGACCAGCTCTTTTTGTACGATCATCGCTTTTCCCGGAGGTAAGTCGTGTCGATAACGGGCAGTTGCATCACTGCCCGCTGTGTTTTAATGGAAAATAACGTCGGGTGCGCTTAACGCTTCACTCAAATCAAACACATCAAGTTCGGCAAAAGTGACGGATTTATTGTCACGGTAAACCCGAAGAGAATGGAAGCTCATTAGCGCTTTGCTATCAACATTGTAGTGGTTAAAACCGGGTGAAAACTTAAGGACCAGCCGGTACGCACCTAAGTCATAGACAAATGCGTCCTCATAGCCTGACTCCCAGCCTTTGTATCGCATTCCCATAAGTTGCCCAACGGTAGCGGATTTACCTTCCCAGCGAGTCAGGCTGTTACTGGCTGACTCGTCAGGTGTGAGCAGCACCGTGCGCCGCGCCAACTGGCGAAAAGGCGGCATAATTTCGTAATCGGCAAAAAGCTGTGCAAATTCACTGCGCATTTCTGCTGCCATTTCTAACGGGTGGGCAATGCCAATCAGAGCATCGGCAGGCAGGTCAATTGGCTCATCTTGCTCATTGCAGAACTCCCCCTCTGCGGCCACACGAAAGGCGTTGAGTAAACGACGCGGTTCATTTGCCGGATAAACCCCCCATATTAATCGCTGGGTAACCAGGCGGGTAAAGGGATGATTAACAAACAGAGAATGAAAATCTGCAAGCGACCAGCGGCGGGTGATACGTAGGGCTGCTTCAAGACGTGGGAGCAGGTTTTTGCTCACCTGAGTGGCATCTTTTTTTAGCCCTTTTAGTCGGGCCAGTGCCTCGGGCGCTTTCAGTTGATCGTCATCGGCGCGCAACCGGGGAACACTTTTCTGGCGAACGTTTTGTTGATCGTAGATAACCGGGTTGAGGTTTTCATCAAAGCGAACGGTAAACTGCCGGAGACCAAAATCAAAACTCAACGCCTGCGGATCATCAAGGCCCAATGTTGGGACTAATCTGTCCGCTAACTCTTCCTGGCTTAGCCCGCGATTTTCTGCGACCACCTGAAGAAATTCCGCCGCGTTATCACGTAAGGAGCGGGATTTCGCCCGTTGGGATATATGGTGCAGCTGTATCAGCGCCATATCATTATTCATCAGGGTAAGGATGTTCAGTCCACTGACAGCACGGGCAGATTTGCCTTCTTGTGGCCAGGCGAGGATCTGTGTCGTCAGCTCCCGAGCCGTGCTTTCGTCACCAAAGAGACTTAACGCCAGAAATGCCCAGTTGTCTTTTGCGGGGGCACCAGCTTGTTGCCACGCGGTGAAAAGATCCCAGGCAAAAGCTGCCAGCGTTTGCGGCTGGCAAAACGTTTTCAGCTGTTCCAGTCCGCTATAAAAACGTCCGCCCTGGGTAAAGCGCAGCATTTCGCCGATAATTTCCAGAGCGTCATCGGTAACAGGCTGATTATTCTTGATAAGGCGCGGTCTGGACCACATTGCCGGATGCCAGAAATCAGGAGCTTTTGGAATACGTGCCGGGTAAATTTCTATTGGACCCAGTTTAAGTAATTGCTCCAGGGCAGGCCATACATCTGTACGCTGCCAGCGGTTTGCCACGGTTTGCAGTAATTCGCCATGCCCTTGTTCATACAGTAAACGCAGGGCAAGTAATGCAGCTTCGCTATTATCGCTGGGTTTTGTAAAGACAAGAGGGATAAGTGCAGTAGCCGTATGTTCCGGCCATTGTAAAATCCACTGGCGAGCCAGATCACGCTGCGCCGCGAAACGTCGCCAGACGCGGGCAACGGGCAGGGCCAGTTCTGTTGCGCCGAAATTTAAAATTAACGGAAATGTTTCTTTTGGATGATGTGAAAAAGCCAATAACAGGCCAGGTAATGTATCCAACCCGAGGATACTGAGAAAATAGTCCTCACCCGCGAACAGATGCTTTTTCTCATTGATACGCAGCCAGAAAGTCAAAGCCATCTCACGCGGCAACTGTGCCAATAAATACAGGTTCCAGACACTCTTTTCCGGACGATAACGTGAGTAGTTGTCATTTTCCCATATGTTAATTAACGCTTCTACGTGACCGCTGCGAAGCGCCTGTTCTGCTAATTGTGCTTCCGGGGAGTTCCAGCCATGCAGGATCTCTTCAACTCGCCCCTGGTAGTAATGCCACTGAACAATGAGTGAATTGCGTGCAGCATCCAGTTTTCCGGGGAGTATATAATTCAAAAACAGCCATACATCATCCCCAAAACCCAGTTCCTGTAGTACAACTCGACCACTTTTTCGTTCCATGCGTTCCGTAAAAGATCCCGTGCTGAAATAACGGGCAGACTCTGTGGCGGCAAGTCTCTCTCGTTCGCCTGGTTGCCAGTAAACTTGCGGAGTTAATTCGAGCGATGCCAAATCAAGACGTGGAGCTGTCATTTTTTTCTTACTACGCCACGGTGGTGAAACGAGGATTTCAGGCAGACAGCTATTATCGGTGCTATCAATAACCTGTTTTAGCGGTGCCGATAAATAACTATTCACCACTGCCTGGGCTTGTGTACTTAAGCACGGCATCACCTCTTCTGCCAGTTGTGGCTGCGATGCCATCAGCGTTTGTAACAGCGTATGCCAGTATTCATCACGTGCTTTTTGCTGTGCAGGCAGCTTTTGGTCTTCGATGATGGGATAACCAGGGCGCGCAGGGGGGGCTTTTAACGCCAGCAGTTCTGCCAGTGCGGCGAGCGTCGCATGGGGGAAGTTTTTACTGTATTTAGCCACACGTTGCAGGCTGGGTTTGTTTTTATCAGCCACCAGTAGCAAGGTGCGGATGACTTGCGGATGGTTAATTTGTACCAGCAGACTGCCGCAATCTTCTTTATGTGCATACATCGCGAGGCGCGGAACGGCTGCCAGTCCTTGTTCGCGCAAAAGGGCAGCGCAGGCCGCGTAACCGAAGTGGTTTTCATGCGACATGTAGCTGGCTTCTCGATCGCTAAATATATCCTGGCTCCAGTAACGTGCGAGTTCTTTCACCGCCTTAGAGTCATCAGCAACAACTTTTAACCACTCTTTTGAGCGAAAATGAGTTTGCGAACATTCAAGGCTTACCAGCTCGTTGGCGATTTCGGGTTTTTCCGGGAGGTTCAGCGCAATAAAAGGGCGGCGAACTTTGGTTATTCCTGGCAGTGCGGCAATGAGTTTGTCGGCGCAACGCTGCCAGCAGCTTTCCTCTGCCAGAGAGAGATGCTTACGCAATCGGAGATCGAATTCGTTATAGGTTTCTGAGCGATAACCATAGCCATAGTCCTCGTTCTGATATTGCAATGTTACTACCAGAGGATCACTCTCATAACACCGTACAATAAACTGGCGTGCAATCACCACCTCAGTTGCATATTCCAGCCCCTCTTGTTGGACGATTTCGTCGAGCAACTGTTGGCTATCATTTTGCGCGATACAGGCTAGCGTCGCCATTGTCCGGGCCGTGATTGAGGGTTTGTGTTCGCCGATCAAGTTGATGGCCTGCGTGATGGCGGACTGCCACTCCAGTGAAAAGTTTTCATAACGCCAGACAATGTTTTTTTTCTTCTCTGCTTTTTGTAGCAATTCATCACCCAGTGTCTGAATGATGTTTTCAGTGATAACAGGTACCGGTTCGCCTGGCCAATTGCGATGGCTGAGTGGTGTTTTGCCTTTTTTATATTTAAGTTCCAGTTGGGCGTTATCCGCCAGCCACGGTAATTCCTTGTCCATGCTCTTTCCTTATTCAAACAGGGCTTCAATATCGTTAATTAGCTCGCTGGCGGTGATGGTATCGAGTACGGAGAACTGCGCTTCCTGTGTTGAATTACTCCCCCAGCCATAGCTTTCTGCTTTGCCTTCCCATAGCCACAGCTTGCTTAAGATTTGCTCGGCACTCAGTTCGGCTGGCGACATGCCTACCGCAAAACCTTCATCGATTTCCATGATTAACGACCAGCGGCCCAGGGGGTTGATCATCCAGCCGATCCAGCCAGCATCCTGCGGGGTGCCCTTTATCCAGCCTTTATTCGCCAGCCCCATTACCCGACCACTCGGGCATTTTCTGCCTGTCCAGCGTGTCAGTTCGCTGGCGTTGCGCTCGGCTTCTGTCAGCGCGTAACTGTTACGATCAAGCTGGCGGAATGGTGGTAACAGTTCGTAGTCGGCAAAAAGCTGCCCGAAGGCGGCAGCATCCGTCGGTGATATTTCCAGAACGTGAGGAATACCAATAGAGATATCGCCTTCCGGCAGGGTGAAAAGATCATCGTCAGCGGTGCTGTAGCTGTTATCTTCCGCTACGCGAAAGCAAGCCAGTAGCTGGTTTTCGGCGCTATAAACGCCCCAAATCAGACGGCGGGTTAAGTGGCGGACCAGCGGATGCTCAACCAGGAAGAGCTGAAAGTTTTCCGGTGACCAGCGGCGACGCAGGCACATGGCGGATTCCAGCCTTGCTACCTGCTGGGCGGCGACGGTACGCGCATCTTTTTTCAGCAATTTGTAGCGGTTAACAGCATTGTTCGCCTGTGATTCATCATCGCTTTTGTTTGGTTTGGGCAGGTCTTTCAGACGACTGCCGGAAGCGTCACGCACAAACGGTTTTAAGGTTTCATCAAAGCTGACGGTGAACTGGCGTGGGCCGAAATCCAGCAGCAACGAACCGTTATCATCCAGACCGAGATCCGGTGCTAACCGATCTTCAAGCTCCGCTACCGTGAGTTCGCGGTTCTCGGCAATGTTGGCAATTTTTTCTTTCGCCCGCTCCTGTAATGCTTTGAATTTCAGTTTCTGGGCGATGCCGTTAAGCTGCATCAGGGCGATATCACTACCGATAGCAGCGAGAATATCCAACCCGACGGTGGCGCGTTTATGCTGGGATTCACCAGGCCAGGCGCGAATCAAAGGCGTCAGTTTGCGGGCGGTGTCATCGTTACCGAGAACGCCTAACGCAGTGAACGCCCAACTCTCTTTCGACGGCGCGCCAGCGGTCTGCCAGGCGGTAAACAGATCCCAGGCAAATTCAGCCAGTGAGTCGGTGGTACAGGCATCTTTCACCTGCAATAATCCCGGATACAGTGCCTCTTCCTGAGGGAAGCGGAGCATTTCACCGAGGTGGAGGAGTGCGCTATCAGGCAGTGATTGGGCGTTTGCTTTTAATAACGGGCGCGTCCAGAGCGATGGCTGATAAAAGGTCGGAAGAGTGGGGATTTTTGTCGGGTGATTATCTAAGGGATCGAGCGCAAGTAGAGCGTTCACCGCATCGGTTACTTCCGGCTGGTTATAACGCCGGGCGATTTCTTGCAGCAATGGCTGATGACCGTTTTCGGTAAGCATACGCAAGGCAGCACGGGCGTTGTCCTGTGCTTCACTGGCTTTGCCGAGCGCTGCAGGCAGCAGGCCGGTAATGGCGTGTTCCGGATATTTCAGCAGCCAGCTACTGGCGTCTTGTCGTAATGTTTTGAGTTTGTTGAAGGCGCGGGCGACGGCAGGAGCCAGTTCCGTTGCGGCAAAATAATTAGCAACCGCAAAACCTTCTTGAGGGTAGCGTGAAAACGAGTGTAGAAAACCACTCATACCTGCCAGTCGCAAATAAAGCATGACTGGTTTTATCGCGGTATGCGGCTCTTTGCTGAGAAATTCCCATAGCTTAATCGCTTTTTGCATAGGTAAAAAGGGAAGTGAGTTGAGATGCCACTCCCCCTGATACGGTGCATGGTGGGCTTTAAACATTTGGATGAGTGTAGCGAAGTCCTCACGTTCCCATGCGTCAATTGCCGAGTCAGAAGCGCCGATATATTTATATGTGTCAAAATCCCAGCGGCGATACCCCAGCGAGTAAAGGAAATTTTTAGCACCTTCACTTGGCTTATGCGGTTCCCAGTCCCAATGAGTTTGAAACTCTTTAGCTTCTGTGTCGGTTATTGTGCATATGGATTCGAGGTTGAGCGGTGCTAAATCCAGCACCGGAATCGGCGATTTTTTCTTTTTCGAAAGCCATGGTGGGGAGACTACTATGGCCGGCAGTAGATCGGCGCTGGCATGGTTTGAGGGCTGTGTCAGTTGTTGCTGACATGATTTCAGCACTGCAACTGCGGGTGTCGAAAGCCAGGGAATGACCTGTTCTGCTAGTGTCGGATGCGAGATAAGCATCGTCATTAGCATAATGCGCCAACTATTCTCTTCTTTTTGCACTAGAAGTTCCGCCAGTGCTGCCAGTGCTGCGTGTGGGAACGCAGCGCAGGCTTTCGTCATTCGATCGTGACAGCGTTTAGTATGCCCGGCTACACGTATAAGCAGTGTTAATGCGAACGGATGATTGATATGACGCAACACATCGGCGCAGTAGTCACTTGCGGCATAGGGAGCAAATCGGGGCAGGGCTGTAACACCTTGCTCCTGTAATACGGTGGCTGACCATATCGCACCACAATAGTAATCATCAAAAATGGCATATGGCTCGTGATATTTTTCTAATGAGGCAAGAATGTGCTCATCAGTCGCCACTATTTTTAGCCACTCAAGCGAGGGTAATTTTTTTTGCCCCAGTAGACGCTGGGCAATTTCATGTGCAATTTCTGGTTTTTCGGGTAATAACAAAGCAATTAATGGTTGCCGCCATTCTGGAATATGTGGAATTGCGGCAATAAGTTTTTGTGCACATTTTTGCCAGAGAGACTCTTCCGCCAGTGATAAATGTTTACGTAGGCGTAATTCAAATCTGGAATATTGCTCCAAGTAGCTAGGTGGAATGCCAGACGGCAGAATAA
>ENA-OWOD01000790-OWOD01000790.1-gut-metagenome-genome-assembly--contig:-NODE-790-length-17311-cov-4.298248_pt1 | contig 17311 bp, 19 predicted proteins | sample MGYA00248256_ERZ651792 | MGnify/ENA primary metagenome ERZ651792 (study PRJEB26908, sample SAMEA4031714) | gut metagenome | biome: gut; feature: normal infant; material: stool | place: China | collected 2015...
GTGTCTCTTTGCAACGATATACCGCTTCTTCTATTGTTTTGCAACTTTGTATATAATGTGCTAATGAATTCCAAGGTAATCCATATTCTTCAGCCAACGCTTTAGGCGAACGATATAACTTTCCATTGTATTCAAAAAGCCGACCTCTTCCTCGCACATCATTGATGCACATTTGCATTGCATCTTCTAACGACCAGCCTCGGCGCCGGAAGGAATATATTCTCTGACGGTCAATTCCATATTCCTCTGCCATTTCTTTTATCGTTTCATATGTTTTCCCATCATAGCAATACGCCATAGTCATCACCTCTTCTCTTCACCACACCAGTATACCTACTTATCGTAAAAAAGCTATTCAGCAAATCCACTAAATTTTACTCTTTATTTGTTTCCTCCCCTATAATCACAAAATAAAAGGCAGATAGAAGTTTTCCACTTTCATATCCACCTATGCAAAATTCCCATATTCAATTAACCAAATCTTCCTGTAATGTAATCCTCTGTCTTTTTATTTTGTGGTGTAGAAAATAATGTATCTGTCCAGTTAAACTCAATCAACTCACCCATAAGGAAAAATGCACAGCAATCTGAGATACGAACTGCCTGCTGCATATTATGTGTGACCATAATTACTGTATATTTTGATTTCAGTTCCATAAGTAAATCTTCTATTTTCCCTGTACTGATTGGATCAAGCGATGCTGTACTCTCATCACAAAGAATTACTTTTGGCTGTACTGCCAACGCTCTTGCAATACAAAGTCTCTGCTGCTGTCCTCCCGACATCCCCAATGCAGATGTTTTTAACCGATCTTTCACTTCATCCCAGAGAGCCGCATCTCTTAAAGAGCGTTCCACAATTTCATCCAGTTTCACTTTAGAACGAATACCATGCGTTCTTGGTCCAAAAGCCACATTGTCATAGATGCTCATCGGAAATGGATTGGGCTGCTGAAAAACCATTCCCACCTTTTTGCGCAAAAGAGTCGTATCTACCTGGGGATCATAAATATTTTCCTCATCCAGAAGAACCGTTCCCTCGATTTTTACATTGGGAACCAGATCGTTCATTCTGTTTAATGTTTTTAAAAAAGTCGATTTTCCGCAGCCGGAAGGCCCGATAAAGGCTGTAATCTTATTTTCATATAAATCCAGATTAATATTTTTTAAAGCATGATTTTCTCCATAGTACAGATTTAGATTCTGTGCGGAGATTTTTACTTTGTTTTCCACAGTTTTTCTCCTTTTGACTGCCTCCGGCGCTTATCGGGTTTCCACATTAAAGCGATGGGACAAATATTTTGCAAGACCGTTAATACCCAGAACGATTACCAGAAGTACCACAGCTACTCCAAATGCCTCATTATATTTTGCCTTCTGCATAAACAGATACAGCTGGATAGTCAGTGTACCACCTGACTCAAGTACCTTGCCAAACAGGTTCTTTGGAAGGTAATAGCCGCTTCCTGCAGTAAACAGTAAAGCTGCAGACTCACCTACGATACGTCCGATCGCCAGGATAACACCTGTAAGGATACCAGGCATAGCGCTTGGAAGAAGGATGGTGCGGATCATATACCACTTGGTAGCACCAATTCCCAGTGCGCCGTGACGGTAACTGTCAGGAACGGTCTTTAATGCTTCCTGGGTGGTTCTTGTGATCAGTGGAAGGATCATTAAGGTCAGTGTCAGGGAACCGGTAAGAATGGAGTAGCCCAGTCCCAGTGTATTTCCGAAAAACACCATTCCGAAAAGACCAAATATAATAGAAGGAATACCGGAAAGTGTTTCTGTTGTAAATACGATCAGACGGACGATCTTTCCCGGTTTTGCATACTCATTTAAGTAAACAGCAGAACCTACACCAATAGGAGTTGCGATCAGCAGAGTGATCACTACAATATAAAGAGTGTTGATAATATTTCCAAGGATACCAAAGGTTCCCTTTGTAGCGCTGGAAACAGTGCTTAAAAAGGACCAGGTCACATGTGGGACACCCCTTACAAAGGTATAACCTAAAATTCCGATGAGAAGGAGCATAGAGAGACTGGCACATCCGTAGATAATACCGGTTAAGATCACATCTGTGCTGCGGATGCGTTTTCCATAAATGCTTTCCCGGATCACGGAGTTTTCATTGATACGGATAGCGGCTTCACCTGTCATTTTGTTTTCTCTCCCTTCTTCAGAATACTGTTTAAACCAATGTTGATGATCATGATAAATGCAAATAATACAAGGCCGATGGTAAATAATACTTCTCTGTGCAGTCCGGATGCATATCCCATTTCTGCTACAATAGCAGTAGTCAGAAAGCGGACGGAGTTAAATGGAAGGGGGAAGTTTACGGAACTTCCGGATACCAGTGTAATAGCCATTGCCTCGCCGATGGCTCTTCCTGTTCCTAAAACAACGGCTGTGATAATACCGGATTTTGCTGCAGGAAGGATCACCTGGAAAATAGTCTGGATCTTTGTAGCGCCTAATGCAAGGGAAGCGCTTTTTAAATGACCCGGAACAGCTCTTAAAGCAGACTCACTGATGTTGATGACGGTTGGCAGGATCATCAGCGCCAGTACCAGCACTGCGGAGATCAGGTTTGCGCCGCCGGTATACTGATGAGTAGAAGAACCTTTAAATACAGCCAGTTCCATTTTATACATCAGAGGATTTAAGATCAGGATGCCTAACAGACCGTAGATAACGGACGGGATACCTGCTAACAGCTCTACTGCCGGCCGGACTACATTTGCCAGTTTTTTCGGCGCTACTTCTGCCAGGAAAACTGCTGTCATCACGCCAACCGGCACACCAATCAGGATCGCCAGAAAGGTTCCCACAATGGATGTAAGGATAACATACAGGATACCAAAGCTTGGTGTAGCAGCAGCCGGCTGCCATAAGGTACCAAAAAGGATATCCAGGATGCCTACTTTAAACAGCGCCGGTGTACCGCTGAATATCATATATAATGTAATGGAAGCAACAGCCAGAACAGCGAAAAAGCCGCATGCGGTGAAGATCGCTTCTGCAGCTCTTTCTACTGTAGACTTGCTGCCATGATGGGAACGGACGGAAAATGTTTCCTGTGTCATTGCAGACAGTCTCCTTTCGTTTTGTATGACTCACACTTTTTATCGTCTTTATTTCTTTTTCGTGTTATCTGTTCACTGATTATTTGTCAGCTGTGATCAGACCTACAGATTTTACAAGTTCAGAACCTTCGTCAGAGTAGATGAAGTCAAACAGTGCCTTTACAAGATCGCTCTGCTCGCTGATCTCGCCCTTGGTAGCCATTACGAATGGACGGCTTAAGAAGTACTTTCCTGCCTTGATGTTCTCTTCGGTTGGCTCAGCGCCGTCTAATTTTAATGCCTTTACAGTGTCATCTAATACATCCAGGGAAACATATCCGATGGAACCTGGGGTAGATGCTACCTTTGCCATTACTGCGCCGGTGCTGTCTAATTCATTGCTGTACTTGCAGGCATCTTCCAGCTTTAACAGTTCCTCGAAAGCACCTCTTGTACCGGAACCTGCCTCACGTCCTACTACTACGATTGGAGCATCATTTCCGCCTACATCTTTCCAGTTGGTTACTGTTCCGTCATAAATGCTGGTCAGCTGATCCTTGGTCAGATCTTCTACTGTGTTTGCAGGATCAACTACAACTGCGATACCATCGATTGCTACGATGTTTTCTGCAACTCCCTTTGCTTTTTCCTCATCTTTTAAGTTTCTGGAAGAGTTACCGATATCTGCTGTTCCGTTAGAAACTGCCTCGATACCAGCGCCGGAACCTACGAACTCAGCGGTTACTGTTACCTTTGGATATTTCTCCATAAATGCTTCGCTTAATGCATTTGCGAACTTCTCCATAGAAGTGGAACCTACCATGCTGATGGATCCGCTTAAATCTGCATCTGCGCTCTTTGCTTCTGTTGCTGCTTCTTTTGTTGTTTCTTCTGCCTTTGCTTCAGTTGTCTGCTCTGCTGTAGTTGCTGGAGCTGCTGTGGTAGCTGCTGCACCGGAGTTTCCACATCCTGCAAGCATACCTGCTGCCATTACTGCAGAACCGATCATTGCCATTACTTTCATGCCATTTTTTTTCATAATTATCTTTTCCTCCACTTTTGTACCGCTTTATGTTTGTATTGTTTTGCGGTATTTATATTTTTCTTTGTTGTTTTCTTGTTCTTACATTGTGGAGTATACAAAAGTTTTACAATAGCTGAAAGCAAGGTATGGTATAGGTTTTGTAAAATTTAAGTAAACCGGTCAGATTGCACGTACAAAAATGCGCTATAAAATCGCAAAAAAAGACCAGCTTCCATACAGCCGGTCTTGTCATACAGTCTTTTTTAACTTTTCTTGATAAAATCAGTCCCGCATTTCGGGCAGTGGATACTGATCCGTCCTCTTCCTCTTGGAACACGCACTTTCTGTTTGCAGTTCGGACAACGGTAAATATGATACTTTCTGCTTTCCTGATAGCGGAATTTCCACTTCTTCCACCATTCTGATACATAAAACTGCCGTCTTAAAAAGGCTTCATTTTCCTGATAACGCTTATTAATGTTTTTGGAAAACATTCTTGCATACAATATAATGAGCACGATCCATTCCAGTGCCCATAATATTCTAGAAGGCAGAGCCGCCGGGATCAGTAAATTAAAGATGATCAACGCTAAAAGCACACCGGACAGAAACCGCCCAAACTGGTCCATTCCATATCTTCCGATCATAAAGCGCTGAAACTGCTGTCTGAGTCTGTTTAAATAATCACGCATAGTTATATTTCTCCTCAATGTTTATGAAATGTAATATTATGATACCAGGGTCAAAAGGTCGGAAATCCGACGCAAGCTTGCTTGCAGAAGGAGTTTTGACCTTGGGGCCCGCCAAAAACATGAGTAAGAAGCCATTTTTTGAAGAAAAATGAGCGGATTACGAATGTTTTTAGAATTGCGAGAGTGCAAAGCACGTAGCAATTCGGTATCAGAGGGGTCAAAATACCTTTTGACCCCAACATCATATTTTATAGATACGAAAGGACTTATAAAAATGAGAAAATTAATGTTAGTTTTAATGTGTGCAACAACAATGACTTCTATGGCAGCATGTGGAGCCAAAGAACCCGTAACGCCAGAGGTAACAAAAGCAGTAACAGAAACCAAAACAGCAGAAGAACAAGAAACGGTTAGTGAAACTGTGGGTATGCCAAATCCATGGACAGACTGTAAAAATCTGAACGAGGCAGAAGATAATGTTGGATTTTCAATCACAGTTCCAGAAAAGATCGATGGTTATACACGGACCATGATTCAGACATTAGACAAAGAAGTCATCCAGGTATTTTACGAAAAAGACGATCAGTCAGATAGCACTATTCTTATTAGAAAAGGAATTGGTTCTGATGACATCAGCGGTGATTACAACACATACAACGAGAAAACACAGTTGGATATAAATAAAAACCAGATAATGGAACAGGGCAATGACGGAAAAGTTATGCTGGCAACATGGACAGATGCAGGCTATACTTACTCTGTAAGCACTCCGGGACTGAGTGAGAGTGAAATGGAAAATATCATCCAGCAGATAGAGTGATGAGGATAAAGGAACCAAACGATGAATAGTATCAGCAACATCAGTATTTTACCGGAAATAAACAGCACGTCCATATGGCATACATTGGTAGATAATGTGCTTAATGGTATTGCGTATCTGTTTGCAGCCATATTGTCAACCAGGGCAAGAAAGATAGAAACGGCGCCTGTGGGTGTTTTGCAAAATACATCAGCTATAGAAACAGTATTGGATATCTATGGTAATGCAATCCTGCGGCTTGCATACTCCTATCTCCATAACATGAGTGATGCCGAGGACATCCTGCAGGATACCCTGATCAAATATATGCAATCATCTCCTGCGTTCCTTACCGAAAGCCATAAAAAAGCATGGCTTCTTCATGTAGCAGCTAATTTAAGCAAAAACAAAATAGATTATAACAAGATCCGGGAAACAGACGAACTGGAAGAAACATTGGTGGCAGAAGAAAGAGAAGATCTGTCCTTTGTATGGGAAGCAGTAAAAGCATTGCCAGAAAAATACAGAGAAGTGCTTCACCTCTACTATCAGGAAGGTTATCCCACCAAAGAGATCAGTAAGATCCTGAACCGCAACGAAAGCAGCATCCGGTCCGATCTGAAACGAGGCAGAGAAGCCTTAAAACAAGTATTAAAGGCGGCGTATGATTTTGAGTAAATCTTATCATGAGATCATGGAAAAAATAGAAGTTACCGATGAAATGCGTACTCATATACTGAATAATGTATCCAGACAAGTATCCAATACTTCGCACAAGGTGGTCACATTCCCACACTTGCGGAAAATGGCATCCATTGCTGCCTGCACCGCACTTTTGCTCATAGGCGGAACCATGATGAAAAATGCCTTTTACCCATCATCCACCGATCCCAATCCAGAACTGGCAGGAAGCGTATACGGTATGGAAGAATGTAAGTCCCTTGCAGAACTGACCAAAAAAGCCGGTTTCAATGTAAAAGACATCTCTGAAGCAGATATGCCATTTAAAGTTATGTCTACTTCTTACCTCTGGTGCTGGAACGAATTTGCCCAGATCATATATGAGGGGACCGATAATTCCCTGACTTACAGAAAAACAAGTGGAACAGACGACATCTCCGGTGATTACAACCAGTATGAACAGATATTAGATAAAGTTGTAAACGGTGTTGATATTACAATAAAAGGCAATCATGATAAATATTATCTTGCAACCTGGACAACACAAGACTTTTCATACTCCCTTTCTGTTGATGAAGGCATTGATCTGGAAACAATATTAAACATCATCCAAAACTCTATGGAATAAAAAGCTTCTTTAATTTTTACTCCTTGTATACACAGGCCGTATTTCACTTATCGATTGTCCACATCTTGAGCGCAGCTGTCCGAATGCAGCGGACGTAGTCCGATGCAGGCGAACAGGTGCATGTCGAAAGCCAGTGGACAATGATAAGTGAAATGTTAGGCCGTTTTCTTCACAACTTAAAACCTCACACTGCCAATTTCTCAGCATTCACATTCTCACAGCTGCTTCTCAATCCAGCGTATCGCTAGCCCCATCCAACTATCACAATAAGGCTCCAGATATTTCTGATCGATTCCCTGGGTTTCTTCTGTCCCAAGCGCGATCCCATGAGGCCCCACCGGATACAAATGCGCCTCCACATTTACTCCGGCCTTTCTTAAAGCCTGTAAAAGCAACAGGCTGTTCTCTACCGGCACTGACTGGTCCGTCCAGGTATGCCATAAAAAAGTTTTTGGAACCTGAGGACCCACCTGATACTCTAAGGACAGAAGCCTGCGAAGTTTTTCATCCTTCTTAGAAGCCTCAGCTCCCATAAGACATTCAAATGACCCTTTATGACAATATTCTCCAGAAGTAATAACCGGATAACAAAGGATCATCCCATCCGGCCGTATCATTTCCGGCTTTACCCCCAAAGCCCCATACAACCATTCCCTATCCCAGAACACGCCCAGACAGCATGCCAGATGCCCGCCTGCAGAAAAGCCCGAAACAGCGATCCTGTCCACATCCACATTCCACTCATCCCCATGCTCCCGTATCACCTTCATAGCAAGAGCCAGCTCCATCAAAGCCCGAGGAAACACATCCGGCGCCAGACTGTAATGAAGCACAAAAACATGAAAACCAGCAGCCAGATACTTCATAGCGATGGGCTGGTCTTCTCTGGTAGAAAGTGTACGGTATCCGCCGCCTGGGCAAAGCAGCACAGCCGGCCTCTTTTTATCCAGAATACCATCCACCGGTTCCAAAATATAAGCAGTAAGATCCGCCGGACCACCGAAAACAGGCTTTTTAGTCTGTTTAGAAGTAACTTCAATAGAAATATGCTTAACCATCATATCAGAAATCTCCTTCCCAAAATGCAAAAAGACGGCCACGCCCTGTGACCGCCTAAATTTTCAAACATCCTAAACCAGAATATCTTCCAACGCCCGTTTCGGCACATAATGCACCTGATTCTCATCCCGGTAATAAGTTGTACTGCCATCCTCGCCAACCGGCACCATACGAACTTCTTCCTTCGGCTTACCAAGAGCCAGCACCAGCGCAAGACTATAACGCTGTGGATCAAGCTCAACAGCTTCTAAGATCTCAACACGTTTGCAGCTTCCGATCATACAGCCGCCATATCCCTTCTCAACAGCAGAAAGCATGATCGTCTGGGAAACAATGCCCTCATCCCACATCAGATTTTTTCCAATAGAAAGATCCTCAAGTACCAGCACATAAGCACTTGGACGTTCTCCATCTGCAGGTCCGTCCCAGTCCTTTAAGGCACCGGCCCATAACAAAGACGGGAATACTTTTGCACACTCTTCAGGTGTAGAGATCAGCTTAAACTTAAGCCCCTGGCAGTTCTTTGTACAACCGGTCAGACGGGCTGTATCCACCATATCCTTCAGGTCTTCATAAGGAATAGAAACCTCCTGAAAAAAACGGCGGTAAGAACGACATTTCTTCACAAGATCCTTTAACATAACAATCCCTCTTTCATAGCTCAAAAATTTATTGTTTGGCATATCAAAGAGGCGCCGGTGGCGCCTTTGCTGATTACTCTTCTTCCTTCATATCAGCAGGAAGCTCATTTCCCTGAGTAATATGTTTCTTAATAGCCTGGAAACTCTGGGAGCTGAGAACATGCTCGATCTTGCAGGCATCTTCCACAGCGGTTTTTTCGTCCACGCCCAGGTAGATCAGCCAGTTAGACAGCATAATATGACGCTCATACATCTTATCAGCAATATCCTGACCAGTCTGGGTCAGAGTGATGTGGCCCTGGTCATCCATGTGGATATAGCCATTTTCTCGCATGTTCTTTTTGGTAATTCTGACAATTTGTTTGGAAAAGCTTAATTCATTTGCAATATCAATGGAACGCACATAAGGTTTATGCTTGCTGAGCATATGTATGGTCTCCAGATAATTTTCAGCAGATTCCTGTATTTTCACAACAACACGCCCTTTCATTAGAACTCAAAGTAGCCGTAGAGCGCATCCGAAAATCGTGACAAAAATTTTCAGACACGCTCCCACTAATTACAATAATTTTATCATAGAAAAATCATATTTACAAGTAATGGAAATTGCAATAAATCCTTATTGATAAAATTCCCTGAAAAATAAATTTTGGCATGAAAGTTACTGTGCCTTAACTTCTTTCCACATTTCATTATAAATATTATCCGTATCATCACCAAGATAGCGCAGGATCTCACTGTTTTTCATTGCCGGAGAGTCCATATCCGGGAACAGGGCTTCATTATTCTGCAGTTCTTCATCAGAAAGCTCATATGCGCCTGTATTTGGAGTAGAATAGGTGATGTAGTCAAAATTCTTCTTTGCAATATCAGGACGGCATAAGAAATTGATCCATTTTTCAGCCGCTTCTTTATTTTCTGCATTTTTCGGAACAACCCAGCAGTCGATCCAGAGAGTGGTTCCCTCTTCCGGAACTACATATTCCAGGTCATAATCCAGACCAAGTTCTTCAATCTGTTCCTGGATGTAAAGCATTTCGCCAGAGTAAATAACGCCTTCTGCAGCTTCACCGTTGATCATTTTATCTCTTACCTGGTCAATAACATAAGCCTGTACCAGAGGTTTCTGCTGGATCAGCATATCCCTTGCTTCAGCTAGTTCTTCCGGGTTGGAAGTATTTAAAGAATAGCCTTTCTGCTTTAATGCGATCATAAATGCATCGCGGATACTGTTCTGCATCAGGATCTCATCAGAAAGTTTCGGATCCCACAGATTAGCCCAGCTGGTTGGCTCCGGAACCCCTAACTGCTCTAACATCTGCTTATTATAAAGAATACCTACAGTACCCCAGCAGTAAGGAACTGCATACTGGTTTTTCGGGTCAAAATCCTTACTCATGTTCCAGTAATCATCCCCGATCTGCTTTGCGTTGGGGATATTATCATAATTCAGTTCGGCTAACATATTGTTGTCGATCATTCGTTGGATCATGTAGTCAGATGGACATACTACATCATATTTAACACCGCCTGCTTCCACAACAGGATACATTTCTTCGTTTGTTTCAAAAACGTCATAGACAACAGAAATACCGGTTTCATCTTCAAACTGGGTAATAACATCCTCGTCAATATATTCGCCCCAGTTATATACTTTTAAGGTACCGCCGCCGCTTTCTGCCCCGGGAACTCCTAAAATAGCGATCGATACCACGCAGGAGCCTACAGCAGCTGCAGCAGCAGCCCAGAATGTACGCATTTTCATGATAGCTTAGATCCTCCAGTCTCTGATATTAGTCTTTTTCCGGCTGTTTACGGAAATTTGCAATAAGCAGTACCACCAGCACCACCACAAAGATAACAGTGCTTAAGGCATACATGGAAGGACGGATACCGCGGCGTACTTCACTGTAGATCAGGGTAGACAGAGTATTGATGCCGGCGCCCTTTGTAAAGTGGGTGATAATGAAATCATCCAGTGACATGGTAAATGCCAGAAGGAAACCGGAAAGTACACCTGGCATGATATCCGGGAAAACTACCTCAAAAAAGGCATAAGCCGGAGAAGCGCCAAGGTCTAAAGCTGCTTCATAAGTAGAGCGGTCTGTCTGCTTTAATTTTGGCATAACACTTAAAATAACATAAGGGATGTTAAATGTGATATGGGAAATAAGAACTGTCTTAAATCCCAGGGAAATGCCAAAAGCGATAAATGCCAGCATCAGTGCGATACCTGTTACGATATCTGCATTTAACATAGGAATGTTGGAGATGCTCATAAAAATATTTTTGGAAACAGGTTTCATATGGCTGATAGCGATCGCTGTTACAGTTCCAATAACAGTTGCCACCAGTGCGGAGATCATTGCTACTAACAGAGTCGTGTATAATGCATACATGATCGCCCGGCTTTCAAACATCTGTGTATACCAGCTTAAAGTAAAGCCGCCCCAGTGGGTCCTTGATTTTGACTGATTAAAAGAAAGGACCATCATAGTAAAAATCGGGGCATAAAGGAAGATAAGGATAATCACTAAATAAAAGTCGGAAATAAACTTCCGAAACCGTTCTTTGCCTTTTGTCATCAGAATGCCGTCCCTTCTCCGTTTTTATCGTATTTTGCGATCATGGCCATGCTGATCAGGATAAATACCATTAAGACCAGAGACAGACCGCTTCCCAAGTGCCAGTTATTTCCCTTTGTAAACTCCTGTTCAATTACATTACCGATCAGCAGGATCTTGCTTCCGCCTAACAGGTCGGAGATAACGAATGTGGTAAGGGAAGGCACGAATACCATGGTAATACCGCTGATAATACCTGGAAGGCTTAAAGGCAGCCAGATAAAGAACAGAGTCTGTAAAGTATTGGCGCCTAAGTCCTTTGCGGCATTGATGGTGTTGTCGTCAATTTTTGCAAGTACATTGTAGATAGGCAGTACCATGAATGGAAGGAAGTTGTATACCATTCCAAGGACAATGGCTGCCGGGGTGTTGATCAGGTTCTGCTTTGGCAGGTGAAGCCATGCCAGGATACCGTTGATCACACCATTTCTTTCAAGTAATGTCTGCCATGCCATAGTGCGCAGCAGGAAGTTCATCCACATAGGAAGGATGAAGATAAATACAATAAAGCCGCTGGCAGAGCTGCCTCTTCCGCGAAGGATCATGGCAAGAGGATATGCCAGGACCAGACAGAGGACTGTACTGATAAGAGACAGTCCAAGGGACAGCCATAAGGCCTTCCAGTGATCCGGGCTCATGATGGCTGTGATGTTTGCCAGTGTCAGGTTACCGTTTTTAGTTGTAATGCCGTACCAGAAAATAAGTGCCAGCGGAATGATGGTAAAACCGATCATCCAGATCAGATAAGGACCGGAGAGCAGTGCCCGTCCAATAGCCACGGATTTTTTTTTATCATTATTCATTGACTCCCAGTGCCTCCTCATCTTCAGAAGCAGGCTTATTCATGATCTGAATGTCGAAAGGATCTACATGAAGTCCTACCTGCTGGCCAACTGGGAACATATCGGTGGAGTGTACCAGCCACTCAAAACCATCCGGGGTAGTCACTTCCATTTCATAGTGAACGCCCTTAAAGATCAGGTGGGTGACAACACCCTGAAGTGTGCCTTCTTCCGGCTTTAACAGGTCAATATCCTCAGGGCGGATCACAACGTCTACAGGTTTGTTGTTTCCAAAGCCCTTGTCAACACAGGCGAATTTTGCTCCGAAGATCTCGACCAGTTCATCATGGATCATAAGGCCAGGTACAATGTTGCTCTCACCGATAAAGTCGGCAACGAAAGCATTTTCCGGCTCATTGTAGATCTGCTCCGGGGAACCCATCTGCTGGATATAGCCCTGGTTCATAACTACGATGGTATCAGACATAGTAAGTGCTTCTTCCTGGTCATGGGTAACATAGATAAAGGTAATGCCTAACTCATTTTTCAGTCGGATCAGCTCATACTGCATGTCCTGGCGCAGCTTCAGGTCCAGAGCGCCTAAAGGCTCGTCAAGGAGCAGGACACGCGGCTCATTTACAATGGCTCTTGCAATGGCGATACGCTGCTGCTGACCGCCGGAAAGAGAGATAACATCCCTTTTTTCAAAACCGGACAGGTTTACCAGCTTTAAGGCATATTTGATCTTATCGTCAATGTAGCTCTTTGGCTTGTTTTTGATCTTTAAGCCGAAAGCAATGTTTTCCGCAATGGTCATATGTGGGAACAGAGCGTATTTCTGGAATACAGTGTTTAACTGGCGCTTGTTTGGCGGCAGCTTGGTAATGTCCTGACCGTCAAAAATAACGTTTCCCTTATCAGGCGGGGTAAAACCGCCTAAAATACGCAGAGTAGTGGATTTTCCGCAGCCGCTGGGACCCAGTAAGGTCACGAAGCTGTTTTCTTTTATAGAAAGGTTCAGGTCATCTAAGACCATTTCCCCGTCAAAGCTTTTTGAAATATGCTGTAAATCAATCAATGGCTGGCTCATGTGCGCAGTTCTCCTTTTTCGTAGGTGTGGTGATCCGTTCTCCCAAAGTTTCGGGAGGACATACTAAAAGCTTGGTGGTGAGCTGACCCAGATCAGGGTTGCCCCGTTTTTACTGGACAGGAAATGGGTTTTGTCAGCTGTATAATAAAAGGATTCCCCTTTTTTGGCTTTATAAGTCTTATTTCCCAGATGGATAGACACAGCTCCCTGAAGGACGTAGCCAAATTCTTCTCCTTCATGAGGTGTGTCCGGACAGGTAGAGCCACCGGCCTGTAAGGTCAGGTAAATGGGCTCTATGGTATTTTTCTGGGCATTGGGAATGATCCATTTGATTTCGTTTTTGTATTCGGTGTCTTCCTTAACAAAATAGTCCTGTTTTCCGAATACGATCTGTTCATCAGGAGCCTCGTTGAAAAACTCTCCGATACTGGTACCAAGGCACTGCAGGATGTCCATAAGGGTGGTGATGGAAGGGGAGGTCAGATTGCGCTCCAGCTGGGAAATAAATCCCTTGGAAAGCTCGGAACGGTCCGCCAGTTCCTCCTGCGTCAGTCCTTTTAAAACACGCAGTTCTTTCAGTTTGTTGCCGATATCCATGATATCCTCCTGTTTTACCTGTAAGTAACATTTCTTATACACAAAGTTTACAAATACTAACTGAATATAAAAATAAGCAAAAAGTTTAGTATTATTAAACAAAGTCGAGTTCCATTATACATTAAATGAGAATAGTGTCAATACCTTTTCTGAAACTTACAGGTTAACAAATAATTAAATGTATGGTATGATGAACGCATGGAAAAATAAGCGCGAACGGAACCGTCTGCAGCAGCAGACAACAGAGCACATTGGTGCGTGTCCGTGAGTGGAAAAACACAGACAATATCCAGGGAGGTAAGCTGTATGAGCGGTAAGTATATGGCGTATGTGGGTTCCTATTCCTATACGGGAAAAGCAAAGGGAATCACCGTATTTGATGTAGATGTAGAAAATGGAATGTTTAAAGAGCGCTGCGAGATCGAAGTGGACAATTCTTCTTATGTAATTGCATCCAGTGACGGAAAGACACTGTATTCCATTGCAGATGAAGGCGTTGTATCTTTCCGTATCCTTCCAAACGGAAGCCTGGCACGTTTAAACAGTGCCCCGATCCGTGGAATGAGAGGCTGCCACCTTTGTACCGATGAAGAGGATAAATATGTATTCGTTTCCGGTTATCACGATGGAAAGACTACGGTATTAAGTCTGAACCCGGACGGTTCTGTAGGAAAGATCGTAGACGGTGTATTTGACAGAGGATACGGCAGTGTGGCAGAGCGTAACTTCCGCCCGCATGTGACCTGCACCAGAAGAATGCCTGACAACCGCTTTGTACTCAGTGTAGATAATGGTATTGACCAGGTTAAAATCTACCGTTTTAATGATAAAGAACAGAGATTAGTCCAGGTAGACGCCATCCGCTGTGAGTTAGAGTCTGCGCCAAGACATTTCCGTTACAGCAAAGACGGAAAATTCATTTATCTGATGTATGAATTAAAGAAAGCAATTGATGTATACACCTACAAGACTGGAGACAGAGCACCTGTGATCGAAAAGATCCAGACCATTTCCACCACTTCTACCAAGAAGCCGGACAACCTGACTGCTGCCTGCGCCATGAGAATGTCTGTTGACCAGAAATACATATATTGCACCAATGCAGGAGAAAATACCATTAGTGTTTACAAGAGAGATGAGGAGACAGGCCTTCTGACCATGATATGCTGTCTGCCGATCAGCGGCGCATATCCAAAGGATGTAGCTGTATTTCCGGATGGAAGACATATTGCTTCTGTAAACCATGACAGCGGCACCATAAGTTTCTTTAAAGTAGATTATGAAAAAGGCCTTCTGGTTATGAGTGGAAGAAGTATTCCTGTAAATGAACCTAACTGCTGTGCCATTGTAAAAATAGGAGATTAATAACATGTCAGGTTCAGTATACGGAACGATTTTTAAGATAAGTACCTGGGGAGAGTCCCATGGGGCAGGCGTTGGCGTTGTAGTGGACGGCTGTCCAGCAGGACTTCCTTTAAATGAAGAAGATATCCAGAAATATTTAGACCGGAGAAAACCGGGACAGAGCAAATTTACCACAGCCAGAAGCGAAGGAGATAAGGCAGAGATCTTATCCGGTGTTTTTGAGGGAAAAACAACAGGAACACCAATCTCTATTGTGATCCGCAACACAGACCAGCGCTCCCGTGATTACAGCAATATCATGGATGTATACCGTCCGGGCCATGCAGATTATACCTTTGATGAAAAGTATGGCTTTCGTGATTACCGGGGCGGCGGACGTTCTTCCGGAAGAGAGACCATTGGAAGAGTGGCAGCAGGTGCTGTAGCAGCAAAGCTCCTTGAAAGCCTTGGAATTACGGTTCAGGCATACACCAGTGCAGTGGGACCTGTAAAGATCGACCATTCTAAGATGGATCTGGAAGAAATTTCCAATAACCGCCTGTATATGCCGGATAAAAAAGCGGCAGCAGAGGCAGAGAGTTATCTGGAAGATATGATACAGAGGAAAGACTCCTGCGGCGGTGTGATCGAGTGTGTTGTAAACGGACTTCCTGCAGGCGTAGGAGAACCTGTTTTTGATAAGCTGGATGCTGCGCTGGGAAAAGCCATTATGTCCATCGGCGCTGTAAAAGGCTTTGAAATCGGAGATGGCTTTGAAGCAGCCGCCTCTTTAGGCTCTCAGGATAACGACTGCTTTATTATAGGAAAAGACGGAAGACCATGTAAAGTCACCAATCATTCCGGCGGCACCTTAGGGGGCATGAGTGATGGAAGTACGTTGGTGATGCGGGCGGCATTTAAGCCAACACCGTCTATTTCACAGATACAGAAAACAGTAGACCGCTATGGAAAAGAGCGGGAGATCGAGATCAAGGGCCGCCATGACCCGGTGATCGTTCCAAGAGCTGTGGTAGTAGTGGAAGCAATGGCTGCTCTTACAGTGGCAGATCTGCTTTTGATGTCCATGACATCCAGATTAGATAAAATAAAAAAGTTTTTTAAGAAAGAGGAGATTTAGTATTATGAAGATCGCAATGGGAAATGACCATACAGCCATTGAGCTGAAGAACATCATCAAGGAATTTGTTGAGAGCAAGGGATACGAAGTGATCGACCTTGGAACCAACAGCACAGAAAGCTGCGATTATCCGGTTTACGGTGAAAAAGTAGGACGCGCAGTTGCTTCCGGTGAAGCTGATCTGGGTATTGCTATCTGCGGTACCGGCGTAGGTATCTCTTTAGCAGCAAACAAGGTAAAAGGCATCCGCGCCTGCGTATGCAGCGAGCCATATACTGCAAAGCTTTCCAGAATGCACAACAACTCCAATGTCCTTGCATTTGGCGCAAGAGTGGTAGGCAGCGAGTTAGCTAAGATGATCACAGAAGCATGGCTGGATGCAAAGTTTGAAGGCGGACGTCATGAGCGCCGTGTTCAGATGTTAATGGATATTGAAAACAGATAAGTAACAGATCTGCGGATGTACGCAGTCTGTAAGGCAGTTTCAGGCGTTTCGGACCAATAGTTTCGGAGCGCCTGAAATTATATGGACAGGTTGTATGGGGAAAACAAGGAGGAAGGCAAAATGGGAGTACAGTTAGACGAAACAGAGAAACGTATTGTGGATCTGATCGAGGCAAACAGAGATGAGATCATAGCTTTTGCAAGAGATATGTATACACATGCGGAGCTTGGATACAAGGAATTTAAGACTGCGGAAAAATTTACCCGGTTGATGAAAAAGTTAAATCTCCCTGTAAAAGAGCATCTGGCAGTTACAGGCGTAAAGGCATATTTAAACGAAGAGAAAAAGGACAATGTAAGTCTGGCGCTGATCGGGGAATTAGACGCTCTTCGCATTCCGGAACATAAATACGCAAATCCGGAAACCCAGGCAGCCCACTGCTGCGGTCATCATGCCCAGATGGCAGGTGTGATCGGGGCGGCTTTCGCTCTTACAGATTCGAAAGTTAAGGAGACCTTAGACGGTCAGGTGGTATTTTTTGCTGTTCCTGCAGAGGAATATGGGGAGATCGAATTTAAAAACCAGCTGACAAAAGAGGGAAAGATCCGCTATGGCGGTGGAAAATGCGAGTTGATCCGCATTGGCGCTTTTGATGATATTGACCTGGATATCGTACATCACACAGAAGATGAG